>Ga0181577_10001628_pt1 | contig 17995 bp, 18 predicted proteins | sample 101ome_21_FD_132468 | JGI IMG/M metagenome (GOLD analysis project Ga0181577, IMG submission 132468) | Coastal salt marsh microbial communities from the Groves Creek Marsh, Skidaway Island, Georgia - 101413BT metaG (megahit assembly) | ecosystem: Environmental > Aquatic > Marine > Intertidal...
GTCTTGCGACAAGTGCGCGGTTTCGAGAGCCGTCGCGATGACCCGCTGGTGGATGACGCTCTGCGGCAGCTGTCATCGGGGGTTGATGGGGCTGGAAACAAACAGGAGTACTGCGAGATGAAAAATGTGAGTTTTGGTTGTTCTCCTGCGCAGGTTCGCGCCGCGCTGGATGTTTCGGAACGGGAGGTTCTGCAGCTTGGCGGGGGCGTTTGGGAAGCGCTTGCGGTGCCTTTGGCGGTGCTGGTGGCGGGCCGCCAGCTAGAGACGGCGGTGGTTATTCGTAATGCGCCGGATGGGACCACCGAAACGCTCGAAAAAGTATCGCGTGATATCGTGCAAGCGATGGCGCTGCGGGAATGGATCGTTAGCGCAGGCGGTGACGCGCCTGTGATGCGTTACAAGATCACTAACGCGGGGCGGACGGCGCTGAACGGGATCAATGCCGGAAAGCCGAAGAAATCGCTTCGTTATCGTGCTGCCGGATATGATGACGGTCAAGGACTGCGGGAGGCACCGGCTGGATATGCCCTAGATGGGGATTGGGAGCCTGAGGCGCATGAAGCGGTCTGGAAGGATCGGCAGGCGCGGATTGCAGCGGTCGAAACGCCGCTATTGGGTCTGGCGCGGCGGCGCGACAAGGGCGGCCAGCGTTTTCTTACACGCTAAATGGTCGATGCTGGTGAACGCTTGCGGCAGGATTACGAGTTGGTGGAGCGGGCAAGCACTGCGGAGATTGACTGGGAAGCTTGCCTGCAAGATGCGCCATTCGGGGATCGGGTTAGCGGCAGCCAAGCTCGCGCGGCCGGAGAGCGGGTGGCGGCAGGGTTGGCGGATTTGGGCATGGGGTTGCGCGAGGTTGCACTGCGATGTTGCTGTTATCTGGATGGGCTTGAGCAGGCGGAACGGGAATTGGGATGGGCGGCGCGCTCAGGAAAGATCGTTTTGCGCATCGCACTGGATCGGCTTCACCGTCACTATGAGGCGCAGTACGGGCGGTTTGGGCCGTTGATTGGCTAGGACAGGACGCTTGCAAGCGGCGCAATCCTGCCATGCGCCGAAGCAACAGCGTTGGACAACTGGCCACCAGAGCGATAGATGAAAGCCAGCCAGCAGGAGGAAAGGCATATCGATGGCGTCGCGCGATCTGAAAATCCCCGAACAGCGTCACCCCGAAAAGGCCCATCGGCCCGACAACGCCCAGCCGCGAAAGCCGGACTGGATACGCGTGAAGGCGCCGACATCCGCCGGATATAAGGCCACGCGGGACATTATGCGTGACAATAAGCTTGTCACCGTGTGCGAAGAAGCGGGCTGCCCGAATGTGGGCGAATGCTGGTCGCAGGGTCATGCCACGATGATGATCATGGGGGAGATCTGCACCCGTGGCTGCACCTTCTGCAATGTGGCGACCGGACGCCCGCAGGCGCTAGATGCGTTCGAGCCGGGGCGGGTCGCTGATGCGGTCAAGAAACTTGGGCTGAAACATGTGGTGATCACATCTGTTGATCGTGACGACGTTGATGACGGCGGGGCGGAACATTTCGCCCAGACGATCCGCGCGGTGCGTCACCAGAGCCCCGAGACGACCATCGAAATCCTGACGCCGGACTTTTTGAAATGTGATCCGTCGGTGCTTGAAACCGTGGTCGCGGCAAAGCCGGACGTATTTAACCACAATCTTGAGACGGTTCCGGGCCTTTACCCAGAAGTACGCCCTGGCGCACGGTATTTCCATTCATTGCGGCTATTGCAGCGGGTCAAGGAGATCGACCCGACGGTGTTCACCAAATCCGGCATCATGGTCGGATTGGGTGAGGACAGGCAGGGCGTGACACAGGTGATGGACGACATGCGTGCGGCCGACGTGGATTTCTTGACCATTGGGCAATATTTGCAGCCGACGTCGAAGCATCACAGGGTCGATCGCTTTGTGACGCCGGATGAGTTCAAAGCCTATGAGAAAGCTGCCTATGGTAAAGGTTTCCTCATGGTTTCGGCCACGCCGCTGACGCGCTCCAGCTATCACGCGGGCGATGATTTTGCCCGGTTGCGGGAGGCGCGGCTGGCAAAGATGGCCGCGAATTAATCTTTACTCCACCGGCGGTACGGCTTTGAGGTATCGGGCGATGGCCATGCGGTCATCGTCGCTCAGGCTTGATGTGTTGGCGATAACCTATATCATCTCACCGCCAGCAACATCGAATTCCGGCGTGAAGCCCGATTGCGGCAAATGGATATGGCGGGAGCTGCGTCGTTGCCAAAAGTGCCGATTTGGGTGATCAGTCATCAGGAGCTTGCGCACGCGCCACGGCTGCGCCGCTTGCGGCGGCAGATTGCGGAAGGGTTGCTGGTGCGGGCTGAGCTGTTTGATCCACAAATTGGGTGAATGAGGTATGGTGGTGGTTTTCACCACGCGCGCGTCTATGTATAGCCCGCAGCGAAACAGACCAACACCGCTATCATACACCGTGATGAAGAGGGGAGACGCACCTTTGCCAAGCCAGATTGCTGCCCGCGCCTCTCGCCTTTCGGTCGCGCCAATGATGGACTGGACGGACCGCCATTGCCGGTATTTCCATCGTCTGATGAGCGCGAAAGCGTTGCTTTATACAGAGATGGTCACGGCTCCGGCGATTGTGCGGGGCGATCATGCGCGGCTGTTGGCGCATCATGCCCGTGAGCACCCTCTTGCGCTTCAACTTGGCGGCTCTGACCCCGATGAGCTTGCGGCGGCGGTGCGGATCGCGACGGAATTCGGCTATGATGAGTACAACCTGAACTGCGGCTGCCCTTCGGACCGCGTGCAATCTGGTACGTTCGGTGCGGTGTTGATGAAAGACCCCGGCCGCGTGGCGGAATGTGTAGCAGCGATGCGGGATGTGTCTCCGGTGGATGTGACGGTGAAATGTCGCATCGGTGTGGATGAGCAGGAACCGGAAGAAGTTTTGCCGGAGTTTATTGCACGGGTGGTTGCGGCAGGGGTGGAGCGCATCTCGATCCACGCGCGTAAGGCGTGGTTGCAAGGGTTATCACCCAAGGAAAACAGGGATATCCCGCCGCTGAATTATCCGCTCGTTTATGAAATGAAAGCGCTGTTTCCGCATCTTCATATTTCGATCAATGGCGGGGTTATGTCGCTCGACAAGGTGACGGCGCATTTGGAGCAGGGGATGGATGGGGTGATGGTGGGCCGTGCGGCCTATCATGCGCCGGCGGATGTGCTTTTGGGCGCGGATCAGGCTGTGTATGGCGCAGAAGGAAGCGCCAAGACAGCCGAGGATGTTGCTTTGGAAATGCTGCCTTATATCGAGGCGCATTTGGAGAGCGGCGGGCGCCTGCACCAGATCACACGGCATATGCTTGGCCTGTTCACAGGGCGGCCCGGCGCACGCGGCTGGCGGCGGGTGCTGTCGGAGCAGGGCACCCGCGACGGCGCCGGTGTCGCAACCGTGAGGGAAGCGCTGGGGCGGGTCACGGGCTGAATTTGCCGCTTGCGGAAAGTCCTAAATTCCGGTGAGTTGCGGGCGATAGCGGCGCGCGGGCGGGAGAGAGCCATGGAGCCTACGACATTGATCATAACTGCTTTGTTGATCCTTGCGCTTGGCGCGGTGGCCGGTGTGCTTGCTGGGATGCTGGGCGTTGGCGGCGGCATCGTACTGGTGCCAGGGTTTGTTTATATCTTCACTTCGCTTGGCTATGATGGCCCGATGTTAATGCAGGTCTGTTTGGCGACTTCGCTTGCGACGATCATCGTGACATCGGCGCGGTCTGTGATGGCGCATCACAAGCGCGGCGCTGTGGAGTGGGGCATTTTGCGCGGCTGGGCTGCGGGGATCGCTTTGGGAGCGGTGCTAGGTGTTGCCGTAGCTTCGTGGCTGAAATCGGATGTTTTGCAATTAATTTTTGCGGGTTTGGCCTTCTGCGTCGCGCTTTACTTGATTTTCGGTCGGACGCGGTGGCAGTTGGGAACCGAGATGCCGCGTGGGGTTTTGCGGATGATAATTGCGCCCGTGATCGGTTTGTTATCGGTTCTGATGGGGATCGGTGGTGGATCGCTTGGCGTTCCTCTGATGAGCCTGCACGGGGTACCGATGCACCGCGCGGTTGCGACGGCGGCGGGATTTGGCGCGCTCATTGCGGTGCCATCGGTGTTGGCATTCCTTTTCGTTCCGGTTGATGCATCGTCGGCGCCACCGTGGACGGTTGGCGCGGTGAATGTGCCGACGTTCCTGATAGTGATTTCGATGACGTTGATTACCGCCCCCTACGGCGCGGCGTTGGCGCATCGGTTGGATGCGAAACGGCTGCGGAGGGCGTTCGGGTTTTTCCTGATCTTTGTCTCGCTTAATATGATGCGGAAGGCTGTCGGATGGTAGAGTGGATTGAAGATGCGCTGTCGAGCCAAAGCTTCGCTGTTTTGCCACAAGATAAGGGCGTTCTGACGTGGGCGAAGGCCGCAGCGGCAGCCGGAAAGCGGGTTTTGGCCGATCCTGAACAACGGGCGACGTGGCTGCGGCATGGTGAGACGTGGTTTGTCGGTGTTGACGCGCTGCCCAATGCAGCGGACGGGTCGATCGACGGCGTTCCCTTGAAAGGGCCGTGGGAAGGCCAGATCAGTACATTGCCGTTGCATCCGGCGCAGTTGTCGGTGGTTTATCCCGGGTATCCGAAGCAAGACCCCGACGAGAGCGACGCCTCGCATCGGTTCCGCCGAGAGCGCTGTGCGGCGCATCTGGACGGGCTGTTGCGGGTGGGGCCGGAGAACCGGCGGTACCTAAAAGAGCCGCATGCGTGGATATTGGGCCTGCCGCTGACCGACGTGCCTAACGCACCGTTGGTGGTGTGGGAAGGCAGCCATGAGATCATCCGCGAGGCGTTCATGGTGGCCTTTGCGGGGATGCCACCGGCGATGTGGGGCGACATTGACGTCACGGAGATTTATCAGGAGGCGCGGCGCGAGGTGTTTGACCTTTGCGAGCCGCGCGAAGTGCGGATGGTGCCGGGGCAATCAGTGATCTTGCATAGGCTGAGTATCCACGGGGTTGCGCCTTGGGGCGCGGGCGGTGGGAAAACGCCACGCATGGTGGCCTACTTCCGCCCCCTGATCCCAGAAACGCGGGATTGGCTCCGCGCGCCCTGAGCGCTGTTACTGACCTTGAAGGCGTGCGCTACGGCCGCCGCGGCGCTTTTGCAAGCGCGGTGCGCGGTTTGGAAGTTCGGCCATGATCGCCTGCCGTTCTTCCGTGCTCATCCGCGACCATTGGCTGATCTCGTCAATGGAGCGCAGGCAGCCGGTGCAGAGCCGTTCGGCGGGGTGAATGACGCAGATCTTGACGCAAGGGCTGTCGATTTCCTTGCGTGCCCAGATGCGGTCGGTGTTTTGTGATGTGCTCACTGGTCGGCCCTCAGATGACGAATGCGGTCGAGTGCTCCTTGCAGGATATACGCAGCGGCGACGTGGTCGATCACCTCTGCGCGACGTTTCCGTGTCGTATCCGCCTCTAGGAGCGCCCGTTCGGCTGCAACGGTGGAGAGGCGTTCATCCCAAAAGGTAATCGGCACTTCGGTAAGCCGCGTCAGGTTGCGGGCGAAGGCGCGGGTGGATTGACAGCGCGCGCCTTCGGTGCCGTCCATATTGCGCGGCAGCCCGAGGACAATGCCGCCAATGTTTCGCGCGGTGAGGATGGCGAGGAGCTTCTCCGCGTCGAGCGTGAATTTCTTGCGTTTGATGGTTTCGAGCGGGGTCGCCACGGAAAGAAACAAATCGGATACCGCGACGCCGATGGTCACTGTACCGAGGTCCAAGCCAGCCAGCGCACGGTGGCTTGGCAGCGCGTCGAGGAAATCGGTGATCTCCTCATGGATCATTCGACTGCCACTCCGGCAGATTGGGCAGCGGCGCGGAGAATTTCCATAGCGGCTTCGGAGGTGCCAAATACTTCGCGGGCCTCGAGCCAGATCGCCTCGGCCTGTTCGGTATCGCCCAAAACGCCATAGGCGTTGATCAGGCGCGCCCAATCGCTGGCGGGTCCACCCTCGTTGGCGAGCCTGTCAGAGAGCTGCGCGACCATGCCACGGATCATCGCGTCGCGGTCTTCGGCGTTCATGTCGGAAGCGGCGGCGATATCAGCGGCGGAGGGACCGCGCTCGGGAGGCAGGGTGTATTCGAGGCCTGCCTTGAATGCGGCTTCTTCGATCTGACCCCGCGCGAGGCGCACATGGAGGCTCTCTGCGTCGCCCTTTTCGACCACATCACGCCAGAGACGGAAGGCGATATCGGGACGGTCGGTTTGGGAGTAGAGCTGGCCCATGTAGTATGCAGCAACGATGCTGTCGCTTTCGCGGGAGACGATCTCGTTCAACACGGCTTGTGCTTCGAGCGAGACGACCCCGTTGGCGGCGGCAACCATCATATCGACGAGATAGGCCAATTCTTCCGTGGTGGTGGCGTCGCCTTTGATGCGGATCACCTCGTTCTGGGCGCGTGCTGCGGCGGCGAAATCACCCAATCGGCGCTCGATCGAAGAAAGATACTGCCAACCTTGAAGTTCGTCAGGATTATCGGCCACGATCTGGCGCAGGCGGGTCACGATTTCTTTTTGGTCATCGGGCAGCTCGATAGCGGGCCGGGCGGCATCGGGAACGGCGGCCTCTGCTTCGGCTTGGGTGGGGCGGTCGCGGAGCATCTCGGCGGCATTTGCGAGCCTGTCAGCGCGCGGAATATCGGGATAGCCGGGTGCCCCGAGTTGCCAGTAGAGCGCGCCGCCACCTGCAAGGGTGCTGAGGAGGGCGAGGACGACTATTCCGCGCGACAATCCTTGCGGCGCCGTGCCTTGAGGAGCAGGGACAGCTTGGTTCGCGGCCAAGAGCCTGCGGCCAATTTCTGTGCGGGTGCGCTCGGCTTCTTCGGTGGCCAGAACACCGCGTGCAATATCGCGTTCAACCTCGGCAAGCTGATCTTTGTAAAGGAGCACGTCAGCGTTGGCGTTTGGCGCCGTATCGGCCTGTGGCCGGCGCAGCAATGGTAACGCGATGTAGAGCGTCGTGAGCAGCGCAAGCGCGATGACCGTGGCCCAGAAAATCATATTGTCTCCGTCGAATATTTTACCCTACCTAGCGGGCGTTGCGATGCTTTGAAAGCCCTGCTGCGGTCACTTTGACGACATGTCGCATTCTCACGGAATTGTGGCGTTGACAGTCGTTACGAAAAAGGGCCGAAGGTCCAGTTAGAACACGCAGTCGCCCCGGGCCAGAAAGAGGGATTCGGCAGTCATGAAAAAGTACTCCGTATTTGCCGTCGCGCGTGAAGCGCTCAGAAATCACAGCGGATGGGAACGCGCTTGGGCGAGCCCTGAGCCAAAGAAGAAATATGACGTCATCATCATTGGTGCGGGCGGGCATGGTTTGGCTACGGCCTATTACCTTGGCAAGAATTTCGGGATCACCAACGTGGCGATCATCGAAAAGGGCTGGTTGGGTGGCGGCAACACGGGCCGGAACACCACGATCATCCGTTCGAACTATTTGCAGGATCCGTCAGCCGCGATCTACGAAAAGGCGCGTTCGCTCTACGAGACGATGAGCCAAGATCTGAACTACAACGTGATGTACAGCCCGCGCGGCGTGATGATGCTGGCGCAGACCCAGCATGAGATCCGTGGCTACCAGCGGACCGCTCACGCGAATGCGTTGCAAGGTGTGAAAACCGAGTTCATCAGCCCGCAGCGGGTGAAGGAATTGGTGCCGATCATCAACATCGATGGGCCGCGCTATCCTGTTCTGGGTGCGCTGTGGCAGGACCGTGCGGGAACGGCGCGTCACGATGCGGTTGCTTGGGGCTATGCGCGGGCATGTTCGGATATGGGCATGGACGTGATCCAGAAATGCGAAGTCACTGCCGTGCGCCGCGAAGGTGGTAAGGTTGTGGGCGTTACCACCAGCCGTGGGGACATTGACTGCGACAAGCTCGGTGTCGTTGTTGCGGGGCATACGGGGGTGCTGGCCGATATGGCTGGCTTCCGTTTGCCGATCGAATCCGTGGCGCTGCAGGCGCTGGTGAGCGAGCCGATCAAACCGTGCATGGATGTGGTTGTTATGGCCAACACGGTTCACGGCTACATGTCGCAATCCGATAAGGGCGAGATGGTCATTGGTGGCGGTGCAGACGGGTATAACAACTACACCCAGCGCGGGTCGTTCCACCATATCGAGGAAACGGTACGCGCACTGGTCGAAACCTTCCCGATGATCAGCCGGTTGAAGATGCTGCGCCAATGGGGCGGGATCGTCGACATGACCGGCGACCGTTCGCCGATCATCTCCAAGACGCCTGTTGAGAATGTGTTCATCAACTGCGGCTGGGGAACAGGCGGCTTCAAGGCCATTCCGGGATCGGGCTGGGCGATGGCTGAACTGATCGCCAAGGGCGAACCGGGGCCGCTGGCAGAGGAGTTTTCGATGTGGCGTTTCCGTGAAGGGAAGTTCATCGACGAAAGCGTCGCCGCTGGCGTTGCGCACTAAGGAGGCACGGATATGCTGACACTCAAATGCCCTTATTGCGGCGTTCAGGCCGACGAGACAGAGCTGCACCCCGGAAGCGAGGCGCACCTGAAGCGCTACGGACCGGGAAGCTCGGACGACGAGTTCGAGGGTTACCTCTTCATGCGGGAGAACCCCAAAGGCGTTCACTTCGAACGCTGGCGCCATGTGTACGGCTGCGGAAAGTGGTTCCTCGCCGCGCGGGACACCAACACGCTTGAGGTCTTTGGCACTTACAGCGCGCAAAGCACCGAACCGCCACAAGAGATCAAGGATGCCATCACGGCCAAACGGCCCGGTTGGAGCTGGAGGGAATTTCAATGAGCACGCGTCTTTCGAGCGGGGGCCGTCTCGTCAATAAGGACAAGCCGGTCGAGTTCCAGTTCAATGGCAAACGGATGAAGGGCTACGAGGGCGACACGTTGGCCTCGGCGCTGCTGGCCAATGACCAGATGCTTGTTGGTCGGTCGTTCAAATATCACCGTCCGCGCGGTATCGTTGCGTCGGGTGCGGAAGAGCCGAACGCCTTGGTGAACCTCGGGCAGGGCGGCAAGTTCGAGCCGAACCAGCGGGTCACGACGACCGAGCTGTTTGACGGTCTTTATGCCACCAGCCAGAACCACTGGCCGACGCTGGAGTTCGATATTGGTGCGATCAACACCTATCTGTCGCGGTTCCTGCCGGCGGGCTTCTACTACAAGATGTTCATGTTTCCGCGTCCGTTCTGGAAGCATGTTTATGAGCCGTTCATCCGCCAGTCTGCGGGCCTTGGTAAGGCACCGAAGGACCGTGATGCGGATACCTATGAGCATTTCTATGCTTTCTACGATGTTGTCGTCATTGGTGGCGGCATTGCGGGCCTGACGGCTGCGCTTGAAGCTGGCAAATCCGGCGCGCGAGTCCTCGTTATGGAGCAGACCGCTGATTGGGGAGGCCGTGCAGTTGTCGATGGTGTGGAAATCGATGGGCAATCTGCCGAGAATTGGGTGGCTGCTAACGTCGAAGCTTTGCAAGGCATGGAGAACGTGGAAATCCGCACCCGTTTGATGGGTGCTGGTATTTACGATCATGGCTATCTGCTCGCCTATGAGCGGCTGCTCGATCACCTGCCGAATGAAAAGGGCCCACGGCATCGCCTGTGGCGCATTCGCACCAAGCAGATCGTTACCGCCACTGGTGCAATCGAGCGTCCGCTCTCCTTCGCTGGGAACGACTTACCGGGTGTGATGCTGGCGAGTGCGGTGCGCGACTATGTGGTCAACTGGGGTGTTTCGATTGGCGACCGGACGGTCGTTGTCACCAATAACGACGATGCCTACCGCACCGCAATCGTGCTGAAGAAGGCTGGGCTTGATGTGCCTGCGATCATTGATGCCCGCCAAGGTGGCGGAGGTGCATTGATGGATGAAGCACGCGGTTTGGGCATTCGTGTCGAAACCGGCAAGGCAATTGCCAAGGTCAAGGGCAAAGGCCGCGTGACTGGCGTTGCCATTTGTGCGCAGGCTGGTGAGGGCGGTGTGCTCGACGAGATCGCTTGCGATTGTGTTGCGATGTCTGGTGGCTGGTCGCCAGTGGTGCATCTGTGGTCCCATTGCGGTGGCAAGCTGATCTGGGACGATGCACAGGCCATGTTCCGCCCTGATCCGGCGAAGGCACCGACAGGTGCGGCAGGTGAGGCATTTGTCATTACCGCAGGGATCGCCAGCGGTCATCTACGCAGTGCAGAGGCGGTAGCTGATGCGTTTGAAGCGGGTCGTACAGCGGCGAAAGCTGTTGGCGGTAAGGTTAAAGCGGGTAAAGCGCCTGTGGCGGCTGATACCGATGAGGCTGTACTGGAAGCCATTTGGCTGATGCCGCAGGGGGCTTCGATCAAGCTGCGTATGAAGGCTTGGCTCGATTTCCAGAACGATGTGAAAGTCTCGGATGTGCAACTTGCGGCGCGCGAGGGTTTTGAAAGCGTTGAACACGCGAAGCGCTATACCACCTTGGGCATGGCGACCGATCAGGGTAAACTGAGCAACATCAATGGCTTGGCGATCCTTTCTGATGCATTGGATCAACCGATCCCGCAGACTGGGACGACCACGTTCCGTCCGCCTTACACGCCGATCTCGATGGGTGCGATTGCCGGTGAAGCGCGCGACGAGCTGTTCCAGCCGATCCGCCGGACACCGATGCATGAGTGGCATGAAGCCAACGGTGCGGATTTCGAGCCGGTGGGCCATTGGCGGCGTCCGTATGCTTTCGTCCGGTCGGGCGAGAGCGTGCATGACGCGGTGAACCGTGAGGTGATCAACACCCGCGAGAAGCTCGGGCTTTTGGATGCATCGACGCTTGGTAAGCTGATCGTCAAGGGGCCAGATGCAGGCAAGTTCCTCGATATGATGTACACCAACATGATGAGCACCTTGCCGGTGGGCAAATGCCGTTATGGCCTCATGTGCAACGAGAACGGCTTCCTCTCTGACGATGGCGTCGTTGCGCGGATCGACGAAGATACTTGGCTCTGCCACACCACGACTGGTGGCGCGGATCGTATTCATGCGTGGATGGAAGACTGGCTGCAATGCGAGTGGTGGGATTGGAAGGTCTATGTTGCCAATGTCACCGAGCAGTATGCGCAGGTGGCGGTTGTTGGTCCGAACGCCCGCAAGGTGCTGGAAAAGATCGGTGGCATGGATGTCTCGAAAGAGGCGATCCCGTTCATGCAATGGGCCGATGGCGAGCTGGGTGGCATCAAGGCGCGGGTTTACCGGATTTCGTTCTCTGGTGAGCTGAGCTACGAAATCGCCGTGCCTGCGAGCCAAGGCCGCGCGTTCTGGGACATGTTGCTTAAGGCAGGCGCGGAGTATGGCGTTATGCCTTATGGCACTGAATGCCTCCACATCATGCGGGCCGAGAAGGGCTTTATCATGATCGGTGACGAAACCGACGGTACGGTGATCCCGCAGGATCTCAATCTGAACTGGGCGATTTCCAAAAAGAAAGAGGACTATCTCGGCAAGCGGGCGCAGGAGCGTTCCCACATGGCCGATCCGAACCGTTGGAAGCTTGTGGGCCTTGAAACGCTGGACGGCTCGGTTTTGCCGGATGGCGCCTATGCGGTGGCACCGGGGCTGAATGCCAACGGGCAGCGCAACGTGATCGGGCGGGTGACATCGACCTATCATTCGCCAACGCTGAACAAAGGCATCGCGATGGGGCTTGTGCTCCACGGTCCTGACCGGATGGGCGATGTCATCGAGTTTGGCAAGGTTGATGGATCGACCATCAAGGCGCGGATCGTTGATCAGGTCTTCTACGACAAGGACGGGGAGAAGCAAAATGTCTGAGGCGGTAAGCGTGATGAATGGCGCCGAGCGCGGCACTTCGATCCGTGTGCGTGATGCAGGCCTTCAGGGGATGATCACCCTGCGGGGCGATCTTTCTGCAGCCAAGCTGAAAAGTGCGGTGAAGGCCGCGACCGGCCATGCAGTGCCAAAGGCGCGTGGTATAGCCTTTACGGACGGCAAGGGCGTGGCGTGGATGTCGCCGGACGAGTTGTTGCTGCTGGTGCCTTACAGTGAAGCGGATGCCGCTGTTGCGGCGCTTGAGAAGGCGCTTGCGGGGACGCATTTCCTTGCGGTGAATGTCTCGGATGCGCGCGCGTTCTTTGCGGTTGAGGGGGCGGGTGCACGAGAGGTGATTGCCAAGATCGCCCCTGTGGACATGCATCGCGACAGCTTCGGCCCTGGTGAGCTGCGGCGCACTCGTATGGCGCAGGCAGCGGCTGCATTCTGGATGAGCAGTGAAGAAACGATACATGTGATCTGCTTCCGCTCCGTCGGGCAGTATATGTTCGACCTGCTGTCCACGAGTGCCGAAGACGGGCTTGTCGGCGCGCTTTAAGGTCGCGTGACGGTATACAACTAGTACGGCCTGCCATCCATATGGTGGGCCGTTTTCTTTGGCCTTGGCGGTTCTTATGAGCGCGACGCGGCCTTGCTCTGAAATCGAGTTACCTCCATAGTTGTAAAAAAGCTGTGTGAAACACGGCGGCAGGGGGCAAGATGGACAGAGCAGATATCGACTACATCAAACCTGTGCGGACGTTTCTGCTGCATTGGCTGAACGAAACCCGCGAGGGCGACGTGAAGGTGGTGCAGGTCGGCGCGAATGATGGATCAATGGCCGATCCCCTGACGCCGGTTCTGGGGCGGTTTGGCTGGCAGGCAGTTTTAATCGAGCCGGTGCCGCGTTACTTCAAGGCTCTTTCAGCGAAATATGCGTCGAACGATAATTTTCGCCCGCGCAATTTTGCCATTTCGAAAGAGGCCGGCAAAGCGACGATCTATCATCTCGACGAGGCGCATGAAGAAGACTACCCGGGATGGGCGCGGGCATTGCTGGCGTTGCACCGGCAGCGCTTCCCCAAGCGAAATCAGTTCCGCAAGCGGCTGGATTGGCTCTAGCCTGTCCATTCCGGTGAAATTTGGCGCCTTTGCTCCCTTGACCCGCCTGCCTCTGGGGATCATGTAACGTGCAGACGCAACAGAAGAGGTGCTGCTATGGCTTTTGAACTTCCCGATCTTCCGTATGCCCACGATGCGCTTGCCGCTAAGGGTATGTCAGCTGAGACACTCGAATATCACCATGACCTCCATCACAAGGCCTATGTCGACAACGGCAATAAGCTGATCGCCGGAACCGAATGGGACGGCAAGTCGATGGAAGAAATCATCGTCGGCACCTATGACAAGAGTGCTGTCGCGCAGAACGGCATTTTCAACAACATCAGCCAGCTCTGGAACCATAACCAGTTCTGGGAAATGATGGGCCCGGGTGAAAGCAAGATTCCGGGTGAGCTTGAAAAGGCGTTGGTTGAGAGCTTTGGTTCTGTCGATGACTTCAAGGCGCAGTTCTCCGCCGCAGGTGCAGGCCAGTTCGGCTCTGGCTGGGCATGGCTCGTAAAGAACGCTGACGGCTCGTTGGCTGTCACCAAGACCGAGAACGGCGTGAACCCGCTCTGCTTTGGTCAGACCGCGCTGCTTGGATGTGATGTGTGGGAGCATTCCTACTACATCGATTTCCGCAACAAGCGCCCTGCCTATCTGACGAACTTCCTCGACAATCTCGTCAACTGGGAAAACGTCGCTTCGCGCATGTAACTTGGAGCGCACCTACGATTTCAGAGGCCCGGCCGCAGTGACGCGCCGGGCCTTTTTGATTAAAAAATGCCGGCGACCAAGAGCCGCCGGCAGGAACGTGTGCGCCGAGCGACTTCGTAAGCAAGCCGCAAGATGGCGTTCACACGGGGAGTTAAATCTGGATGGATGTCGCGCGGCGTACAGCCTGCCTCGAGGATGACCGCAATCCAATTGATCCGATCCGGGAGGCCACGCTCTGCCAGCCATTGAGATTGCAGTTCATAGGCGGACTTTTCCTGTGCGCCGGCACAATACCAATGTGCGGCGCCATGTTGGCGATGGTGAACCAGCTCGTGAAGGACCACTAAGAGGTCATATGGGTCATGCGGGTCAAACGGGGAAATGAGGGCGATTACCGACTTCGCCGGATCGTAAAAAGCGCGTGGTGTGACGCCGAGCCGTCCTACGCGACCTGTTAAGGCGTTGGCCTGGCCCTGAGAAACCAGTCTGATTTGTGGTCGCGCCTGTTTGCGCGGCCACGGGCTATTCAGATCGAGCCAATCTTCCAAAGCCGCGATCTGATACGCTGGAACGACAGGCTGTGGTTGCGAAGCCGCCGCGAGATGCGGATTGAGGAACGCCATCAGGAGCGCCAACGCGAACGTTGGGGGTGCTGGCAGAGGCATGTCGACCTCCTTTGCTGATTTTGAAATGAACTCAAAAAATGGTAAAATGGACGGTGAATTCGCGCAAAAGGAGTATTTTCATCCGTTGTTGAAAGGAGTTCATCCGAAATGAGCCGCCGCCTCCCACCATTCGCTGCCGTCCGTGCCTTTGAGGCCGCAGCGAAGGCCATGAGCTTTAAAGCGTCTGCGGCAGAACTGTGCCTCAGCCCATCAGCGGTCAGCCACCAGATTAGGGGTTTGGAGGATTATCTAGATACAAAGCTTTTTGAACGTGACGGAAACCGACTGCGACTTACGCTAACTGGCGAAGGCTATGCATCTCGGCTCACATTTTTGCTCGATGATCTGGACCAATCCACAGCGGTCGCGCGTGGCCGGTATCAAGAGGCCCCTTTGAGAGTGCTTTGCACGCCGGGCTTCGCCGCACGGTTCATGATGCCGCGACTGGGAAACTTGCCTTTTTCAGAGGAGATACGGCTGCGGGTTTCGGAGGGAGCGCCTTTGTGCGACTTCTCCAAGAATGACGCAGATGTTGTTATCCATTGGGGCGCAAGCGCGGTGCCCGGCGCGATAGTAGAGCCTTTGATGGAGTCATTACGGTATCCCGTTGCTGCGCCGGAATTTATCGCCCGTCATGGCATTTCAGCACCTTCTGATCTGTTAAAAGTGCCGCTGATGTATGACGAGGTCATGGATGCATGGGGTGAATGGTTCGGGCTTGCAGGCGTCAAGATCACAGAGATGCCGCATGGGCCAGTGTTTCCGAACTGCGAACTTGCAACAACGGCGGCAGAGCAAGGGCAAGGTATCGCGCTGGCGTATGATGCGATGGTTCGCGACACGGTGAAATCAGGCCGTTTGGTGAGGCTCTTTGATACAGTCACAATGCCAATCGTAATCTATTCCGTCGCCTATCACGAAGCGCGGGTCGATGAACCGCGCATCCGTCAGTTCCGCGATTGGATTTTCACCGAAACCTTTGCGAGCGGACGCGGCGCGCGGAGTGGGGCCGTGGCAGCCGAATAGCCTGAGGACAGCTCCGGTGTCTGTGGGGTTGCCATTAGCGGAACCGCATGCGGTAGTGCCGTGAACCTCCGGGAGATCGGTATGAGTGAGTCGCTCAAAGGCGTATTGGCGATGGTGCTGGCCTGCATCATCTGGGGATTGTCATCGATCTTTTATGCACAACTGCGCCATGTGCCGCCGCTGGAGATCTTGAGCTACCGTACCGTTTGTTCGCTTGCTTTCTTCCTGATCGTTTTGCTTGCCCAACGGCGGATCTGGTCAGTGATCGATGCCGTATCCGACCGGAAGCAAGTGCTGACAATATTCGGAGCCGCGCTCTTCATCTCGGGGAATTGGTTCGGCTTTATCACGGCGATCAGCCTTGGTTATGCGTTGGAAGCATCTTTGGGCTATTTCATCTTCCCGCTCGTTGCGGTGCTGATCGGGCGCGTCTTTTTTGCCGAAGCGCTGGGGCGTGTGCAATGGATGGCTGTGGCTTTGGCGGGCGTAGGTGTAACAGTACTGACGGTTGGACTTGGGGCGGCGCCGTGGATCGCTTTCTGGCTGGCAGCGACTTTTGGTCTTTATGGTGCGGTCAAGAAAGGGCTGGCATTGGGGCCGGTTGTTTCGGTCACAGCGGAGGTTCTGCTGCTCGCGCCGGTGGCGCTGGCTTGGATCTACTTCAAAGGTAGTGGCGCGATGGGAAGCGATTGGTGGACGTCATCGTTGTTGGCGCTGTCGGGACCGCTCACGGCAATACCGTTGATATTATTTTCTTTTGCTGCACGGCGTGTGCGGCTCGCGACTGTTGGTCTGGTGCAATATCTCAACCCCTCGATCCAGTTTGTCGTGGCGGCTCTTGTCTTGCTGGAGCCGGTGACGCTGTGGCACTCCATAGCATTCCCGATCATCTGGCTGGCGCTTGGTCTTTATTCGTTCTCCGCGCTCCGTCAGGAGAGGGCATCGCGCAAGGCGGCCTCCAGTGCGGCGACATCGGAAATGATTGAAATATAACCGAGCAACGATGCGTCGGCGAAGCCTTCGTTGACAACGTGGTCCATCAGCTTCAGGAGCGGCTGCCAGTAGCCGTCTGTATCGAGCAAAAAGATGGGTTTTTGGTGCAGGCCCAGTTGGCGCCATGTGAGCACTTCGAAAAACTCGTCGAGCGAACCCGCGCCGCCGGGGAGAACGACGACAGCGTCGGAATTCATAAACATCACCTTTTTGCGCTCGTGCATCGTCTCGGTAATGATGAAATTGTCGAGATCTCGTTTGCCGACCTCCCATTTGAGCAGGTGGGTGGGAATGACACCGAATGTTGCGCCCTTTTGTGCCTGGGTCGAGGCGGCGACCAAGCCCATCAAGCCAACATCTCCGGCGCCATAGACAAGTCGCCAGCCGTTATCCGCGATCATTTTGCCGGTCGCGGTGGCGGCTTCTCCGTAGGCCGCACGGCTGCCCGCGCGGGAGCCGCAATAAACGCAAACGGACTTTTGGGCAACTTTCATCGGGCTTCCCTTCAATGATGGTTCAGATCGCTTTGACCACCCATATCGCCGTTGCTATGGTCGCTCAACCGTCCTGCTTCGGGAGGGGTGAGGACGTGATCCAAGAAAGGGAATGAACGGTGGCAAAAGGTGGCGGTTCGAATGCGGGTCGGCTTGCGGTAGCGGGTGGCGCGATAGTGGTTCTGGTAGGGGCATTCTTGTTCTTTGGTACGGAGTTCGGGGACGAAGGCGAGGTGCTGGTTGAAGCGCCCGAGGTAACGGCAAGCGCACCCGAGACGGACGCGGGATCTTCCAACGCTGGCGCGGTCACCGAAGAAACCGAACCAAGTACCGCTGAGCGCGACGCCTCCGAAGCGACTGCTGTTGAATTACCTGTCTTTGATACGGTTCGTGTCGAAGTGGATGGCATGATGGTGGTGGCCGGACGCTGGATCATCGGCGAAGAGATCGAGGTCGTACTCGATATAACGCCGGTCGTGCGGGCGGAGGTTGATGGAACAGGGCAGTTCGTGGCGATTACGATGATCGAACCCTCGGCACAGCCGCGCATGTTGTTGCTGGTGGGTGATCCTGATGGCGCGCGTGTGCAATCGGCCGAGACGATCCTGATCGCGCCGTTTACGACGCCCGCGCCGTTGGAGCCGGTTGCGGAGGCAGAGGGCGTCGCAGAGAACGAAATGGCGGAGCAGGCGGGAACTGATCGTGAGGGCGAGCCACTTGGGGTTGGTGAACCCGAGCCTGAAGCTGGTGAAACCGACGCGGAAAGCGATGATCCTCAGCAGGATGAGCAGGTCATCGTCGCCGAAGCCGTGCCCGCCGCCGAAGAGAATGTCTCACAGGAGGAATCCATAGAGGCAGAGCAGCAGCCTGTTGCGGGAGCGGAAAACGATACAGTTAGTGGCGCGGCCGATGGAACTCCTGAAGAAATGGTCGCAGTGACAGATTCGCCTGCACCCGCTGAAACGGCTGAGGCTGAAGTGGCTGAAGCGATCGCCCCCGAAACGGCTTACGAACCTGTTGCTGATGTAGCGGGTCAGGAGGCACCTAGCGCGGCGAACGAGAGCGCGGAAAGTGCCGAGGAAAAAGAACCCGTTATCGAAGAGGAGATGTTAGCGGAGAGTACGGCACCCAC
>Ga0181577_10001630_pt1 | contig 17981 bp, 14 predicted proteins | sample 101ome_21_FD_132468 | JGI IMG/M metagenome (GOLD analysis project Ga0181577, IMG submission 132468) | Coastal salt marsh microbial communities from the Groves Creek Marsh, Skidaway Island, Georgia - 101413BT metaG (megahit assembly) | ecosystem: Environmental > Aquatic > Marine > Intertidal...
CCGCAGCCAGCTTGGGGGCTAACGTCGCCATAATCGAAGATCGCTACCTTGGCGGAACTTGCGTTAATGTTGGGTGCGTACCTAAAAAGCTCTATGTTTACGCATCCGAGTACGGTCACGGTTTCAGCGATGCCAATGGCTTTGGCTGGCAATTTGACCAGGCGCCTCGCTTCGAATGGAATACCCTACGCGAAGCCAAAGTCACCGAGATCGCCCGCCTGAACGACATCTATCGCTCTCTCTTACTCAATTCTGGCGCCGACTTAATCGATGGAAGAGGCGCCATCACCTCACCCTCACGTGTTGTAGTCAATGGTCGCGAGATTAGCGCCCCTCGAATATTGATCGCAACCGGAGGGTGGCCTTATATACCGGACATACCCGGCAGAGAGCTGGCTATCACATCAAACGAAGTATTCGATCTTCCTAATTTTCCTAAGCGCCTTCTCACAGTGGGCGGTGGTTACATTGCCAGTGAGTTCGCCTGCGTTTTTAACGGACTGGGATCTCATGTCGTGCAAACCTACCGCGGCGAACTCTTTATGCGTGGATTCGACGATGATGCGCGTCGACACTTGGCGGCTGAGATTCAAAAGTCCGGTGTCGACTTAAGAACACAAACTGACGTTATCTCTCTGAACAAAACGCCTGAGGGAATTCGAGCTGAATTTAATGACGGCTCAAATGAGATATTTGATGCTGTGCTTTACGCGACCGGAAGAAAGCCAAATTTAGATGGACTCGGCGCGCTCGAGCAAGGCGTAAAACTCACGGACCAGGGGGTGATTGAGGTCGACGCTCAATATCAAACGAGCGTACCGGGCATCTTTGCCTTAGGCGACATCATAGAAGGCCCAGAGCTCACACCCATCGCTCTGGCAGAAGGCATGGCCTTTGCTCACCAACAATTTGGCGCGGGCTCTTTAACACCTGGATACTATAATGTAGCGACCGCCGTTTTCACGCAGCCACCGCTAGCCAGTTGCGGCCTGACGCAAGACGAAGCCAGCGCCGAGTATCACCATCTCAAAATTTACCGCAGCGAATTTAAACCTATGAAGCACACCATCAGCGGACGCAACGAACGGAGCTTCATGAAGCTTATCGTCGATGGTGACACCGATCGAGTACTGGGGGCCCACATGGTCGGGCCCGACGCGGGTGAAATTATGCAAGGTATTGCGATCGCCATGAAGATGGGCGCGACCAAAGCGCAGTTTGACGCCACCATCGGGATACACCCGACCGCCGCAGAAGAATTTGTCACCATGCGCACCCTGAACGAGGAAATCCTGCTGTGAGCGCATCCCCCGAGAGTCTGATCCTGCTGGCACTATTGGGTGCCGTCTCAGGCTTCTTAAATGTGACTGCGGGCGGCGGCTCTTTACTCACGGTTCCCGCGCTGGTGTTTTTTGGACTACCTGGCCCAGTTGCCAACGGCACCAACCGGATCGGCATTCTGCTGCAGAATTTGACCGCCATTTGGGCTTTCAGGAACCGAGGTTTTAGCGCTTTTAAACTCAGCTTTTCGCTGTCACTCGTTACCCTTCCCGGCGCCCTGGCTGGAGCCTATATAGGGGTTGAACTCGACGGCGAATTATTCAATAAGGTACTGGCAGGCGTGATGATTGGTGTGATGATCATCATGCAGTTCCAGGGCAATTGGAAGACGAACGAATCTGTGACAGAGCGCCCGCCTATACCGCGATCGCGCTTAATTTGGGGGCATATTCTGATGGCTCTAGTGGGTATTTGGGGCGGTTTCATCCAAATTGGCGTTGGTTTTTTGATGATGCCCATTCTCTCTCGCGTGATGGGACTCTCTCTTATTGAGACCAACATGCACAAAGTATTCATCATCGCCTTTTTCTCAATCGTTGCGCTAACGGTCTTCGCCTCGGCAGGACAGATTGTATGGCTTCTCGGCGGCGCATTGGCGATTGGCAACATGGTGGGTGCCTATGTCGCCGTGCGCGTCTCGATCGCCAGAGGTGAGAAATTTATCTATTGGATGCTCAACGCCATGCTGATTCTGATGATTGCTAAGCTACTGTGGGATAGCTGAGCGAAGCGTCAACCCTAAAATCGCAGTGCCACAGGAGCCCTCCTCTTGCCTCTTGCCTGTTGCCTGTTGCCTGTTGCCTGTTGCCTGTTGCCTAGAATATCGAATTATCAGACTTCAACTTGGAGGATGGGCAAACGGCTTCTTTGACCAAATCAACATTTGGTTGTTGGCCGGCATAGCAACACGCTCAGTCAAGACCAATCCAGCTTGCTCACCCAGAGACACTAAATCATCTAAATCCCGAATCCCCATTGCAGGGTCGCGAGACTTAAGGCTTTGATCGAAAACTCGATTGCTATCGCTGGTATAACGCCCCTCCTCATTAAACGGCCCATACAGAATAAAACTGCCGTCATCACACAGCACGCTCATGACACCCAAAAACAGCGCAACCACAGATTCCCAATGCATTATGTGGGCTGTGTTGGCCGAGTAAACCACATCGACATCGGCGACGCGCCAATTAAGATTATTCACATCCAGCAATCTGACAGGCAGAATCACGTTAGGTAAGGCGAGTCTCGCCAGACGTTCTTGAGCCACACCGTCTTCACCATCAAGATCACTGGGCAACCAACGAACCGAAGGCATCGCCTGCGCGAAGTACGCCAGATGTTCGCCTGAGCCGCTGCCAATCTCGAGCACAAGCTGATTCGACTTCAGCCTTTTTTTCAGGACCGCGAGGATGGCATCCCGGTTTCTGAGCGCAGCCGGTGAACTCGGCAGCTCACTCATGCTCATATGTCTATAGCGCCACTCGGATTAGTGGAGAATTCAACAAAGAATACATGCTTATCATCAGACTGGATTAGCTCCTCGAGCGACAAACGCCACTCAACTTGTTTTCGATCATCTGTCAGCACGCCATTGGTCGAAACCACGTTAGGTACCTCAATGCGCCACACGAGGTCACTGTCACGGAAGGCCGCTGCAACCATATTTCGTATAAACTGAGGCACATCTTCCTGAGTTTCGTTTATATTCGCAGGCTCATATGCGCTTTCCAAACGCATACGATTCGGGCCCACTTCCTGCAAGTTGAAGACCTGAGAGCGTTGCTCAAAACGTTTAGTGAGCGCAAGCCCTTTCATAATTTCAAGAGGGCCGGTATAGGAAGCACCACAGTGCAAACCGTCCTCATCTACCTTTTGATTGGTGGATCGCTTGATCAACTCGGGCAGTTCATTGGCGAACTCATCGAATTGGATATTGCAGAAGTCCTTATCGCTCCAATCCTCTAGCTTCTCTAAAAAAGCCGAATCGACCACGACATTAATGTCGTAAGTGGCGTCACTGTCTTGGACAGCGAAGCGCTGCTCAACATCAAAGCATCCCGCTAAGGCTAGGCACAAAAGGCAGACTGAAAAAATTCGAATCATGAGTTTATCCCCTAAAATCTGCCGCTAGCTTAAGCCTGCACGGGACTATTTCCAACACAGGCGAGCTGAACTACCCCCAGCGTGCGCTAAAAAGCAGAAATAGAGAGGTAAACCGACACACGGAGCCGCACCTAGCACCTAGCACCTAGCACCTAGCACCTGAACCGTAGCGCAAGCCTAAGCCAAACGCTCCAGGATGCTCGAGAAATCTCGCTGACCATTACCGTCAGCCTGATGCTGCTCAAACAAGGCCTTAGCGAGTTTGCCCATCGCATTATCAACTCCTGAGTGATCCGCAATTTGTGCAGCCAAACCCAAATCCTTGACCATCAGATCCACCATAAAACCGGGTTTATACCCCTTGCTTGCAGGCGCATTCGGCATCACATCGGGATAAGGGTTGTAGACCTCTAAAGACCAATTTCGCCCTGAACTGGCGAGCATAATTTCGGAGAGCACCGCGGGATCCAAACCATTGCGAACACCCATTTCCAGAGCTTCGCAGGTTCCGATCATGTGCACCGCCAAGAGCATATTATTGCAGCCTTTGGCGACTTGACCCGCGCCCGCGGGGCCAGCATGGAAAATCTTTGCCCCCATTCCAGCTAGAAGCTCTTTCACACGAGGGAAGACCAACTCAGGGCCACCACACATGAATGCCAGTGTTCCGGCGGCAGCAGCCGCTACACCACCGGAAACGGGGCAGTCCATGAAACCGATGCCGGCATCGGCCGCCGCCTCGCCCACCTTCCGTGCGGTCTCCGCATCAATCGTAGAACAATCAACTGCGGTTGTGCTGGAGTCAAGCTGCGCCAAGAGGCCGTCGTCACCCAGGTATACGGATTCAACGTGCTTACCCGCCGGCAGCATAGTCACAACAAAATCAACGCTCTGAGCCGCCTCACTTGCGCTTGCGCACCGGGTAGCTCCGAGCGCCTCAAGCGAACTCAGTGCCTCGTCAGACAAGTCAAAGACTCGCAACTCATGACCTGCCTGGATTAAATTCGCGGCCATTGGACCGCCCATATTTCCTAAACCGACAAACGCTACACGAGCCATGAACCTTTCCTTAACGGGATAAATCAGCCAGTGGATTCACCGACCACGGAGCAGTGAAAAATCGATCGAGCACTTCGCCCGGTACGGCTTCCGGTGCGCTATATAACCACTTGGGTTGCCGATCCTTGTCAACCAAAAGAGCACGCACCCCTTCAGCAAATTCAGGGTGTCGCATAATGTTAGTCCCCAACTGCACTTCGGCTTGAAACACCTCAGCCAACGAGCAGTGGCGGGTTTCATCGAGTTGGCGTGCAATCCATAACACCGCCAAGGGTGAACCCTGCGCAAGGCCCTTCGCCGCCTTCGCTAACCAAGGGTCATCCGAGTCGACCTGAGCCCTAATGCGGGCGATAACCGTGAGTATCTGGTCTGCGTCACATAGAGCATCAATCAGAGCTCGGTGTCGTGCGACCAAGGATTCAGGCGCGGCGGTCGCCACGTCTTCAGCGAAGCCGGCAATCAGCTCGCGAAGCGCATCTCCGTCGGCGCCCGCATTGCACCCCCATGCTTGCGCTATTAGGGCTTCGAAAACGGATTCTCGCTGAGCATCATTTAAAAATCGGTTACCTAATCCGGTATAGAGCGCATCACCTGCGTTAATTGAAGCGCCCGTTATACCCAAGAATAAGCCAGTACGGCCTGGCATTCGATTCAAAAACCAACTGCCACCGACATCAGGAAATAAAGCGATGGTCACTTCGGGCATTGCAATCCGCGTGCTCTCAGTCACCACCCGCAGCGTGCAGCCCGCCAAGATGCCTAAACCACCCCCCATCACGATGCCAGCTCCCCAACACAAGACGGGTTTTGGGTAGGTATGCAGGGTAAAGTTCATCCGGTATTCGTTGGCAAAAAACGTCTCGGCGTACACACAGGGGCCACCGGGTGTTCCGATTGACGATTCGCGCAGGGCTTGTACATCACCACCGGCACAGAAGGCTTTTTGGCCCGCCCCGTCAATTAAAACCAGCGCAATATCGGGGTTTTCAACCCAAGCATCGAGCGCGCGCTGCATGGCATTAACCATATCCAGCGTGAGCGAGTTCAGGGTTTTTGGAACATCGAGTGTGATGTGTCCGATCTTGCCGCTTTTACAGGTGTGCTCCTGAATCTGCACACCGCAATGCTCAGTCGTCATCTATTTTTCCACTCGGGTTCACGTTTTTCCAAAAAGGCATTCACGCCCTCGCGTTGATCCTCAGTCGAAAAGAGTTCGACGAACTTGTCCCTCTCGCCCACTAAACCATCCACAATGGCCTTATCACGAGCGCTGTGAATCAGTTCTTTACACATAGCCACGGAAGTTGGGCTTTGTTGAGCCGCTTGTGCCGCCAGCTTGCGCGCCACGTCCAATGCCTGACCTGTCTCAACGACTTGCTCAACTAGGCCGATGCGTTCCGCCGTCGCGGCATCGATACGTTCGTTGCATAAAATCATGCGCTTCGCCCAGCCTTCGCCTACCAGCCAAGCCAATCTTTGGGTACCACCCGCACAGGGTAGCAAGCCAACTTTGGCTTCGGGTAGGGCCATTTTGGCCTGCACTTCAGCGATACGAATGTCGCATGCGAGCGCGACCTCTAAACCGCCGCCCATCGCAAAACCGTTGATCGCGGCAATCGATACACCGCGGAAGTCCGATAGCGTTTCAAAGGCCTCACCAAAAAGCCGCCCCATAAGCGCCGCGTTTTCAGGGTCACCATCCGCAAACAGCTTTAAATCCGCGCCCGCGGAAAAAAACTTATCGCCTGAACCGGTAATAACCAAAGCAAAAATAGACCGGTCCGCGTTCAGCGCTTCAACAACCTGCTTTAAGGCGGGTAAACTTTCGCTATCCCAGGTGTTAGCAGCAGGGTTATCAATCGTCACGAGGGCCGTGTGGCCATCGATTTCAACACGAACTTTGGGTGAGGGGCTGATACTCATTGAATGACCTCCAGGGCGCCATCTATTAACATTCGCCGGGCGATAATCACCCGCATAACTTCGTTTGTACCTTCTAAGATTTGATGCACGCGGGTGTCTCTAACCATGCGCTCCATGGGGTACTCTTTAATATAGCCATAACCGCCGAAGACTTGCAGTGCGTCGTTACACACGGAAAAACCCACATCGGTCGCGAAGCGCTTGGCCATGGCGCAGTAGGTTGTTGCCTGAGGATCCCCGGAATCTAACTTAAACGCGGCCAGTCGAACCATCTGCCGCGCAGCGACTAACTCCGTCTGCATATCGGCTAAACGAAACTGCGTGGCCTGAAACTCAGCGATCGCCTGATCAAATTGTTTTCGTTCCTGAGCATAGCTCACTGCCTGATTTAAGGCATGCTGAGCCGTGCCAAGAGAGCAAGTCGCAATATTTATTCGCCCACCATCGAGCCCTTCCATTGCGATAGCAAAACCTTGCCCTTCATTGCCCAGCCGGTTCGCCACGGGAACCCGCACATTATCAAAGCTGATCATCCGTGTTGGCTGTGCATTCCAGCCCATTTTCTCTTCTTTTTTGCCGTAGGTAATACCCTCTGAGTCCGCGGGTATCGCGAGCGCTGTAATCCCCTTCGGCCCTGCCCCTCCGGTTCTTAGCATGACCACGAGCATATCCGTGGAACCTGCACCAGAGATAAAGACTTTAGCGCCGTTAACCACATAATGGTCCTCATCCAGCTCGGCGCGTGTGCGCAATGATGCCGCGTCTGAGCCGGCGCCTGGTTCGGTCAAACAGTATGACGCGAGCTTAGTACCCAATACCAGATCTGGACACCAGGCCTCAATCAGGTTGGCTTGACCGTACTTGCCGATCATATTGGTCGCCATGTTGTGAATGGTCAGAAAAGCGGCGGTAGTAGTGCATCCCTTGGCTAGCTCCTCAACAATCAAGCTGGCATCCAGTCGCGACATTCCCAACCCACCAGCGGATTCAGGTGTGTACATGCCCATGAAACCGAGCTCGCCCGCTTTTCGCAACACTTCTATCGGAAAGTGGGATTCAGCGTCCCACTGCGCGGCATTGGGTGCCATCTCAGCTTGCGCAAACGCCCGCGCACTGGCCACATAAGCGAGCTGTTCGTCATTCAGAGCAAAATCCATTGCGAGCCCCTTGTATTCAACCTAGCGTAAATTGATGCTCATATTCGGCTGACTGCCGCTAGAGGGCTCTTGGTGCGTCCACTTGGCGGTAATCGTCTTAGTCTCCGTATAAAACCGCACCGCTTGCTTCCCGTACGCGTGCAAATCGCCACGGAAGGACCCTCTCCATCCCGTAAACGAGAAAAACGGCAGCGGTACAGGAATCGGAATGTTAATACCCACTTGACCCACTTTGATTTCGCTCTGATATAAGCGTGCAGCGCCGCCACTTTGAGTGAAGATCGAGGTACCGTTGCCCAGCTGACAACGGTTGATTAAAGCGATAGCGTCTTCCAGTGTATCCACTCGCATGCAGCACAACACGGGACCGAAGATCTCCTCTTGGTAAATCGCCATCTCGATAGTTACGTCCGCAAACAAGGTAGGACCGACCCAATTGCCATCAGGAAAGCCCTCAACCCGAACATCGCGTCCATCAAGCAAACAGCGAGCGCCTTGTGCGACCCCTTTTTCGATTAAACCGAGCACGCGCTGGTGTGCCGTTTTGGAAATGATAGGGCCATAGCTGGCTCCCGCGTCATTCCAAACACCTGGCCGCGCCGTGCTCATACGTTCTTGCAACTCGTCAACCCACTCGTAAGAATCACCCACAAATACGGCGACCGATATGGCCATACAGCGCTGACCAGCGGCGCCCACCGAGGCCCCAACCAAGGCGTTCAAAGTCGCGTTTTTATCGGCGTCCGGCATGATAACCATGTGATTTTTCGCGCCCATCATGCACTGCGCGCGCTTGCCGGCAGCGGTTGCCGTTTTGTATATGTGCTCACCCACCCGCGAAGAACCCACGAATGAAACCGCCTCGATATCAGGGTGATTCAATATCTGATCCACTTGCTCGGCCCCACCATGGACCATATTCAAAACCCCTTTAGGCGCACCCGCCTCGATAAAGAGTTCGATCAGGCGTACCGGAGTCAAAGGAACTTGCTCTGAGGGTTTCAATACGAAGGTATTGCCGCACGCGATCGCGAGGGGGAACATCCACAGTGGAATCATCGCGGGAAAGTTAAACGGCGTCACACCCGCAACCACGCCCAAAGGCTGAATGTAACTGTAGGTATCAATTCCGCCCGCAACATTGGCCACGGTCTCACCCATCATATTCGAAGGTACGTTGGCTGCCTGTTCGACCACCTCAATACCGCGCCATACATCGCCCTTAGCGTCTTCAAATGTCTTGCCCGTATCCTGCGATAAAATCTCCGCAAGTTCATCATGATGCTCTTTCAACAGTGCCTGATAGCGCATCATGAGGCGGGCGCGCTCAGCAACCGGTACGAGCCGCCACGTCTCAAAAGCCGCTTTCGCAGAAGCAACCGCTAAATCTACTTCGGTTGCTGTCGCCATTGGCACTTCCGCGAGAACCTGCTGATTAACCGGGTTAGTCACGGGCAATAGGGTATCCGAGCGACTTTGAACGAATTCACCATTAACAAAAAGCGGTACGCGTTTCATAAACTTGATCTCTAAATAAACTGTTATTGTTACGCTAACACGAGCGAAGTCACCATAACAGGTCGCATATTGCGATAAGCATGGATTATATTGTGAAAACGAGATAGGCTCAGCGCATGAGTTCTCCTTCGCAATGGCCGCTTCCAAAAGAGGGCGTTCGCATTCTGACGCCCTCTTTCATGAAAGCTCATCTCGCCTCCAATCCGATCAGCGCGGATCTATTCCCGACCGCTATGGGATACTACCCTCTGGCACGCGGTCATCAAATGGAGCGAAAAAAGCACGATGACTACCTACTGATTTACTGTGTTGAGGGTGCAGGCTGGCTCGAGACACCCTCGGGCGAAGCGCGTATCCAGCCCGGAGACATTATCGTATTACCGACCCCACTGAGCCACAGATACGGCTCGGATGCGAACAATCCCTGGAGTATTTACTGGGTTCACTACGAAGGGGATAAAGCTCTTAATTACACGGAGCATGTTTTCCAGCAGGCGTCGCAATACGTGTTCAACATCGCGGGGACATCAGGCTTCCGGTCCGCCTTTAATTCCCTTCTGGAGGTGGCGCGCACGGGCTACGAATCGAGCGCTTACTTAACGGTTGCGAATCGATTAAAGCTCCTACTCGTCGAGCTTGGACGAGCAAGAGAACGAGATGAAGCGCGACGCGGTTTTGATATTGACCATATTCAGGAGCTCATGCGATCGCGATTGCGAGGGCAGCTTTCACTCGACGAAATGGCTCAGGCCGCGTTCCTGTCGAAATTTCATTTTTCTAAAAGGTATAAAGCACTCACGGGCTACCCCCCGATACAGCACTTTCTGAATATGAAAATGGAGTACGCCTGTGAGTTGCTCGACGGGAGCGCCTTGAGTGTGAAAGCGATCGCGTGGGAACTCGGCTTCAAAGACCCCTTATATTTTTCACGTCTGTTCAAGCGTATTATCGGGAGCTCACCCTTGATCTATCGCCAGTCGGTCAAAGGATGACGCTCTTTACGATTGTGTCAAAACCGGAAGTCGGGTTAGCCTAAAATTTTTTAAGGAATACCAGTGTATAAATTCAGCGACAAATCCATTGCCTTTCAAGAGCAGCTCGCCAAATTCATGGAGCGCGAAATCTACTCTAATGAACCTGCGTACGAGCAGCAACTTAACGAGGCGACCAATCGCTTTGCCGCGCTCCCCTTGATGGACGAACTCAAAGAAAAGGCAAAAGCGGAAGGTTTGTGGAATTTATTTGTCCCGCCATCGCATGGGGAATATACCGATTTTGGCGGTCTGAGTAATTTCGATTACGCGCCATTAGCGGAGCTCATGGGCCGTGTAAGCTGGTCCCCAGAGGTATTCAACTGCAACGCTCCTGATACCGGCAACATGGAAGTCTTCATGAAATACGGCAGCGAGGCACAAAAAGCACGCTGGCTCACACCATTACTCGCGGGTGAAATTCGTTCTAGCTACGCCATGACGGAGCCGCAAGTTGCCTCTAGCGACGCCACAAACGTCGAGCTCGAAATCCGCCGAGAGGGTGATGAATGGGTGCTCAATGGACGCAAGTGGTTTATCACGGGCGCCATGTACGAAAAAACTCAGATTTTTATTGTGATGGGCAAATCCGACCCGAACAACCCATCGCGCCATCTTCAACAATCCCAAGTGTTGGTGCCAAAGGGCACGCCGGGGCTCAATATTGTTCGGCCTCTGACGACGCTGGGATACGACGATGCTCCCTTTGGGCATGCCGAGTTGCGGTTTGAGAACTGCAGAGTACCTATCGAGAACATCCTGCTAGGCGAAGGCAGGGGTTTCGAAATTGCCCAGGGTCGCCTGGGCCCAGGTCGGATGCATCACTGCATGCGCTTGATCGGCTCGGCCCAACGCGCCCTTGAAATTACCTGCAAACGCGTCACGGATCGAGAGACATTCGGGCGAAAACTGAGTGAGCATCAATCGGTACTGGAAGACTTAGCCGACTGCTTCATCGACATCGAACAATCCCGCTTACTCGTTCTGAAAGCCTGCCATAAAATGGACAAAGTGGGAGCCAGAGACGCCAGGGACTTAATCGCCGCGGCAAAAATCTCAGTGCCACGAACCGTTCAGATCGTGCTAGACAAGTGTATGCAAATGCACGGAGCGGGCGGACTCACAGGGGATACCTTCCTAGCGGAAGCGTTCAACTACGCACGCTGGTGTCGCCAAGCCGATGGCCCAGATCAGGTGCACCAAATGGCACCGGGCAAACAGCTCGTTAAGGCCATGGGCTAGTGGCTAGTGGCTAGTGGCTAGTGGCGAGACTTTAGTACAGGCGAGCGAGTCGACTTATTAAGTCATCTTCGCTTGCCGCCCCCATTAAAGCATCCAGCGAGGCAACGACGACTTTTTTGAACGAGGCATCTGTCGCAATCGCGCTAGGCACAACAGCAGAGACAGCCAGTACGCGTTCGACCCAAACAGCCCGATCGTCATCGACACAAAATGCCATCTGATCCGCCAGTGGATCGTTTACTGGGTAGGGCGCGGCATCATGCGGAGCTCCGCGATGATGAATAAGCCAGCATGCAAAGGCCAGAGCAGTAACCGGTGACTCTTTGCCTTGGGCGCTACGCTCGGTAACGCCGTTCAACCAGCGCTGCGGAATTTTTTGTGATCCATCCATCGCGATTTGAGCTAGACGATGATTCAAACTGTCATTGGCAAAGCGAACCAGCAAGGCCTCACAGTAGGAATTGAGATCCACATCCACGGAAATCGTGGGAATCGCTTCCGCAAAATACGCACGCACCAAAGCCAGCAGAACGGGATCAGCCACCGCTTGATCCACGGTGGAATGGCCCAGCATCAGGCCGGCATAGGCTAAAATGGAATGCGCACCGTTGAGCAATCGTAACTTCATCGTCTCGTACGAAGCGACATTCGCCACCATCGTCACACCATCGTGCTCCCAGTCAGGGCGACCCAGCGGAAAACAGTCTTCAACAACCCATTGAGAGAACTGCTCCGTTATAACCGCTAAGTCATCGCGGTAGCCCAGCACTGACGCCGCGCGGCCTAAAGCTGCCTCATCAACCGCCGGCACAATCCGATCAACCATACTGGATGGAAAGGCAAGGTCGGCTAGCCAGCGGCAGGCTTCAGGGGTATGCCGCTCGGCCAAGGCCATCACGGCTGTCCGCGCGCGCGCGCCGTTGTGGGGTATATTGTCACAAGACAATACCGTAAAGGCAGCTAAACCAAGCTCACGACGCCTTAAAAGGGCAAGTAACAGCAGCCCAGGTACGGATCGCGGCTCAGCCAGAGAAACCCAGTCCGCCGCAATCGCAGGATCATCCATATTCAGCTCGAGACCCGAGGGTTTTAAACCGTAGCCTTTTTCCGTTACGGTAAGAGTCACTATAGCCACTGAGGGCAAACACAGTCTGGCTAATAGCTCACTTCGACTTTCGCCAGCGAAAAGCGCCTCACAAATCGATTCCACCTGCGTGACTGTGGACGTTTGGGAATTTTGATACGCCACCACCGCATACCGGTGATTGGCCGCGCTCAGGGCATCACATATGGCCTTATTGGACCGAATGTTTGCCGCGCAAATATCCCATCGGTCGTCACCTGTTCGAACCCGATATGATTGAAGATACACAGCTTGATGGCCTCGGTGAAAGGCCCCAAGACCAATGTGAACAATCCCTGGCGCGGGCATGATCAGGCCGTACGCTGTTTCAGGGTAGAGACCGTGTGTATAACGCCTCTCAGTTCGGCGAGTCCGCGCATTCGGCCAGCATAGGAATAGCCCGGCCGCGTCGTATTCGCCTCACGATCAATATCCATCGTGTGCCCATGGTCCGGCCGCATTGGGATTTGTGGCTGCGAAGACTGACTCATACGCCGCGCCGACTCTTCTTCGAGCAGCGCATCGACAATTCCAACGATGTCGTTATCGCCATCAAGATGCTCAGATTCAATGAAAGAACCGTCTTGCTCTTTCTTAATATTACGCAGATGGACAAAGTAAATTCGATTTGCGAACTGACGCACCAGCGAGACCAGATCCGCATCAGCCCGAGCACCAAAACTGCCTGCACACATAGTGATGCCGTTAGCCTGACTCTCTAAATGCTCTGTAAGCAGAGCTGCATCACGCGCCGTTGACATAACACGAGGTAAGCCGAATAAGGAAAACGGTGGATCATCCGGATGAATGGCCATGACGACTCCGGCCTCTTCAGCGACGGGGATCACTTCATCCAAAAAGGCAAACAAGTGCCCTCGGTAGGTATCGTCATCAAACTGGGCGAATTTTTGAATCGCTTCTTTGATACCGGCCTGGTCGTAAGAGCCTTCTCCACCGGGCAAACCCGCAATAATATTCCGCTCTAATGCCTCTATTTCTTCAGGAGACATTGCCTGAAAGCGCTTCTCGGCCTTTTGCAAAATGGGCTCTGGATAAGATGTTTCTGCGCCTGGCCGTTTGAGAATGTATCGGTCGTAGGCGGTAAAGTCAGTCATCTCAAACTTAAGGGCCACGCTGCCATTCGGAAGCTTGTAAGACAAACTCGTACGCGTCCAATCAACAACCGGCATAAAGTTGTAGCAAACCGTTCGAACATCGGCCACACCCAAATTACGGAGGGAGACTTTGTAGTTCTCGATCATCCGTAAATAATCGCCTGTTCGCGATTTAATGTCGTTGTGGACCGGTACCGACTCAACAACAGACCACACCAGACCGGCCGCTTCGATGATACGCTTGCGCTCTAGGATATCCTCTAAAGGCCATGCCTCTCCGGTTGGTATGTGGTCCAAAGCCGATACGATACCAGTCGCACCCGCCTGACGAATCTGGGATAAAGACACCGGATCATCGGGACCAAACCATCGCCACGTTTCTAACATTGCACTTCACCTTCAAAATGGTAAGACGCTACCGTCAACAGCCAAATTATCGGTCAAGTGGCCTTACCAATCAAGTGATTTATCAAATATGTGGTCTTAGGTCGAGCCCGGCTCGCTTTCTACGACCTGAGCAAGCACGCGCCCTAAATGGGCATGCATCGCTTCACGCGCACCCTTGGCATCGCGTTTGCGAATGGCTTCGTAGATTTTTTGGTGATCCTCAATAGAGGGGAGCACGCCGCTTCTGCGCTGCTGCTCATGGAAAAATAGGCTCATTTCGGAGGTAGCGCGCCACTCCCACAAACGCTCCACCATTGCCGCAAGCGCACTGTTTTTAGAGGCCATTGCGATCAGTGTATGAAAGGCTTCATCCGCATCTTCGTGAGCTGGCGAGACTTCGTTCTCGCGAGCAATATCCTGCAGCGCCCCGGCAATCAGCGCTATATCTGTCTCATTGGCCCGCTCTGCCGCGAGGGCCGCGGTTTCGCCCTCGATGAAGTAACGCGCCTCAATGAGCTCTAAGGGACCGGGCCCGTCATCTGGCATCAGCTTGGAAGTCATATCGGCCTGGGGAGACTTTACGTAAACCCCAGAGCCCGACCGAATCTCGACCAAATCGGCAATCTCCAGGGCAATCATCGCCTCACGGATTGTGGGTCGACTGACCCCAAATAGACCGGCTAAGTCGCGCTCTGATGGCAGGCGCTCCCCAATACCAATCTCACCCGACCTAATTTTATCGGCGAGCTGTTCAGCCACTCGCAGATATAGACGCTCTTGTTTGATTGACTGGATCTTCATACTTGAGTTCATTAAATAGACTCTACAATCATACCCTAAACCCAGCGCGACCAAAGCAATTTAAGGTGTTTTTCAAAAACCGGAGCGAAGGCTTGTAGCGTTTAAAGCTTGCGGCAAACCGACTCACTCATTCATCACCCTGGGCCAGTCGGATGCCACCGATCACTAACCGTCGTGTTGATAAATAACTCCCCTTATCGCTCACCGGACTAAGGCATCCAATCTGAATTGGAAGACTTGAAGCTCGGTGATCCGGCACAGCGCGTCCGGTCATGTGGCCTGACCAGATGAGGGTAGCTAAATAAACGGTAGCAAGCAAGCCCCTGCTGACGATCCGATCGCGAGGCGTCGCCGTCCTGGCTAACAATGAACGACGGACTGGACTGAATTAAACTGAGCTGAACTGAACTGGGAAGTGTACCCAACTTGAGAGACGCCGCCTGCCTTAAAAAGCAGACAGCGTCACGGCCTACTCCGATAGGCTCTTGGTCGCTTTCAGGCCGCAACCCTCAACCACATCGAATTGTGCCAGACGCGACTTCGAATCCACACCACGACAAAACACCTGAATGCTCTGCCCCAAAGCAAAACGACGCGTCGTGGAGGTCAAACTGGCCGTCCATTTATCAAAGCTAAACTTCTCTGGATCCTTGCGTAAATCAACAAACCCTTCCAAGCCAGAGCCATCCAAACGGATCGATAAACCACTGCTGCTAATTTGTGCAACACTCGCATCCAATACGCAGTCTTTTTTGAAGCCAGTAATTCGCTCAAGATATCGACTAACGAGCCATCTTTCTGCGTAAATACAGGCCTCACGAGCTCTCTGTATTCGCTCGGCAATGACATTCAAATCCTCTTGCGATAAGGCCGTGATCGGGCGCTTTCGCAAAATAGATTTAATTTGCCGGTGTACCAACAAATCCGCGTATTTGCGCAACGGCGAGGTGCAGTTAGTGTACACGGGTAGAGCCATTCCCATATGCGGGCCCGACGCAACCGACAACACAGCTCGTGTGAGCAACCGGTTTACCATACTACGCAGGGGCAACTCATGCTCGGCTGTACTCAATCCCGACATGATTTCGCGGTATCCCGCCACCTCACTCAGGGCGTGAACGCTCAATTCTGGAGCGAAGCGCTCTAGAAACTCCGACACCTCTTCATAACGATCGGAACGAAACCCTTGATGCACGATGAAAGGACCAGAGCAGCTGTACTCTTGTAAAAACAGCGCCGCACATCGGTTAGCCACCACCATGCATTCTTCGACCATCTTTTGCGAGGTCAATTTTTCATAGGGTTCGATGCTTTCAATTTGTTTATCGTCATTCAACACCCAGCGGAACTCTTGACGATCCTCCATGACCAGCTCTACCCTGGCACGCCGCTCCCGCAAAACACGATACAGCTGATACAGAGCTTCAACGGCAGAAGTATGCATCACGGGATCTTCATTGTTACCCGACAGATAACGATCAACCGCGTAATAGCTAAGCTTGCCATGCGATTGAACAATCGCCTCTAGAAATTCAAAGGATGTAATCTCGCCATCGTTATTTATGTCGGCCTTCAAGACCAATGCAGGCCGCCGCTCACCCTCTGCTAACGCGCAAGTTTGCTGCGCCAGAGCCTCTGGCATCATCGGCACAACGTCCCCATGGAAGTAGACCGAGGTCGCGCGTTCGGCGATGGCAGCATCTAGCTTTGAGCCAAGCTCAAGGTAATCAGAGGGATCTGCAATCGCGACATAGAGTGTCCAGCCTGCCGGGGTCGTTTCCGCGTAGAGGGCATCGTCAATGTCTTGCGTTTTAGCAGCGTCAATCGAAACGAAACCCAGCGAAGTCAAGTCAACACGGCCCTTTGTATCGAACCCACGCTCGATACTGGCTTGCGCTTCTTTTAGAACGGCCGGAGGCCACTCGTCAGACAGCCCATAACTCGCGATCGCATATTGGTTCTCGACACCGGGAGACGCATCGCTACCAAGCACTTTCAAGACTTTTGCTTGGGGTTTGCCATCCTTAATGGGATGCTTGAGAATCGCGCACCGAACATGATCGCCCGCTTTAGCCCCATTGCGGGCGTGCGGAGGCACAAACAGCCAGCGCGTCAGAGTGCCGCAGTCTGGTTGAATAAAAAACGCTTTGCCTTTGGTCAAGCAGGTTCCAACAAAGGAACCCAAGGGACTCGTGACAAGTTTTTCGATATCGGCGACCGGTTTTCCTTCGCGACCCGGGTGAACGCACACGCGTGCGCGGTCACCTGGTAGTACTTTTAGCATTTCTTCGGGCGGTATAAACACTTCCCGCCCGTCGTCTAGTACGGCAAAACCGTAACGAGATTGAGTGCCCTTAATCGTTGCCTCAACTCGTTCTTTTTCCGCCTCCATCTGCGATTTCAGGCCTTTTAAGCTGGCCAACGCATCTTTGTCTAACATGGAGAGCTGATCACAAAAAAGAAAAAGCATAGCTGAAAAACAGCGCACTGTCAGTGCTTAAAAACCGGTTTTCGCAAATTCTTAAAAAAGCGATGCTTGCCGCTTGACAGGGTGGGACACAGGAAAGAGACTCGAACTAACGCTCATTCCAAAAGGAAGATCGCATGCCCAAAACGAACACGCTTCGTTCGACCCCCAACCCACTAAAGTCCGTCACCCGCAAAACCTACGTCCTAGACACCAACGTACTACTGCACGACCCCCATGCCATAACCGCATTTAATGAACACCAAGTCGTTATCCCAATGACCGTACTCGAAGAGCTTGATGATATTAAGGATCGGCGGGATAAAACCGTGAGTCGCGAAGCACGAATCGCCATCAACCTGATTGAGAAGATCGTGGAAGGGGCTACCCCGGCCGAACTTCAAGCGGGTGTCGACATCCCAGGAAGTTCGATCAGCGGACCTCTGGGGTCGCTCTCAGTGTATGCGGATCAGGCAATAGACGATGACGATAGCCTGCCATTCCTAAGTGTTAAAGAAGCGCACAGTAACGACAATCGAATTATCAATGTCGCATTGCGCCTTCAGGCTCAATCAAGCGATGCCCTTGTTTGCTTGGTCACGAAAGACATCAACATGCGCATCAAGGCGAAAGGCTCAGGCCTACTGCACGTTGAGGACTATCGTCGAGATAAGGTCTTAGACGATATCGATTTACTCGCACGCGGCTGGTCTA
>Ga0181577_10001636_pt1 | contig 17934 bp, 18 predicted proteins | sample 101ome_21_FD_132468 | JGI IMG/M metagenome (GOLD analysis project Ga0181577, IMG submission 132468) | Coastal salt marsh microbial communities from the Groves Creek Marsh, Skidaway Island, Georgia - 101413BT metaG (megahit assembly) | ecosystem: Environmental > Aquatic > Marine > Intertidal...
CAGCAGGTCCTGGTTGACCAGAGAGTTAGGTGCCCTCATCGAGCCAACGGAGTCATCACCTTGAGCCGCTAGTAGCGCGATGGAGTCGTCAGCGTCAGCACCACCTTCGATGGAAACCTTGTTGAGTTCTTTGATTTCATCTGGGGTTAGGTCCTTAGAGAGACGACCCAGTACAGCGTTAAGACCACCACCGATGACGGCACCGCCTGCAGAGGACGCAAGGATGTCCATCTCTGTCTTGGTGGTCTGGCTGAGGCTTGAGATGTACTCAACAACCGCAGCCTCTGTACCGAACACACCGGCACCCGTGAGCGCCCTTTTGGCTCGAGAGCCTGTGCTGAGCATCTTGATGACACCGGGGATGCCTAAGGTTGCTAGGTTCACCGGGTCAACCACAGCAACACCCATGCGTGTAGCGAGGTCAGCCAGTAGTCCGTTGGACGCCAGTAGCCTATCTCTCTCCCGGGACTCTGAGTACCGGTTAGCGAGTACATGAGCGTGAGTCTCACTCATCGCTCCTGCTAACTCTCTACTGAAGTTCTCTATGTCCTGCGGGCTAGCTATGTCGTACTGGTTGTACATGAACTTGAGGAACTCTTCGTTTACCTCAAAGTCAGGGTCATACTCCTGCGCCAGACGGGACCTAGCCACGTCCACCATGTTGACAGTGTTGAGCACCGTCCCCTCTGCTTGCATACCCGCTACAAGCATGTCACCAAACGAGGCCTCTTGAGGCGTGTTTTCGAGCCGCTCCTGTTGGCTTACGTTTAATTCGTTAACCGATGCGTAGGGGCTTAGAGGGGGTGCCTCCGGTGTTTCCTCCTGCGCCAGCAGGTCATTAAACTCGTCCATAGAGGCCTCGTTGGTTGTGTCTTGTGGTTAGGTTATTTCCTCGCCTAGAGCCTCCATTAGCTCATCGATGGAAAGGTCGGAGTCCAGGTCCAGGTCCAGGGAAGATTGCTTGTCTTCCAGAGTGTTTAAGCGTTTCCTTCGTGCAGCCCTTGCCGCCTCAACTTCCTTAGTCGGCTTGTTCTCCGGTGGGGGCGTCCTGTTGGTTTCGTCACGCGCTTCAGTACCAAGCCCCTTGCCTGCTACGTTGCCCTTCTGCAAGTTATTGAGGTTTGCTGCATCTTGAGCTGCTCTCCGGGTAGCTTCCTTTGCCGCGCGATTCTGCTCGATGAGGAGCTTCTTACCTGCCTGTTTGATATTAAAGTCGACTACGTTAGGCTGCGAAGAGCCGAGCACTGAGCCACCTTCTGTGATAATCATCCAGCCGTTACGACCAGGAGCGGCCACAGCTTGTAACTTAGTGCCCGCTGGTAGGCCGTTCTCAGTACGTATGTAGTTCATCGCCTCCTCGATACCCTCTTCAGCATTAGGAGCGAAAGCGTTAGAAGGCAGGTCGTAGACAGCTTGCTCAGTGTTGCCAATTGTTACGAGCTTACTCTTTACCTTGTCGGCTGAGTCCTCTGCGATTGTGTCCAGGTCGAAGCTACCTCCCTGGCGCAGCCTTAGCTTCACGAGGTTGGCGTATACGGCGTACTGGTTTCGCGACAGCCCACTAGCGTGCTTCTTGATAGCAGCGTTGATAGCAGCTGAGTCTTCGTCCTTCTCAGCGCCAAGGAATACAGACTGGAATAGCTTCTGCCGTTCATCGTTATTGTTCTTGTACGTAACAAGGTCGAACTGCTGGGCTATTTCCATGGCTTTAACCGCATCAAATAACTTACGGTCCATGGTGCCTTTCTTAACAGACAATGCAGGATTCACGCGCACTGCGTTGAGGTAGGTATCGAATCCCTTGGTGAATGCGGCGGGGTCCGTAGAAAGTATGTTATTACTAGCGTTATTAAAGGATTCCTCAGGTACATACCCGTTCCTGATTAACCCTGTTTCACCTCTAGCTATGCGCGTGGCGTACTCCTGAGCGGACTCATCCTTATGCCTTACTTTGAAGAACGGCCAAGCCTTGTTTACCTCTTCTTGCGAAGTAGGGGGGCGTTGGTCGCGTATAGCCGCTACGTTATCGAACGTACCTCCAGGGCGGGACAGAGCTTTCCACGCCTTCTTACCGGCGTACATCTGCTTAGCAACGAGCTTACGTGCTGCTTTTGGCTTTATCCCAAGTCGAGTGGTTAAATCCTTAACTCGCTTCAGTCCTTCTTCCTTAGTCATGACATAAGGAGCTACGCCATTCTCTGGGTCGCCAGTAAAGGGTGCCATGTCCTTAGCGGCCTCAATATCCAGCTGCTGGGCTAGGCTTGTGGGTCCACTGCCCAAAGCTGCGTTGCGGGCCTTTAGCTTCCTTTCAATCTCCTTACGGGTGCTTTCAACAGAGTCACGGAAACCTGCAGTCCCTGCAAGAGTGCCCGTGCCTGTCTTTACGTGACGAGCCAGAGACAGCACTTTAGGGTCCATCTGCGTGATGGCTACGTGGCGTAACTGGTTCAGCAGTACCTTGTTAATCTCCTTGCCCATCTCCTTGGAAGGAGCCGATTGGTACAGCTGCTCCCCAAGCCTGCTGATGAGCGCCCCTGCCTCCTCGGTGGAAAGCTGCCCAGCCTGGAATGCTGCGTACGCTCGGGTGGTCTGCTGCTCAAAGAGACTGAAGCGTTGCCCCTCCAGCTCTTCGGCTTTGCGGTTGAGCACCTTGTTCCTGAACGCGTTGCGTACCTTCTTCCTGATGGGCATGAAGTTCTCGATAATCTGCCTATCGGTGGCTTCGCTGTTAGCCCACTGGGACTCACCATAGGAGTTGAATACCTGGTTCTCCCAGGCTGCAAACGCAGCGGGGTCATCGAACTGCCCAGGGTTCTCTATGTACGCCTGCTCTAGCGCCGTCTGGTATTGGTATCCCTGCTCCTCCAGCATCGCCGTGAGGTAGCCATCTTTGAACATGGGGGACATACCAGGGCGGATGGTGCCATCACGCACGGCATCCTGTAGGCGAGCCTGGGAGCGATGGAATGCCATCTCCCCGGCAGCTAAGTCTTCCTTAGCCTTAGCTTCCTGGGCTTTAAGGTCTGCTGCCTCCTGGTACTTAGCGTACGCAGAAAGGCCTTTAGAAAGTCCTGCCAGCCCAGCAGCGAGACCACTCGATGAACCACCTCTTCCTCCAGGCTGCATGACAGGCTGAATGAAGGTGTCCTGAGGGGTGGCTGCGGGACGCACGATGGCTCCCCTCAGCGCCTCTAAGGGGTCTTGAACTACGGGGCGTGACATATGTTAGAACTCCAAGTAATCGTAGCCAGAACCAGAACCGACAAGTCGGAACGAGTTACCCCGTGGTGACACAGGGGTCTGCTGGCTCTGCCATTTACCGAAGGCGCCAATGGCGCTACCGGCGAACTGTCCAATGGCTCCCCCGATGCCGGGGCTGCTTAGGTAATTAGGGGTGCTGTTGTCGTACCGAGACTGTCTCTTGTGGTCCACAACATCAGTGTCGTAGCGAGTCTTCCTGGCCTGGAACGCTTCAGTGATGTCCAGCTGGTGGTTAAACTCTGCGAAGCTACGCTCGTAGTCCCCGACAAGTGCATCCACAGACACACCAGATACACCACCTTCGGCTGCTGCAACACGAGCTGCTGCTGATGCCTGTAGTGATGACTTACGTGCCTTAGCTGTCTCTACAGAGCGAGCTATGGACTCTTCTTCTTCTCGGGTAGCAATCTGGTCCAGCTCCAGGCGAGCAGCTCTGTCCGCTTCGTTACGCGTGCGAATGGCTTGCTCACGCCTGCGCTGGTTCTCTTCGTCAATCCGTGCCTGCTCTTCACTACGAGCAGCCATGGTCTGAAATAATCCTAGCCCCAATTTGAGGGCTGACATTGCGTCACACATTCTCGTACCTCACAAATGGGTAGTAGATATGGCCCGCTGGTGATGTCACCGGGGCCGCATAATTAACAATGAATCCTGCTCTCTCAAGCCACATTATGTGGACCGTGTTGGCGCTGTGTACCACGTTACCCAGGAGGGGATGGTCCTTGTGCCAGTCACGTAGGTAAATACACACATGGACCCAGAAGGGTCTCAGGTACTTCCTCTGAGTCAGGATGTCATCAGTGCCCATGAGCCACACTGTGGTGACTCTTAGGGCAGGCTCGTGATGACCTAAGCCAAACATGCCAATCACCCTCCCCGTTTCATCCAGGGCGGTGTAGGACTCCATGCCCTCATCTACCGAGCGCACCAGAGCAGACTGAGGGGTCTGTCCCCACCCTATGGCCTCTAGGGCATCTTCAGGGCGTAGGCGAGGCGCTAGGTCTATAGCGTCCCCTCTGGTGGCAGGGTAGATGTGAATCATGGTTACCTTCTTGAGCGCATGTGCAGGCGTGCCTCGTACTCAGTACTGACCAGAGTGGCCGGTAGGTAAGTCGAGGTGGTCACGGTGATGTCTGTGGTAGCTGCTTCAGCCATCACAGGTATACGAGCCTCGCCTGTCTCCAGGCTGATGGAGTCAATGATGTTCAAAGGGCCACTGGTGATGCGACCTGTGAACTCATACCAGGAGATACCGGCATGGTTGGAATCCACCTCTACGGTGTAGTTGCCGGTGGAGCTGTGCGAGATGGTCAGGTGGTTCAACATAAGCCTACCCTCCTGCACCACCAGCTCACCTCCTTGCTGACGTTGCTCACGTATGTAGATGGGACTGTACTTGTACACGGACTCATACGCCTGCCCAACGTAGAACTTCAGCGATGACCAGTCACCATTGACACTCAGGTTAGTAGCTGAGTCTCGCGTGAGGCCCTGAGCTAGCACACCTGGCACCCGACCACTGTACGTGTAGGTGACTACGGAGTAGCTCTCGCTGGCGTCAGTCTCGTAGGGGAGAACTATGGTGGTCCTATCTGACGTGGAGTCGTAGGTGACCGAGGTGCACTCAGCTTCAGTGACTCTACGGTCTATGTGGTAGACCATGCGCTGGGTGTCATCAGGGTCCTCACCTAACTCCTCATCCGCGTGCCCATCCTGCACAGGCAGTGACATCAGGTAGTAGCCATCAGAGTAGCTAGCGATGATGTAGAGGTTGGACTCGATGAACGCTACGGAGTTAACCGTGGCATCGTCGCCCAAGTCCCACCGTACCCAGGCGCTCTGCAACTTGTCCCTACCCGCATAGTAGTAGCGGTAGACGAACAGGCTGCTGCTGTTACCTGAGCAACACACGACGATGTTGTTGTTGGCACTGCCGGTGAGAGACTTGATGCCTGTGGGGATGTACTTAGGTACATGCGCGGTGACCTCTGTGGCGTCATCCCCAGTGGTCTGGGTGTCCACAAAGTACTCACGCATGGTGCTAAAGCCACCACGGTCTGCTACGAAGAACACAGAGGTCCCCATAGGTACAGGGGCAACCTTGTTGCTTGCCTCGTACTGCGTGGTAGGGACGATGCTCACCGTCTTAGAGGTTAGCGTGTCGCCCCCTTCCAGCCTGAACTGGGTCTGGTCAGAGAACAGCAGCAGGCTCTTGTCGTAGGGCACTGCGTAGCGCAGCAGAGATACCTGCGTACTAGACGCTGCAACGTCGATAGGGTCAGTGTCCAGTACGGTGGTGACAGTCTCACGGAAGAACCTGAAGAACTCCGCAGGCTCACTCATGATGACCTTGTCGTCAGCGAGGAATCCCAAGCGGTTCTTGAACAGGAACACATCAGACAGCGTCAGTCCTACGAAGGAGGGGTTAGGGTTGCTTACGGCATCCCCCGCTGTACGCTCGTTCCACTCCAGCTCCTCCAGGTTGAACTCGCCATTGGATTGCCGGATGAGTGCGTGAGGCATCGTACTGGCATCCAGCTGGTACTCGATACCAGGGGCTACCGTTTCCTCCCACTGCCCCTCATCGAAGAACAGCGAGCCAATAACGCCATCGTTGTCACCTACGAACTTAACGTAGTAGTCGTCCTCTTCAGCCTCATCATCCCCCGTCACCTTAACGATGAAGTTGTGAGGGGCTGTAGCTGGTAGGTCCTCGAAGTTGTTGACCGTGCCTTTGATGCGCTTGATGTGGTCACCACCCTTGGTGTCCGTAGCCCGCAGGCCAAAGTCAGTACCATCATTCTTCTCGATGTGGATGGTAGGACCTGAGGTGGTGATGGTGTAGTCGGCTCCGATGTTACTGGTGAGGTCTGCTGCTAGGTCCGCAGCTACTGCTGTGGTTGATAGGGTGCCAGAGCTGCCAGTGGTGTACGTGGCTTGCTCAACGTCATCTACAAACACCTTGTAGGTGACACTGTAGTTGGCCTTCTTGACCGTCACTAGGCCCTCACCGTCGCTGTTAGCAGACAGTGCAGAGTCCATGGCTACCGTCACCCCTTTGTTAACAATGAAGGTGTAGTCAGCGATGGAGATACAGCGCAGGTCTTCCACAGGGTTGGACGTGGTGATGTAGGAACCTCCACTCACAATGTTGACCACACGCGAGGTGCCATCAATATCGTTCACTGTGAGGGACCCACCTGTACCTATGACCGCTATGTACCTCTCTGAGGTGTCACGGTTGATAGGGTGGATGTAGGCGCTGCTGATGTTAGCCGTACCTAGCTTAGCCACATGCTCAGTGGGAGGGCGCCGCTTGTTACCATCGACCACTGAGGGGAGCCTGTTGATTTCCTTGATGGACTGCGAGGCCAGCCTCAGCGCAGATGGCTGCTGGCTCACCCCGTTGACTAGGTTAGGGATGGAACTGCTGAGGAGTCTCGTAGCCATAGGTGTTACCTGTTGTAGTAGCGTATAGAGCCTTGGGTTCGATAGAGGGGACGAGCAGTGCTGTAGTTGTCCCAGATGCTGTATTCGGCTGTACGTGCCTCCTCATCCATTAACAGGCTGCGTGCATACAGCTCGTCGTTACGCGTGAACCCGTCAATCTCTCGACTACCAACGAATCGGTTGGAGTACTTACGGGCTGCGCAGATGGTGATGTAGTTACGAGCAGCGTGGGGGATGTCATCCCACTCCAGGTACAGAACTAGGTACACCTCCAGTGCCTCGGTGAACGTGAACGAACGCTCTACCTTGTCGTACACCTTGCCATTGCGGCGTACATAGCGTGCCTCATCAGTGACCTCGTCGCGTGACTTACGCAACGTGGCTGCATTGGTGGGCCATAGAATCTCGTTGGATGCATTGGGGGACAGAGGGTAGTCGTCCTCGGTATTCCAATCCCATCCTTCTGCCAGGGTGTTACGTGTGCACTCGTCCAATATAGACTCAGCGATAGCTACGTCCCTGCCTGGGGATACGAGGGTTGATACAGGGGACAAGCCTATGGTGCCGATGATGATGTTCACGGCCTCCAGGCGGGTGAGGTCCTCTACTGCCATAGGGTTGGCTCCTGGTGATAACCAAAAAAAACCCCCGGCCTCCGAAGAGGGCGCGGGGGTGTGTGTTATGGGGCTAAGACTACTTAGGCAGTCTTAACTTCCACTGCGGCTTCAGGGCGCAGGATGCCGTGACCCATGGCGTACTTAGCAACCATCAGCGTGGACTGACGGCTGATTTGGTACTCTTTCTCCATGGCGAGGTCCAGCAACTTGACCGTGCCGATTGCAGAGCGGTGCGTAGCTACGCAGACGCTGTTGGTGAACGTACCGTTGTACGTGTTGTTCTCGCCGGAATCAGCAGAGACAACACCAGACGGAAGGTGGTTGGTCTTAACAATTTCCAAACCACCAACGACCTTGATTTGGCCTTTGGCGTAGTCACCGTTAGCGGACGAGAAGTCAGTGTCCACCAGACCGGTTTCCTGAACCAGGAGGTAGTACTGAGCCGGGGCTACCCAGAGCTTACGCTCCGTTTCCGGTACGTTCTTCTCATCGAACGTCTGGGCGATTTGGTAAGCCGTGGATGCCAGCGATGCACCATTGGTGTCCGCATCCGCGTCAGTGATAGCGGTGCCACCGTTGAGACCCGTGATGGTCGCACCTTCACGCGCAGCGAGGTACGCCAGACGCAGCAGCTGCTCGTCAGCTTTGACGGACAGAGCTTCAGCCATCTTACGAGCGTACTCACCACGAACGTCATAATGGTTCATAGCTTCATCGATGTTAGCCAGCGACTCGTGCGTGACCAGCAGGCTATCGATGTTGATGGTGCGCTCGGCGTGGCGCATGTTGTCAGCACCCAACAGCTGCGCACCAGGAGTGTGGTACTCAGCAGCGGCAACACCCATCACCGGGAACTGCGCGCTCTTACCGCTGGAGATGTTGCGGACCATGTGTGCGTTGATGCACTTGTTGACTTCTTCGAAGTGAGTGATGACCTCACCCGAGAAGACTTTAAGAAAGATTGCGTCGGTTGCACCAGCGGCGTTAATTTGACCTACGCGATTGACGGCATTGTTAGCCATTGTGTTTTACCTGTGAGAATAGGTGGTGGGGATTGGTGATGTGTCGTACCGCTTCGGCTCTCACAGGTTATCCCTCGCAAGGGGCCTAGTGTTCACACTGGGGTAGACTAGCGCCTCCTTGAGAGGAGCACGCGGTAGGGGCCGGTATAGCACCCCGGCTGGGGAGCCATGGCTTATACACCCGAGCGGGCGAAGCATGGTTACGAGGAGAGTCCTCAGGTAGCGAGAAGTTGGTAGACGTAGCTCGACCAGTAGTTGAGCATTCCGTCCCCTTGGAACTTGTCGGAGTGCGAACGACTACGGAACTCGCAGTGCGCGGGGTTGCTTGTATCTACGTTCAGCACGTTAGGGTCAGTCATCCCGTCAGAGCCTGCGCGTCCCCAAGGGTGGAAGGGGAGCCATGAGGCTACTCGTGTAGGCATTTCTCCGGGGGTGTGCAGACAGTACACCAAGGGGCCTGGAGGCAAAGAGGCGCAGCGGTCTAGCGCAGGGTTAATGAACACCGCACGCCTAACCTGATAAGGCTCTATCTCCATTAGCAGCTTAGCAATAGCACAGCCGTTGCTGTGAGCTACTACGTCGAACTTAGCGACGTGGCTCATGTGAGCAAACGCCTCCCTGGCCCTGCGGGCGTTCAACAGACGGGCACCCAGCAGACCGGACACAGGCCCATTCATGAAGCTGTAGTCGTACTCGTAGGTGAAGTGCTTACCTGCTTTCTGGAACCACGCACGCATCCGGTCCACGGTACCCTCACCCTCGCGAGCGTTGTAGCCGTGGATGAAGAGTACGGGGTAGCCCATTAGAACTTACTCCGCAGTGCTTTAGCCTCTACATCTTTACGGAACGCTGGGTCGTTGCGGTACTTAGGGTTAGCCATGTCAGCCTTCATCTCAGCGAAGGAGCGGTACACGCCTACACCTGAGCCACCATCTGCGGCAGCTACACGACGTACAGGCTCAACACCCTCAGCTGCACGGTACTCCACGTACATGTCAGCCACAGCAGCTTTGAGGCTACTTACGTCCTGTGACTGTAGAGCAGCGTTGTAACGGTCAGCGTGCTGGGTGCCACCATTGGCTTCGAAGTAGTCCATCATCTGCTTGAAGTTACCCTCGTCACCTGCAACGGAGTACACCTCTTGAGCGATGGCTGCACCTTCATCCTTGGCGCTAGCGTTCTGTGCTTGCAGCCCTTTGACGTAGGTGTCCACCAGCTCACGCGGGTAACCAGCTTCGGCCAGCTTGCCGTACCACTCATCCGACAACTGCTCACCGTTGTTGTAGAAGTCCTGGGTGATGGTGTCGGGGTCGATGCCCTTCTCGTTCAGAGCGGAGCGTGCCTGCTCCTGGGCATCAGCTGGCTCTTCAGGCTGAGGCTCTTCTTCTTGTTGTTGTTCTTCTTGTGCCTCTGGCTCCTCTGGTTCTTCGCTAGGGGCTTCCCCCTGCTTGGACTCCAGTGCCAGGTAGGACTGAAGCAGCGCCTCCTGGTTGAGGGTGCCGTCCTCGTTGCGGAACTTAGCTGGTACTTCTGCCCCTGGCTCTACGCCTGCGGCTTGTGCTTCTTGTTCTGGGGTTAGGATACCGGTCTCGTTGCTGCTGTTTAGCTCGGTAGCGGTATTCCCCTGGACTACTTCTCCCATGTATCAACTCTCCTCGACGTACATGACGTGACCGGAACGCACTACCTTCTTTCCCTTGGGTTCTGGTGTAGTGGCTGCGGCCTTCTTGCGCGGGGCGCGTGGTTTCTTTACCGGGGGCGTAGGTGCCCCCTCGTTGTCTGATAGCTTTACCTTCATTGCTGAGGTTGCTCCATCTGTGCTTTGGCTGCTTCTTGAGCCATACCACCGACAGCCTTAGCTGCCTCTGGTGTGACTTGAGCCATCATCTGTTGAGCCATAGCCTGCTGCTGCTCCTGCTGTAGAACCTCAGCGGTCTTGACCAGCCCCATGGTGTCGATACCGTCAGCCACAGCCAGTCGCTCGATGAGTACGCGTACGTCAACGAACTGGGCTAGTGCCTGCGGTGCCACCTGGGCAATGGTTCCTGCGAAGTTCATCAGGCGCTCCCGGTCATGCCCGCGACCTAGAGCTTGCACTCCGGTCACGATGGTCACGCGGGTCACACCCTTGGGTAGCCGTGGCAACGTGCCAGACTTCTGCAGCAAGGCGATGCGGCGGTTGAGATAGGGCAGCTGGAAGTCCTGAGTGAGTGCGGTGTACACACCCCCTAGTGCATCCTCCAGCATCTGAGACATTCGCCGGATTTCCTCAGCGGTCACGCGCTCTGCATCCCTAGCCACGACAGAGTCGAGTAGGAACACGCGAGCCAGACGTCGCTCAAGGATGTCCGCACGCTGACCTACAGCTGCCATGTCGTGCGTCTTCTGGGACTGCACAACGGTCACGTCCTCAGCATTACCCTCGCGGATAGCACCGTTGGGTGCCTCTGCCAGGGTGCGGGGGTTGGTGAATCCGTTGGGCTTGACCAGGAACAGCATCTTAGCCATGGCCGTGGAGCCTTCCACGATGGCTTGGTTCAGTGCCTCCAGCGACGACAGGTCACCGAAGTACTGCGACACGTAGCCCTCACCGTAGCTCGAGCCTGCTACACGCAGGAGTCGCATGGGTACGTAGGGTAGGGTCTCTTCAGGCCAGCTGGCTTTGCTGCCCTCTACCACCACACCCTTAACTTCCTGGTACTGGTGGAACGTCTTGCCCTTGCGATACACGTGGGTGTACACGTCGCAGTCACGGGTGTCCCCACCGGATGCCATAGGCTCAGGCTCAGTGGTAGGGAGTGACGCCTTCACATCGTCAGGCAGGGTGTCGTAGTCGTAGCTCTCGTGGATGACCCACTCAACCAGATTACCCATCGCGTCACGACGGACAACAAAGCGGTCCAAGGGCCACACCCGAGAACCATCCTTGTCCTGGTAGAACAGGGCGTTACCCGTCACCACGATATGCTTGAGCGCCTCGAAGATGGTGGCACGGTCACCCTTGTCCTCGATGTCCTGCATGACCAGTCGCTCGTACTGGGCCAGAGCCTTCTCCAGCTCCAGTCGGTACGGGTCGTTGTCAGGCATCTCGTCCAGTTCGTTCTGGATGTCTGCGCTAGGGTTGATGCGGAAGAAAGGGGCACCCGGCTGCATAAGGGATAGCAGGAGCTTTGAAGCAATGTTATTGACACCCTCTGCGCCTACACTCTGGAAAGGCGTATACAGCTCCTCGGCGCTCGTATGCTCTTCCGGGGGTAGCAGATGGGGTATCGTCAGCTGGGAGGCGGCGCGTGCTCTACGTAACACAGGCTCGCGGACAACCTCTAGCTGCTTGTATGTATGCTCAGCTCTACCGGTATCGGGCAGCTCACTTTCGTAGTTCATTCGGGTGCCCCTCGTTGTGGTAGCAGATTAGTTAGGCGTGTTCACACCAGTAGCTGATGGAAGGTTGAGATTGACGCGGAGAGCAGAGGTGCCGGACTGTGCAGGCTCTTGGTACTCATCGTTAGAGCGCTGCTTGACGACCTTGGGTGCTTCCGGTTCTGGAGCCACATCTGGTTTCTCGATAGGCTCGGCGGGCGGGAGTGGTGCGGGACTCTTGGACTTGCCTCCTAGGCACATGGTGGTTACCCCTGTTATGTGCCTCCGGTGTACTGGTCGTACTCGAAGCGGAGGCGAGTGATGATGGATTGCTGCCCCTGTAGGTACGCCACGTGTTGGGCGACTCTGCTGGGGTCAGTGGCTGCGTGGAACTCAGGCAGCTTGTCGGGGTATAGCCGCTCAATCGCCTCTAGTAGTTCCTTGGTTATGTCGGGAACGGAAGGGTGGTCTTGGATGATGTCTTCGTAGTACATAAGGTCCCTCAGGTTTCCTTAATCGCAACCTTTTCCGTCTAGGTGGTAGGCAATTCTGCTAGTAACAAACTCACCTACTAACGCCCTGTCATCCAGGTGAACGTCAGCAGTGTCTGAGGTGTCTTGGATAAGGGTTGCCAGGTTCCACGCAGCGTGTGCTAGGTGGCTAATACCAGACTCCTCATCGTCCTCTTCTCCTGACCACCACTTAGTCAGGTGACGCATGAGAGAGTCCATGGTCACGCTAACGTCCTGCCCCTTGAGGTAGTTACCTCGGGAGTACTTACGTGCCCCGTAGTCAGCCACCTTAGCCAGCTCAATTAAGAGGTGGGGGTAGTCCAGTACGTGGCTCATTGGTACCTTGCCACCGTTGTAGCGGTCTGCTCTATCGTCGCTCATTAGTAGGGACTCCATGGTATATGCTGCTTAGCATTAAAGTCGTAATCGGATGCGTGGAGTATGCGAGCACAGCGTGCCTGGAGGACGGCATCCATCTCGTCCAGACCTTTGGACTCGTAACCGGCTACCACTGCCTCCCAGGTACATCCGTACTTATCAAACCATTTGTCGGTCTTGACAGGCCCGAAGCTAGGGCAACCAGGGAAGTGGTCGGTGGCGTCACCAGTTAGGCACTGGGTCAGGAAGAACTCGTGAGCCTCCTCCTCGTCCACCGTGTACGTAGTGTCATCCCCTATACGAAGGTGCGTGCCGGGGATGGTATTGAGGTCCTTGTCGATGGTGATGCACACCTTGTCCCCTGGCACCAGCGTAGGGTGAGTCATCAGGATTCCGAGAACGTCATCCCCCTCCAGTGTAGGGCGCTCGTAGACGTAGTAGTGCTCGTGCAGGTACTCACGTAGGAAAGGGATGAGCATGGGCTTACGCTTACCCTTGCGGTTGCCCTTGTAGTTGGGCCAGTAGGCGTTGCGGAAGTTCTCCTGGGTACGGTCAGTCAGGGCGACGAGAACGTTGCCACAGTCTGCCTTCTGTGTATCTCCCTCGATTGAAGACACCAGAGCAGAGACAGCCTCAGACTCATGAGCCTCCAGGGTCCACACACCGTCACCCCAGTTGTGCTCGTACTCAGCCACGGCTGCTGCTTTGTACACGTACACGTCGCCGTCAATTAAAGCGGTAGCCATTACTCGATAGCCTCCAATCGTTGAATGCTAGCCAATGGAATCCAATGGACTGTCTCGTCCATCTCCACGAGGGTGACCATGGCATCAGTCACCTCGACACCCTGCGACGCAACCTTCATCGATGTACCATCTTTGAGGTACACGGTAACGTGAATGGGCTGCTCCTCTTCTCGCTTCTTCTCTGGGAACTGAATCAGGTCCATTACTTAACTCCTCTGTAAGTGGTAGCCGATGACGTGGTGTAGTGCCCTCTCAAGCGTCTCAACGTCATCCCCTAGCTGCCCTATTGCTCGGTTACATTTACCGCACAGCAGGCCTCTGATGTGGCCCGAGGTGTGGCAGTGGTCCACGTGCAGAGAGCCGGTGTAATGCTCCGGGTCCCTACATATGTTGCAGCGGTTGTTCTGCTGCTCCCTGAGTGCCTCGTACATCTCGTCTGTACACGCGATGCCTCTGCGCTTCCAGTCACGCTCACGCTTACTCAGTGTGTCTCTGCCCAATTGGCACCTTCCTTTGCTTCGCTAGCCAGTGGTACTCGGAACCCAAGCTGCTCACCCGCAGCGGTCATGCACCACTCGGCTACCTCCTTGACGAGGCCCACATGCTCAGGCCTCACAATCAGCTGCACCTCATCATGGACGTGAGCCACTGGTAGGAAGTCCTCACCCCACTCCAGCCCTCTACGCTCCAGCTCTTCGATGAACAGCACAGTGCCTAGCTTCACAGCGATGGAGCCAGCGGATTGCAGCAGCGTGTTTAGTGCTGCGTGCTCGCTGGGGTTCAGCACCACGCCACCATCGATGGCACGTAGCTTCCCTCCACGCTTGTTGCTAGCCTTCTTCACGTCATCCAGTAGCTGCTTGAGCGCAGGTATGTTGGCGAACCAACGAGCCTTAACCCTGGCTGCTTTCTGAGGGGACGCACCTAGCTGAGCTGCTAGTGCTGAGTTACCGGCACCGTAGAGGGTGGCGTAGGTGACAACCTTGGCCTGACTACGGCTGCTTAATCCCATAGCCTTCTGGTTGACTGTGTGGATGTCACCGTTGACCACCTCGTTGCCGTAATCGCCGCCGTCATAGCGAGCTAGGTAGTGACTGAGGCACCGCAGCTCCAGGCCACTGGCGTCCCACCCTACGTACCTCCAGCCTTGTGGGGCACGGAATAGCTCACGGCACTCCTTACCCCACGGCTTACCAACACTGGGCACCTGTGCGGTGTTAGGGCGTTGGTGGGAGCAGCGGCGTGTGCGAGTACCCACGGTGTCGATGCGTCCGTAGATGCGACCGTTGCGCTCCAGCTTCAGCCACGCTTGGTTGCCTTCAGCCAGCTGGCCGATGCGCTTCTGAATCATCAGGTACTCACCGAGCAGCTTAGCCTCCGGGAAGTCGAGAGCAGTCAGCACCTCGTCGTCCACCTTCGGGCGCCCGTCGTTGGTGAACTGCTTAGGTTCCCAGTGGTACTTCCGTATGAGTCTGTTGCTGATGTGGTCCCGGCTGCTGGGGTTGAAGTCCACCAGCTTCACCGGGGTGAACGCTGCACCTGCTGTGCGGTCAGCCCGCATGGGGTCCTTGTACTTGAGAGACTTGGCAGGATTGGACACCTTCCCGTTCTTAACATAGAAAGGAGGGAACGTGGACTGCAGCTTCTGAAGCAGGCCAGCCCGGACACCGCACAGCGTTGCGTACAGCTTGGTAGCCTTGGCTGTATCGAACGGAGAACCATCACGCTCCATGCGCAGGGTGATGTTCATGAACCTGTGCTCGATGTCGAGTGCCAGGCTCTCCCATCCTGCTGCGGTTAACTTCTTCCACAGTGTGACGTTGAGGCGCACGTCCTGCTCGCAGTAGGCAATCATGGCATCGTTGACCTCAGCCCAGGGGTCGATGCCCTGGGCCTTGCAGTCCTTAGCGTAGTCACCTTTGTACTCACCTAAGCGGTGACCCCAGGCCTCCAGGCCATGACGGCCTATGATGTGCTTGGGGAAGTCAGGGTTCTTCTTGAGAGCCGAGAAGTCTCGGTCACGTATGTCGGAGTACACCAGCTTACTCATGAGCAAGGTGTCCTCTACCTTGGTGTTAGGGTTGGGTTCCCACCCGTACACTTTCTCAAGTGCAGGCAAATCGAATCCGCATACGTTGTGCCCGGTGAGGTAAGTGGCTGTGCTTAGCAGCTCCAGCCCTTCCTCAACGTTGTCAACATACGTGTGCATCTCGCCGGTATCGAGATTAGCAACCACCAGACAGTGAACCTTATCGAGTTGGTCCAGTAGTCCGTTGGTCTCTATGTCAAATAGCAGTCTCAAGTTTGTTACCTCTTACTTATTCGCAGGTACGGTTGCCGCGCTCATCGATGGTGCAAGCCATAGGCTCGTCAGCATCTTCTTCAGTGGCAGTCTTGGTCAGGATGCCCATGCGCTTACCGCTGGCGCGGAACGTGGTGCAGCCCTTGGCATTGCCTTGCCATGCTTTAACGTAGATGTACTTGAATTGTTCCCACGTCACGTCGTCGCCAACGTTGCACGTCTTGGACACAGCGCTGTCCACCCACCTCTGAGCGCGTAGCATCACGTTCAGGTGGTCATCAACCGTGCACTCGTCAGCAGTCTTACCTGCCACTCCGTACTTGGCCCATGCGTAGTCTTTGACCTTCTCAATGCGAGCACCCTGCTCTGTCTGGATGACGCGCTCGAACTCCAAGCTGAAAGGAGGCTCGATACCTGACGATGTGTTGTCAGCCGTCAGTGCGATGGTGCCTGTTGGTGCGATGCTCAGCAGGTGAGAGTTACGCAGTCCCTGCTGTGTACACTTGGCTCTTACGTTGTCATCCAGCAGCTCCCACACCTCGCAGTTGCTACCGTACTGTGCCGAATCCCACGCAGGGAACGTGCCCTTCTCAACAGCCAAGTCAGCGCTAGCTGAGAACGCATTGTTGGCGATGACACCCATCACCTTATCGAACCAATCGAGCATCTCCTCAGAGCCGTAAGGCATACCGAGAATCTCAGCAGCGTTGGCTAGCCCGAGAACACCGAGGCCCATCCGGCGCATCTTCTGTGCGCTGCGGCGCTGTGCGTCGAGAGGGTAGACCGCACGGTCGATGACGTTGTCCATTGCACGTACGATTGGATGAACGTCTTGAGCCAACTGGTCGAAGTCAAATGAGTCGCCCTTGATGTAACGTGTAAGGTTGAAGCTGCCCAGGAGGCACGCTCCGTAAGGTGGCAGCGGCTGCTCACCACATGGGTTGGTTGCGTAGATTTCCTCGCAGTAGTTAGCCGGGTTACCGTTGTTGATGGTATCGATGAAGAGGACACCAGGTTCAGCCCAGTCCCAAGTGCTGCGCATAATCTCCTCCCACAACGAGTGGGCATCGATGGTGCGGTAGACCCTGCCATCAAACTTCAGGTCGAAGGGCGCACGGTCAAGTACTGCACACATGAACTCATCAGTCACACCAACACTTACGTTGAACGCTGTCAGCGTGGTGCCGTCCTGCTTGGCGCGGATGAACTCCTCGATGTCCGGGTGGTCCACGCGTAGCACTCCCATCTGTGCACCCCGGCGGTGACCACTCGATGAGATGGTTTTGCAGAGGGTGTCGAAGAGCCGCATGAACGACACTGGCCCTGAAGCTGACGACGACAGCGACACAATGAGGTCGCCCTTGGGGCGAATCGTTGAGAAGTCATACCCGATACCTCCACCCAGACGTAATGTTTCTGCCGCTTCCTTCAGGCACTGCATGATGCCGTCCATGGAGTCAGGGATGACACCGGAGACAAAGCAGTTGTACGGGGTGACACGCTTAGGCGCACCAGCAGCAGCCTGGATGCGACCTCCGAACTGGAAGCGCATGTTGCGGGTGATGTCTTTGATTTGACGGTAGTGGATAGGGCCGTCAGCGAGAGCGCCTGCTACGCGTGCCGTGGCTTCCCTGAAGGATTCACCAGGGGCACGGTACTTCATCGCATGCAGCTCTTCGCTGATAGGTAGTGTGGGTCCGTAGCTCATACAGCAACTCCTTGGATGCAATCGATGCGTACGTGGAAGGAGAACCCCTCAGGCGTACGGCTCTCGGAAAACTCAGCCCAGTTCTTCACCAGCTGAGGGGTCAGGCTTGCCTTGCACGCCTCCCTGGTTGTGTAGACTTCGTGGCTGCGCCAGCGTAGGCACGGCGTGTCTGCTGCGCTGATGCCGGGGCCTACTAGGCAGGACATCATCACGAGTTGAAACAGTTCCATTGGTACTCCTTTTGGTTAATCAGAAGGGACAGTCCTCCGCGTCATCACCGAACGGGTCAGACTGAGGTGCTTCCTCGGTCAGCCTGCCGTGCTCGGTGTAGTACAGAGGGAAGGTCTCCCCGGTTGCTCTCCCCGTGTAGCGGTCCTTGAGAACCCTGAAGGTTGTCGTGTGTCGCTCGGTCTCATCCTCGGCTTGTTGCGAGCGCTCCAGGCCGAACATGAAGTGGCTCCAGAACCCGATAGCCCTGCTGCCCTTGAAGTGCCTGATGCTCACTCGCCCACCTTCCTCGTGTGGCGTGCCGTCAGGCGTTGCCAGATGGGAGACAAAGTGGCAGACGATTTGCAGGC
>Ga0181577_10001641_pt1 | contig 17902 bp, 20 predicted proteins | sample 101ome_21_FD_132468 | JGI IMG/M metagenome (GOLD analysis project Ga0181577, IMG submission 132468) | Coastal salt marsh microbial communities from the Groves Creek Marsh, Skidaway Island, Georgia - 101413BT metaG (megahit assembly) | ecosystem: Environmental > Aquatic > Marine > Intertidal...
GGGGTGGGGGGGGGGGTGGCCCCCCTGCGCATACCCCCTCCCCCACAAGCCAGCGTTTACATATGGAAATCAACATCCCACTGCGTATTACAGTGACCAGTGGTTTGTCGGGGTTGGGTGGGCACCAACGGTCGGAGGTATGGAGTGTCTGCTAACATAGCGGCATGGCTGCAAACTCAGGAGCCGGTCTTACCGGCAACACGCAAACTCTTACCGGGACGGCGGCGCAGATCGTCGGTCCGGCGTCTTATTCTCGCCGTGTGTGGGTCTACAATTTGGACACTGCTGACGTGTACGTTGGTGGTAGTTCTGGGTTGACGACCGCTAACGGGTTCCCGATTCCGGCTGCGTCTGGCAACGAGTCGAACACATTCGGGCCGATTGACCTGCCGCCGCAGGGCGAGTTGTGGGGTATCGGTGATGCTTCGGCTCAGATCCGGTACCTTGTTCAGGACGGTGTTCCATCTATCTAGTTAGGAGATTCTGATGCCGATGGTGAAGGGTAAGAGGTACCCGTACACGAAGGCTGGTAAGGCTGCTGCTGCTCGGGCGAAGAAGAAGACGACTCGAAAGAATCGGTAATGCCTGCCAAGAAGAAGGCGCCTGCGAGGAAGAAGGCGAAGTCTCGGGTGAACGAGGCGGGTAACTACACGAAGCCTGCGATGCGTAAGCGCATGTTCAACGAGATCAAGGCTGGCGGTAAGGGCGGTAAGCCTGGTCAGTGGTCGGCTCGTAAGGCGCAGATGTTGGCGAAGCGTTACAAGGCTGCGGGCGGGGGGTACAGGAACTGATGCCTAAAGCTAAGTCTCAGAAGTCGTTGGATGCGTGGACGAAGCAGAAGTGGACTACGTCTGATGGTAAGCCTGCTCGTCGTAAGGGCGGGACGACTCGGTATTTGCCTAAGGCTGCTTGGGATTCGATGACTCCGGCGCAGAAGCGTGCGACGAATCGGAAGAAGCAGGCGGGCTCGAAGAAGGGGAAGCAGTATGTTTCCAATACGAAGGCTGCGAAGTCTGCGTCTAGGCGTGCTAGGGGTAAGTGATGCCGAAGAAGGCTGATCCTCGGTTGAAGCGTGCTGGCGTGTCGGGTTACAACAAGCCGAAGCGTACGCCGAATCATCCGACGAAGTCGCATGTTGTTGTGGCTAAGCAGGGTGACAAGATCAAGACGATTCGGTTTGGTCAGCAGGGTGTGTCTGGTGCTGGCAAGAATCCGAGGACGGCGAAGGAGCGGGCTCGTCGTAAGTCGTTCAAGGCTCGTCACGCTAAGAACATTGCGAAGGGGAAGATGTCAGCGGCCTATTGGGCTAACAAAGAGAAATGGTAGGTGATTGAATGGATGTTTGGGGGCCAATCAAGAAGTCTCCGTTGCGTTACGTGCAGGGCACGTTGGCGTGTGCGGTGGCCCACAATCTTGAACAGTTAGAGCAGGTACTTGATCCTGCTGTGTTGCAGGAAGCATCGAAGACTGGTGTCGTGTTGGCAGCTATGTTGACCGGCGGCGGTGTCCTGTACAAAGCCCCCCAGGCTGAACCTCAAACCAGCTGAGGTTCTGGTAGGATCGGGGGCATGCCCTCGGAACATCCCAACACGAAGTTTGATGCGGAGGCTCGTGAGAAGTATCTCACGAGCCTTCGCCGTGGTAACTTGAAGTATGAGTCTGCCAGGATGGCGGGCGTTGCGTATCGTACGGTGGAGCGCCGCCGGGCTGATGACGCCGAGTTTGCTGCCGAGGAGCGGCATGCGTTGGCGCAGGCCCGTGAGGGTGTGGAGAAGGTGCTGTACGATATGGCGCAGCAGGGTGACCTGGGTGCGATCAAGATGTGGTTGACGGCGCATGACCGTTCGACGTATGGCGAGAAGAAGCAGGTGGAGATTGACGCTACTCCGAACGCTGTTGCGTTGTCGCAGAACGAGGCGTTGGCGAAGGTGGCGGAGTTGCAGACGACGTTGGAGTCTCGCCGGTTGGCGTTGGAGGCTGACGGCGATGTGATCGACGTCGAGTCGGAGGAGTTGTGAGATGTTCTTCGACTCTGAAGACGACGACCTGTTTGTGTTCTACTGCGGGTGCATCTTCTACTACAGCTTTCCGGATCTGACGTTCTACCCGTGTTCTGATGATTGTGTAGTGATCGAGGAGACGAAGGAGTCGTGCGCTGAGGAGGGGTTGTCGATCAAGTGGCTTGATGATGATGATCGGGATGACTTCTCGGATGAGGATGTCCTTCGGGCGTACAACGATCCAGATTGGGATGACGACTAATGGATGTGGCTGCTCGTGAGGCGTTGTTGTCGATCCCGGAGTCGGATCTGGCGGTTGCGAAGCCTGAAGAGATCGAGTTGTATGCTCGGGCGTTGGAGTTGCATGCGCAGATGCTGTCGCCGCTTGACTATGCGGTGTCAGTTTCTGACGCTACCCGGTATCGGCATGTCGAGTTGTTGAACCGTTGGATCATGGCGCTTATGGATGGGCGCATGTACTTTGACGGGCCGGGTCCTGTTCCGGTTGATTCGGGCGATGTGGACGAGGTTGGACGTCCGATTCTGGTACATCCGATCCGGGGCGACTCGCCGGTGTACAACGTGGCGATCTCGATGCCGCCACGGCACGGCAAGTCGTTTCTGGTGTCTGAGCATTTGCCTGCCTGGTTTCTGAGTAACTATCCGCAGTATTCGGTGTTGTTGGCTTCGTACGAGGCGACGTTTGCTAGTTCCTGGGGTGGCAAGGTGCGGGACCATATTGTTGACCATCCCGAGTTTGGGATCGAGGTGACGGGCGGCCGCCAGTCGTCCAAGATGCAGTTCGATCTCGAAGGCCACCGGGGCATGATGAAGTGTGCGGGTGTGGGCGGCCCGTTGACGGGTTCGGGCGGTCAGTTGATTATTGTGGACGACCCGGTGAAGAACGCTGAGGAGGCGATGTCGGCTACGATCCGGGACGCTCAGGAGGCGTGGTGGCATTCGACGCTGTACTCTCGTCGTGAGCCGTGGGATGACGGAACGCCGTGCCGTGTGATTCTGATGGCGACCCGCTGGCACGAAGATGATCTGACGGGTAAGCGTGTCCCGGAGGAACCCAAGATGGGTGACAACTGGGCGAAGATCAACCTGCAAGCTATTTGGACTCCGAGCGACGATGAACCTGCGGACCCGTTGGGCCGTGAAGAGGGGCAGGCGTTGTGTCCGGAGCGGTTTACTGCGCAGGACCTGATCGAGATCCGAGACGGGTCCGCTGAGGGTTCGATGTGGTTCCAGGCCCTGTATCAGGGCGTGCCGTCGTTGGATGACGGCAACATCATCAAACGGCCGTTCAACTACTACGAACTTGAGGACGGGATTTATTCGACGACGGATGCGAATGGCGCTGTCGAGTACGTCGAGGAGTACGACTGCTACCGGTTCGCTACGTTGGACGTTGCGGGCACGGACACGAAACGGTCGGACTACACGGTGATGACCGTGTTTGACGTGTCGAAGGAAATGCCTCGACGGTTGTTCCTTCGGGCGGTGGAGCGGGAACGGATCACGACCGAGCATCACGAGTCGTTGGTGTTGGACTGGTACGACTATTACGGGTTGCAGGCGATCCACATTGAGGACAAGACGTTTGGTACGAACTTGATCCGGCGGCTTGTTGGTGCGCCGGGTGTGGTGGTGCAGAAGTTGAAGGCGGACACGAACAAGGTGATCCGGTCGCTTCCGGTGCAGTACGAGATTCTGAACGGTCTGTTGTGGTTCCCTCGTAGGGCTGACTGGCTGGGCGAGTTTGAGAGGGAACTCACGAAGTTCCCGAAGACAACGCACGACGATCAGGTTGATGCGTTGAGTTACGGCGTGCAGGTGTTCAAGACGTTGCCTGCGTGGGTTGCGCCTAGCCGGGAGCCGGTCACGATGGAGGAGCGGTTGGCTGCGCACCGGGCGGAGTTGGCCGGTAGGCGAGCCACTAAGCGCCGCAACATCCCGGTCATCGGCAGGTGGTGATCTGCTATGATGCTGGGAGCCCCCTAGCATTGGAGTGAACGTGGCTGTTTCGCACGCCTCATGGACGTTGATTGCTGATTATGGTTTGGACTCGCAGTTCTTTCACTGCTCGACGTGCGGCATGCCGCACCGTACCGGCACGGACGAGCCGGTGTTGCGCGGCAACCACATCGACATGGAAGGCTTCTATGACATCTGTGTCGATTGTGCCAGGCACGCCGGTAAGCTCGTGGGGCTTATTGACCCTGAACAGATCGACGCTGCGGTTGCCGAGAACGTCGAGTTGAAAGAAGCGAATGATGGATTGGCCCGTAAGTTGGAAGCGGCCCAGAAGCTTCTCGAAGCGTACGAGACGGCCGAGGATGCAGGACTATGATTGGGGCTGTGTGGGCGCTTGCCTTGACGAATGCTGCCCTCGTTGCGGCGATTGTTGCGATAGTCCGGAATGCTCAGGGTGAGCGTGAGCGGCTGACTGCTGCTGCTCTTCAAGCTAATCATTTGCCTGACGCTGCCCGTAGGGTCGTGAAGTCGCAGGAAGATGAGCGGGTCAAAGCGCATCTGAAGATGCAGAAAGAGTTGATGGAGAACGGCGGGATCTTTCCCGAACCGCCGTCCGTCAAGAAGCCTGAAGGCATTTAGGCTAAGATTGTCGCATGGCTGACACCTCTACGTTTACCTCCACGTACGGAGGCCAGGACGACAACGCCGCCGAGATTAGTTACCTGTATTGGGAAGCGGTCCAGGGTCTGCGGTCAGAAACCCGCGACTACTGGATGAACCACTCGTTCCTTCACGGATACCAGTGGCTGTACTTCTCTGAGAGCGCCGGTACGCTTGACGAGATCCCGTCAGATCCGGAACGTGTTCAGGCCACCGTAAACCGGATGTGGCCGAACACTCGAACGATTATTTCTACGCTGATGCAGCGTGACCTTCAGTTCGAGGTGCCTCCGTCGGCGGCCGACGACTCGCATGTGCGAGGCGCCCGTCTGGCAGAAACGATTGCTCGTGCCGTCTGCCACGATCACGACTGGGAGTCGTTGCGGGAACATATGTACTATGCCGTCATGAAAGGCGGCACCGCTGCGATGTGTGTCGATTGGGATCCGGATCTTGAACCTACCTTGGCGGACGACATGCAGGGGTCGCCTGACATCAAGGGCGACACGTACGAAGAGCATCTGAACATTACCCAGTTTGTGGTGGAGCCCGGCGCTCGTTACCCGGAGAAGGCACGGTACTGGATCAAGGCTGTTGCGTTGCCGCCGGAGCAGGTGCAGGAGATGTTTGATCTGGAGGAGTTGCCGCCTGCGGACGCTACCGCCGGTCTTGCCCCGTTCCACCGCAAGTTGATGTCGTTTGATCGTGGCGGCGACGCTGAGCTGACCGACCTTACGGCCGTGTTGACGTACTATGAACGCCCGACGAAAGACAACGAGGACGGGCGGGTGTGCGTCGTTGTTGACGACAAGGTCGTGTTTGATGACGTGTGGCCTTTCCCGTTCAAGGACCGCCTGAACCTCGTTATTGTTCGTGAGACCCTGCGAGAGAACCGGTGGACGGGCGACACGGTGCTGACGGCTGCCCGGCCGCTTCAGACGTTGATGAACGTGTCGTGGTCAAGCATCGCTGAGCACATGAAGCTCGCAGGTAACGCCCGTCTGATGGTGCCGTACTCCAGCATCGAGATGATGGATCAGCTCACCGACCTTGCCGGTGAGGTCGTGCCGTACAACGATTCGTTGCCGGTCAAGCCGGACTATTTGACTCCGCCGCAGATGCCTGCCTGGTGGATTCAGCAGCCGAACCGGCTGGCAGACGAGATGGACGACATCATGGGCGTCCACGACATTTCTCGAGGATCAGCCCCGGCCAACATCGAGTCTGGGTTTGGTTTGACGATCCTGGCTGAGAAAGACTCGACCCCGATTGGGCGTCTCACGAAGGAAGCTGCCGGTGCGTTCGGACGTTTGATGTCGATGGTGCTTGCCATCTACGAGGACAAGACGAAGGACTTGAAGCAGTCTCGTCGGGCGACCGTTCGCATTCCGGGCAACGCTCCGATCGACGTGCAGTGGAACGGCAAGGATCTGCGTGGGCAGACCACGGCGATCGTGCCGAAGGAAGCTATCTTGCCTCGGTCTCGTGCAGCGTCAATGGAGTTCGCTAAAGACATGCTTCAGACGTACGGCCCGCAGGAGATCACTCCGGCCACGTTCATTGCGCTCGCTGAACTTCCGAACGGCCGAGATCTGCTGGCGGTTACTTCGCCGGACGTTGACCGTGCCCGCCGTGAAAACGCCCACTTCGGGTTGGGTCGACAGTCGGTGCCGTTTGCGTGGGACAACCACGAGATTCACATTGCGGAGCACAACAAGTTCCGTAAAACAATCGACTACGAGATGCTGTCCAACGAAGACAAGGACATGATTGCCGAGCACATTCAGGCGCACGCCACGCTGGCTGCTGAAGAGATCGGTGATGCCCGTAACCGCACGAACCTTGACCCGGCGTTGGGTATGGCCCCGACCCCGGCCGAAGGTCCCAAGGTTGAGCCGTTGCCGCCGATGGACGGCCCGCCGCCCGCACCGATGACGCCGCTAGGCCCGCCCGACACTGTTGCGGGCCCGGTCGGTCTTCCGACCGTAGCGGCCGATGCGTTGGAGGGGATGGGTCAGGCAGGCCCGACCCCGGAGGATGCGGCGTCGGACATCATGGAGTTGATGCGTCAGCTCGGTGGCTGATCTGCTACAATCTTCGATAGCCCCTACCAGTGACCAGGAGTCCTGATGTCAGATGAAGCAACCCCCGAATCTTCTGCGACCCCGCCGTCGCCGGAGGCAGTGAGTGCGGCCGCCGAGGCGGCGGCCGTTCCGAAGGCCCCCGAGCCTCCTGCTCCTGATCCGGAGATCGAAGAGATCCCGGAAGGCGACACGTTTGATCGTGCCTACGTAGAGCGTCTGCGTAACGAGGCAGCCAAGCACCGTACCGCTAAGCAAGACATGCTTCGTCACTTTGACGGGTACAGCGACGCTGAACGCACAAGGTTCCTTGAGCTTGCTGCTAAACTGCAATCATCCCCAGAAGAAGCCCTGGAGGAGTTCCGGGGTGTCACCAACCGCCTTGCTGCCCAGCTTGGCAAGGAGCCTTTCATGAACGAAGCCCCCACCCCTGATCCGATGCCGGTGTCGGAGCCCGAACCGGTTGATGCTGGGTCGGCGTTGACCGCTAGCGACGTTGAACGTCTCGTGACCGAACGTCTCGAAGCTGAGCGTGTTGCTGCGGCGCAGCAAGAAGAGATCAAGTCGACGTTCGCTGAGGCTGAGGCGCTGGACGATTCGTACAAGGACCCGACGGTCAAGTCGTATCTGTTTGCTGTCGCTCAGCACAACGGCACGGATCTTGCTGGCGCTCACGAGATCATTCAGGCGCAGCGGCAGGCCGCCGAGGACGAGGCCGTTGAACGGTACCGGCAGTCGCTGCGTGAAGGTGGCACCCCAGGCCATCCGCCCCGGCTCCCCGCAGGCGACCCAGCCACCGCCACTAAGAACCAGGGCCCCCCGAAGACCCTGGAAGAGGCCCGTGCCCGTGCAGAAGAGCGCTTCCGAGCCACGTACGGCAACTAACAGCAGCCCTGCATAGCACGACGAAAGGCCGCCCTACGGGGCGGTCTTTCTGTTTGTGCTACGATAGACGTCATAGGCGCAGCGGCTGGCCCAACGCTCCTAGTGCAGCAGACGGGACTGGATCCTCGAAGCTCCCCAACCCAAACCAAACCTACGCCCTACGAGGGCAGAAAGAGGAAAGACCATCATGGCTCTTGACTTTTCCGCAGCCTCGGCTGCACTCAAGGAAGATTACCAGCCCGCTATTCGTGAACAGCTGAACCAGAACATCATGCTTCTGGCGCAGGTCGACACGAACACTGCGGACGTTGAAGGTGAAGAGGCGGTCCTGTCGCTTCACACCGGACGTAACTCGGGCGTTGGCGCCCGCGCCGAGTCCGGAACTCTCCCCACCGCTGGTCAGCAGGCTTACACCAAGGCTCGCATCCCGGTGAAGTTCAACTACGGTCGCATTCAGGTGACCGGCCCGATCATCGAAGGCATGAAGTCGGACCGCGGTTCGTTCACCCGTGCCATCGACTCGGAGTCGAAGGGGATCGTTTCGGACCTCAAGCGTGACGTCAACCGTCAGTGCTACACCCCGTCGACCGGCATCATCGGTACCGCTGTTACCGTCGTGACCGGCGCTTCGGGCACCATCGTGTTCGGCACCGAGGCTGAGGCCCGTCGTCTTGAAGTCGGCATGCTTGTCGACATCTACGACGGCGACTACGCTGCGGACGACACCTCCGTCACCGTTACTGGCGTGAGCGTCAGCACCAAGACTGTCACCTTCGACAACCTTGCTGCTACGGTCGACGCTGGCGACTGGATCGTGCGTGCGGGTGTTGTTCCGGTTGCCATCAGCTCGAAGGCTACCGAGGACTCCGCCAACGAGATCCACGGTCTGGAAGACATCATCAACGATGGCACCAGCACCGCCGGTCACTCGGGCGGCCTTGCCAGCCCGTGGCTCCACGGCATCGACGGCAGCTCGACCACGATCTGGTCTTCGTACCAGAACGACGTCGGCGCTGCTCCGACCGACTCGGTCTTCGAGGAAGCGATGGACGAGGTTTACCTCGACAGCGGTCAAGACGTTGACCTCATCGTCACCTCCCACAAGGCCAGCCGTGCCTTCGCTGCGACGCAGAAGTCGAACAAGCGCTACGTGAACAACTTGGACCTCCAGGGTGGCTTCAAGGCCCTCTCCGTCCAGACCGGCCGTGGCGAGGTTGCGCTCTACCCCGAGCGTGACTGCCTTGACGACGTGGCGTTCCTGCTCAGCACCGAGAACGTCATCCAGTGGGTCATGAGCGACTGGTCGTTCATGGACCGTGACGGTTCGGTGCTCAGCCGTGTGGCGAACACCGACGCCTACGAGGCTACGCTGTACAAGTACCACGAGCTTGGTACCGACAAGCGTAACGCTCACGGCAAGCTCACCGGCCTGACCGTCTGAGCCTGACAGCTACCTGTCACTAAGGAGGCCCGGGCTTCGGCCCGGGCCTTCTGCCGTTGTGGTAGCATGAACGCCATGCCCCTGAAGCCTGTATTTGACCCCCGCCAGCAGATTGCTGACCGTCTCATCCGGCCGTTGCGTGAAGGCAAACCGGAGCTGGGATGGCAGGGTGATCCGTCGCTGGTTCTCGTGTTTGAGCGCATCTCGAACCGGTGGGAGTTGTGGCGGCACGAGCCGCTGCGAGGCGAACCGGATCGTCACATTATGGTCGCTAAAGGCCCGGTGGGGCAGGACTTGAACGAGGATGCGGTCAACTTGTTGATTATGCGGCTGCGGGATGCGGACACGCACCGGGGCGGTAACAGTGCCGAGTCGATCGTTGAGAACGCTATTGCGCACAACGACCGGTTGACGAAGAACGCTAACGCTAAGGCAGCGGACGCTATCGCTGAGCCTTTGGCTAAGTTCTATCACGAGGCAGGCAAGGCGCTGGGCGTTACGCAGACTACGTTCGGGTTCTAGGTGCTAGACTCGTAGCATGGCTACGCAGCTCTCCGAAATCCGCACCGAGATCCTTGAAACGGCCGGGTTGGCGTCCGATGACTCCCGCTTCCCGGACGCTACTATGAACCGCATCGTCAACCGGGCGCTGCGGGCAATCAACGCTGAGCGTGATTGGCCGTGGAACCAGCGGCAAACGAACCTGACGACCACCGCTAACGTCCAGTACACCAACTTTCCTACCCAGCTGTCTAAGGTGCTGCGGCTAGAGATCGAAGGCCGTAACTTGCAGCAGGTGACCCCGCAGGAAGGCGGCACCTACTCGCAGTTGACCGGCGAGCCGCACGTTTACTGGGTTGAGCACGACAAGATTCATTGGGGCCCGGTCCCTGACGGTGCGTACACGGTGTACTGCGCCTACCACGGTTACGAAGACGCCTTGTCTGCCGACGGCGACACTCCGAACCTTCCCGACCGGTACATTGACTGGCTTGTTCAGACCGCTCTGGTCCAGATTTCTCAACGTATCCGAGACACCGACCTGTACTCGATGGCTGACCGTGAACGTCGTGCCTGGTCCCGTAAAGCCGCCGACGACGCCCGCAGGTCCGCTGCATCATCAAAGGTGAAGTCACGAGACGATTGGTGGATCTGACATGAAACGCTCCGTGCGGACGTACTCGGAGTGGCGTCAGGGTTCATCGGCTTCGGCCGATCCGGGCAGCTCCGAATACAACAGCGAGAACGCTCAGGTTTACGAGAACGGCAGTCTTGGGCCTCGACCGGGTTGGAAAGCTATTTCTGACTCGGCGGGGACCCGTGTCTTTGACCCGGCAACCGACTCGCTGCTGGGCCTGAGCTGGTATCAAGAAACGGACGCCGCCGAATATCTGGCGGTCGTGTTCGACGATGCCGGTACCGCCAAGTTTGACACGTTGCCGCTGGCTTCCCCGACGTGGGCTGCCGGTCAAACCCTGACCGACCTGGCAACCGGCGCAGACAACCTGTACCCGCCGAACTACGACGACACCGCCAAGGTTCTAACCTCGTTCGACGGGTCGATCCTGTCCTCCCTCGGCCCTCACCTGCTGTTCGCTACGGCCAGCTCGATCGGCACCGTCGCAGCGATTACTACCGCCGACGGCGACGCCCGATCGGTGACCGTCAACCGAGAACGAGCCTACTACTGGGGCATCAACGCCCGACCAGGACGCATCTACTACTCGAACGCCGCCGACTTCTCGACGGTAGAGTCCACGTCGTCGTTCGACACAAACGCCGACGTAGACTCCTACGCCGGTGCCCCGACGGGTGCGTGGTCCGTAAAGAACGCTCTGCTGATCGCCTGCAAAGACAACCGGTGGCTTGTCCTGACCGGCGCCTCGCCCGATACCGGCTCGCTCAAAGAGCTAGGGCAAGACGTTGCCCCTATCCACGGCACCGCCACGATCGTAGACAACCAGCTGTGGTTCCTGTCCCCGACAGGCCACGGCCTCGTGGTCGCCACCCCAAGCTTTGTTGAGTCAGAAACGCTGCGGCATATGTCGCCGTTGGCGTACCCGGGCTCAAGTCTTGCCCGCCCGAACAACTCGTTCATGCCGCAGTCGGCGGTGGGTGACGACATCAACGGCAACCTGATGCTGCCGGGCCGGTTGACTGGAGATAACGACGAGATCGTTGCGGTCGAGCGAGTCAACGAAGTGTTCAACCTGTCTCGCTGGGACACCGACACTGCCCCGCAAGACATCGTGTTCTCGGGCGGGCGACCCAACGAAATGTACGCTGCTGCGGACCTTGGCACGTCGTGGGCGTTCTACAGCCGAGATCACACCCTGAACCGTCCAGCTAACTCCGGCGACAGCAAGTCGGTGTCGCTGGCAAACGAAGCCAACACTGCCTCCGGCACGGACGTGGTCGTTGATCTCGGTGAGGTGTCTGCCCCGGGCGGCAAGATCGTTCGACCGATCAAGGTCGTGCTCGACATCGACTACTGGAAGGGCGGCAACTACTCTGCACCGGAGTTGGCTGTAGACGCAACGGTGCTTGGCACGGAATCCACCACCCCGGAGGATTCGATTGTTCAGCAAACGGTCACGACGACCGGTTGGGCTGACACGTCCGGCGACTCCCCGTACAAACGTCGGGTGCCCGTGGCGTTGCCAAACACACAGTTCGGCACCAAGTTCCGGATCCGGCTCACGTACGACAACATTGCCCTAGACAGTGTGCAGGTGTACTACGACGAGCAGGATGACCCCAGATGAGCGGGCGCACATTCACGTATCAGGGCAACTACGACGACTTCGTCCGCTACCTGCTTCCTGACGTTGAAATGTCAGATCGGCGTAAGTCGGTCGGCATTGGCGACAGCATGCTTCGTGAGGTCGAAGAGTTCTTGAACCGGTTCGTGGTGACCGCCGTCAACGACGCTGGTGACATCATCTTTGACGCCGCAGGTTCGTACACGTTCCAGGGCGACGTGATTATCGGTGGCGAGCTTCAGTCCAGCAACTGGGTTGATGACACGGTCGGGTGGCAGTTGCGGTCCGACGGCACGTTCGAGTTCAACAGTTCCGGCGATGTCCGGGGCGATTTGGGCGTGCACGGCGACATGACGATGTTTACCGGCGGCGCTATGAAGACGAACGCTTCTGGTTTGCGTGCGGAGATCTCGGAGGCTACGACCTCGACGTCGATCGTTGGTGGTTCTGCGGACTTTGCCGGTGTTGACTTGTTTACGGGTGACGCTGGGGAGCTAGAGCCCGGCTTGTTGGGCGTGTCGAACAGTGCTGCCGGGTACTCTACGGTGGTGCTTGCTGGTGCTGATCTGGCTGGCGCTGCTCAGCGGTCTTACGTGTACTTTAGTTCTACTACTGCTGGTAATACTGAAACTCGGTTGAGCGATCCGTCCCGGACGTATTTGACGGCCGGTAGTTCTTCGGTTGACATCAACCAGACCGGCATAAACGTCAATGTTGCAGACGGCGATCTGGACCTCGCTGTAAAGAACCTTCCTTCCGGTAGTTATCAGGACAAGATCAACTTGGCGGAGGATCTGTTTACGGTCACGTTGAGCAATGCTGAGCGGATGCGGCTGGACACTACGGGGTTGAAGGTCGACACCGACACGCTCGTCGTGGACTCGACGAACAACCGCGTCGGGATCGGTGACGCGTCGCCGACGAAAACGCTCCACGTCAACTCGGGCACGATCAACCAGACCTCCGTGTTCGAATCGACCGACGGCACGGCGTGGATCGGGATCAAAGACAGCGCGTCGAGCAGCGACCTCCACGTCGCTGTCGGCGCGGTCGGGAACGAGATGCGGCTCCGAGCGGGCAATGCAAATCGAGTGGCAATCGACGCCAACGGGAACGTCGGGATCAAGACAACGAATCCGGAGTCGATCCTCCATCTCAATCCCGGCACGGACGTCACGCCGGACGGCAACGGCGTCGGGCACATCATGATCGACGGGAGCGGCTACACGTCGTTCTTCACGATGGACGGCACCGGCACCTGGATCGGGAACAACTCGACGAGCCGGTCAATGATCCTCGCGACGAACGAGACCGCTCGTCTGACGGTCCTCGGCGGAGGCGACGTCGGAATCGGGACGACGTCGCCGACTCAGAAGCTCGACGTCAACGGGAACCTCCGCATCCGGACCGGCGTGGACGGCGGCATCGAGTTCCGACCGTGGACGGCGTCGAGCAGCTACAACTCGATGGCGAACACGAACCACACCGGAGGGGAGTACACGATGCTGACGACAGCGTCGGCGACGTTCCTCTCGGTCGGAGCGGGAGGGTCGGTCAATATCCGACCGAACGGGAACGAGGTCTCCGGGCTGTCCGTCCAGACGACCGGGACGTTCATCATCGCAAAGTTCCCCGGCGTGTCCGGCTACTCAACCGTGCGGCGTCGTAGCTCCGACGGACTCCTCGGCTACGCGTCGTCGTCGCAGCGGTACAAGGAGAACATCGTCGACGCCGACGACACCTGGCGGCGGATTTACGACCTCCGACCGCGCGACTTCGACTGGCGCGAGTCGATGTTCGACACCGACCCGACCGGCGTGCCCGACGACCGGAGCGACTACGGTCTCATAGCGGAGGAGGCCCACCTCGTGATGCCGTCGATCGTTGAGTGGGCGGTCCCGAACGTCGAAACCGAGGTCGACGAGCACAACGAACCGATACCGCCGGAGACCCCACCCGACCCGATCATCGAGGCGGTCGACTACGAGAAGCTGTCCCGCTACTTCCTCCCGGCGATCCAAGACCTGAACGCACGGGTTGCCGCACTAGAAGCATGATAGGATGTGACGTATGAATGAAGCCACGCCCCTAACCTTCAATGACGAACAGCTCCTAGCTGCCCTCAAAGCAGCCCCAGAGCATATCCAATCATCCGTAGCAATCATCGCAATGCAAATGGAGCTGGCGCAGCGTCGAGCTGCCGACACCAACGAGGAAGACTGACCAATGGCCCAGATGGCGACCCGAGGTGACCTCGCCTCAGCACTGTTCAACGCACTCGGCATCGAACCCACATCCAGTGGGCGCTTTGGCGATGCCGGAGAGCTAGACGCCGCCACCTCGACCCTCGCTGACCTGGGCATTACGAACGGCATCGGCGGCGGCCAGTACGGCACCGCCCAACCCACGACCCGAGGGCAGGCGTTCACCATGATCGCCCGTGCCCTCGGGCTCGCTGACGCCAACACCACCATCCAGCAGGCGTCGCAGGCGCTCGTCAACGCCGGTATCGTGCAAGGCTACGGCGGCGACCCGAACAACCTCGGTATCAACGACCCGCTCCAGCTTGACCACCTCGGGCTGCTTGTCAACCGGCTGGAACCCGAGTTGGAGCGGCCGTCCGGCGATATTGGCGGCGGCACGGTGGCCGACCGTATCGTTGACCAAGCCGACCAGGCCCGTGACGAGAACGTGGCCCGGCAGGACCCTGCGTACGCTGCGTACCTTCGGGGCGTGGGCATGCGGTCCGCTGAGATCGCTGACGAGATCGCTTTGCGTCAGGACCTGTTTGCTGAGGACGCACGTCGACGTTCGGATGCGTACGCTCGGGCGCAAGAGCAGGCCATGCAAGGCATCCAGACCGGGTTCGAGCAGCGTGGCTTGTTCCGTTCCGGCACTCGGATGCGGTCCGAAGCGGAGAAGCGTCAGCAGTTGGGGTACGAGCAGGAAGCGGCGCAGGCTGGGGCTCAGCGAGAGTACGAGTCTGCTATTCGTGCGCTAGAGCAGCAGCAGACTGCGCTTGATCGTGAAGCCGAGCAAGAGCGTATCGCTGCGGCGGCTCGGGGTATTGAGACGGAGATTGAAGAACCGTACAATGGCTGAACCTCGTAAACTTGACCCGGAGTTGTCAGAACCGGAGCGTCGTGATTTGGTGCGGCGGATCACTGAACGTGGATCTCGCGGGTATCAGGCAGAAGAAACGACGGTGCAGCCGAGCGTAGATTACGCTGCGGCAGCTGAGGCTGCGGTTAGGGCCGATCCGGTGGTGTTGCCGCCGTCCGCTCAGGAAGAGCTGGCAGGAATCACGGGTCAGGTAGCGGATGAGGCTCAGCGGTTTGCTGCGGCGCAGCGTGAGATCTTTGAGCGGGGTCGTCAGCGCGAGTTGGAGGCCGGTCAGCAATATTTCGATCAGGGCGCTTTGGTGCGTGAAGCGACCGACTTTGCGTTGGCCCGGTATTCGGAACAGTTGGCTGAGGATGAACGGCGACGTCAGGAAGCTGCCCGACAGGCCGCCAGCGCCTTCCAGAGCTTCTCTCCCTTCTCCACAGGCGATTCTGGTACTAGGACACCTGGGGCGCTTGAGACGGCGTCTCCGGAGCTTCAGGGGCCTCGTCAGATTGTTCGTCAGCCCGACCCGGATCTGGTCGACGACGCTTACGAGAACTTCTTTGCTCGCCTGCCTGAGGACCAGATCGACGACGCTAACCTGTTGACGCAGGCGTACGACGGGATCTTTGACGAGGGCATGACCGCCGCTCAGGCGTACTTCGCTCTTGGTAAGAGCGAGGCAGAAACTCGCAAGCTGCTTGCCGAAGGCATGGACGCTGCTGGCATGTCAACCTACGACGCTAACCGGATGGCAGGATACATCGTCACGGCGTACGCCCCGTTGTGGGAAGGCGACTTCTCAGACAACCCACTCGACCCGTTCCGGTTCGCTCCCTCAGGGCTCGAAGAACAGACCCGCTTCGGCGGCTACACCGCACCGGTGACCGGCCAGGCAGCAAACACGCCCCGCCCGAACACGTACCTGACGAGTGTGTTGAGGTCAGAACCGGCTGGCGGCCGGTACTACTACGCACCGGTGACCGGCCAGGCGGCGAACACTCCACGTCCGGACACTTACAGTGGACGTGACTACTACGCACCGGTGACGGGGCAACCGGCAAACACTCCACGACGGGAAACATACCCTACGGCCCGACGAAGGCCCGAAATGATTGGCGCCCCGTATGCTAGTGCCGCCAACACATCCTACGGGGACCTGCTTGAGAAGTACGGCATCGGCTAAACTAGCTCTATGAGTATCCTTGAACAGTTCGAGGAAGACGGTCAGCCGACGGGCACGATCCCGTCAGCCCCTACCCCCGGCCCCGTAGTAACGACAGCCCCGGCAGCCCCGATGTCTGCCCGGGACCGGATCGTTCAGGGCGCACAGAACGCCGTCGCCAAAGCAAACCAAGACGCCGCCGACGCCCAGTTCGCTATCGACACGGACGTTGAAGAAGGTGTCGACCCGGCACAAGTCAACCAGCTGCTGTCCGGTCTGGGGCGACTCAACTACGTCGCAACGCAAGACGAAGGCGACGAAGACCTACAGAACTTTGTTGCCTACAAGCTCAAAGCACTCGTTGACCAAGGGCTTGCCCCGGAGGAATCTCTTCGCCAGTACGGGCTGGCCGAGGTTGATCTTCCTGACGACCCTAATTTCTTTCAGAAAGCCGTCGGGGCAGCCGTTGAGTTCCCAGTGCTGGGCGACGTCCTTGAATACATTACGGACGTGTCCGAGGGCTTCACGATGGCGTGGGCGCTGGCGCAAGCCGACGACCAGAACCGGCATTGGGAAATGCTGGACGCTATCGGCACGGGCTTTGCCGGTAACGACCAGAAGCAGGAATACCTGGATCTCGTAGATAAAGACGGCGACGGTGTCGTCAACTTCCGAGAGATGCTCGGTCTTGACCCGAACGCCGGTGAACGAGACGACGCTGACAGTTTCCTTGAGAAGGCATTCAACTACGGTATCGGTGCCGCAGACACGCTCGGGCTCGTCGGCACCGACCCCACCTCGTACGTCACGTTCGGTTTCGGCACCGTTAGCAAAGCCCGCCTCGGCATGCGTGCCCTTGAAGAGGTAGGCGGGGAAGCTATGGTGGCTGCCGTCCGGCGGGGCGGCATTCAGGTGCTTGACGAGGTGCAGCAGCGGGCCGTTCAGCGCAGGCTAGTCGAGATCATTTCGGAGAGTGCCGACACGGTGCGCCGCCGCCCTAACGAGGTTGCTCGGGGTATCGCTGCTGGGTCTCAAGAAATGATCGAGCACCGTGCCGTGCAGCAGATGGTCCAGATGATGCGTTCCCAGAACGCTATCGCCCGAGGCGGCCGGGCCGTCCGATACGGGATGCCGGGCCGTCGCCAGTTCGGAGACCTCGTACCTGACCTTCCCCGAGTTCGGTCGTTGTACGACGTCGAACCTCGGTTCACTGGAGCTAGGGTCCGTCGTGGGGTGACGGATCTTCCTGCCGTGCAGCGGGTCGCTCGTGGCCTTGACTTTATCAAGCCTCGTGCCGCTTTGAAGCGTGCGTTCGGCGGCCGCATCGAGCGAATCATTGACGACGTGCGTGTGCAGGCAGGCAGCCTGCCCGATCATTTGCTTGACGACATGAACCGGCGGGCCGTTGGTGCTCAGCAGCGGGCCGTGCGTGAGATGAACGACAGTCGCGCTGCGAAGGTTCCCGGCATGCGCCGGGTGGGTGCGGCCGACACGTTGGAGGACTTGAACGGCTTCGTGCGTGAAGCGTTGGAGGGTGGCCGTCCGCCCGGCGGTGTGGGTCCGCAGCTTGACGCTGCCCAGCAGGTCGCCAAGGTCGTTGATGATCTAAACGCTCGGGGCTTGCCTCGTGCCGCCGAGTACGTCGAGACGATGGCTGCGATTCGGGAAACGGTCGAGGACGCAGCCCGGCGTGCTGGTCTTCCCGAAGAGTACCTGAACCTGCGTTACATGCCTCGTGTGTTGACGCGTGAAGGTCAAGAACAGATCGCCAAGAATAGGGTACTAGCCCAAGAACTAGGCATCTCGCCCGACGCTGTCGCTCA
>Ga0181577_10001647_pt1 | contig 17862 bp, 36 predicted proteins | sample 101ome_21_FD_132468 | JGI IMG/M metagenome (GOLD analysis project Ga0181577, IMG submission 132468) | Coastal salt marsh microbial communities from the Groves Creek Marsh, Skidaway Island, Georgia - 101413BT metaG (megahit assembly) | ecosystem: Environmental > Aquatic > Marine > Intertidal...
AGCAACGTGACACCCCGGCAAGGGATGAGAGCGACGCACCGGGCGACCGGGGCGACGCTCTCGACCGGGGCGACCCGCGACGCTAGCAAGCAACATGCCAAGCGGTGACGCAAGATGTCATCTTTTGACGCAGTGCGGCACGATAGCGTTAAACGACTATCTAGACGCCACAGCAAAATTTTAGCTACGTGGCACTTCGGGAAAGGATGTGGGATGGAGATTGAATTGCTGAAGTGCGGGTCGTGCAGGCAGGCCTCGTACCGATGCCGCGAGTGCGGCGACCTGCGGTGCATCCACTTGATCGGCGAGATCGACCGCACCAAAGACCCCAAGAACCCCACCGGCTGTTGCGGCAAGAACGCCTGCCGAGCAGCAGTCAACGCGCGCTTGGCCGAGGCAGCAGCGCGAAGGAGGAAAGGGGAAAGGAGGTTCATCTAGATCGATGCGCGGACTTCGGGAAGTGAAGCATAACAAGAAAATTGAAGAGCCGAGCGGACTCGGCGCCCTGTTGGGTGTGTCCGCTATCTATGGGATTTTGGTAGCCGGTCTGGCCCCGTTGGTGTTGGCTGTCGAAATCGGTAAGAACATCGAATGGGTCGCGATGTATGACGAATTGAATGTACAATTCGAGAAGGAAATTCGGATTGTATCTAGAGCCTTCAAGGAATTGGCGAAGGCAATCCGGAGCTAAGGAGGCTCCATCTAGAATGGAACTCAAAAATTCGGAGCTAAGGGAGGCCTTGTCAGCAATTCGGGATCTGACCTTCGCGATTGGTCAGCTACATGACCACGACTCGCAGCGTGAGACCTGTGCGAAGCTGACCGAGGACATTCACGATCTCACCGACAAGCTGGCTGGACACTTCAGCCAGCACGTCGCCCAAGGACTGGACGACCACGAGGTGGTCAAACCGAACCACTACCTCGACCCGCAATCGGCGCGGATCTAGCGGGAACTACAAAAGTTCCGGAAAGAGATTGACAGATGCGGTAAGCTGACTCGCAGTATAGCCCGAAAGGGCCACCGGCTGAGGTCGCCACTCAGCCTCTATCTAGCTCTGTGACACTTCGGAGTTAGATAGAGGCTGACTGATGCCCTCCGCAATTAAGCGGACATCTAGAGGAAAGGTCGGAAGTTTTTATGGAGAGCGCAAAGCTCACAAACGAGGTGCTGAGTCGCATCCGCGACTCTCTGCGCGCCGATGACACCGACGCGCTGAACGAGTTCCTGATGGACCTCCTGCACGCCATCGGTCATCTCGGGGACGAGATGGAAGTGCCGCAGCGGGCCGCTTTCATCGCGGAGCTTCTGGCTGTGATGAGCGTCTTTGTGGGCGGTGTCACCGGTCGCAGCACCGTCGAGGTGGTGGCGGAGGCCATCGCGAACGACCACAAGTGCGACGCGGCGCGTCGCGAAGCCGATCCGTTCGCTGGATGGGACAAGGTGGAGCCGGGTGATGGTGAGCTATCGCACTAGAATCCGGGTTCTACAGTCCATTCCTAACGCGGTGTGGCGCTACATGCCTGACTGGGTGTTCCGATGCCTGATGAGGCTAACACACCGCTGAGAGAACAGAATTGAGATGATTCGCTCTATCTAGACTGCCAGTCGGAAATTCTAGCTCTGTGACACTTTGGCAGTAAGTAGAAAGAGCAGCGATGTACAAAGTCGCTCTATCTAGAGCGCAAGATAGGAAATTGTTCCTATCTAGACACGGGAGGTCATCTAATAATGGTCACGCATAACACGCGATACAACAGCAAGAGCAAGAACGGCACGATGGTCGCGCAGGTCTGGCGGATCGGGGAGGAATTCCCCCTGCCCATCGCCTTCGGCAACAAGATCCGCGCCATCCGCTGGGTCCGCACAGTGACCGGCCTCGATCTCCCGGAGGCCAAGGGCATCGTGGACTGGGTCTGGGGCTGCGTCGAGCGCTCCCAGAAGCTGGGTCGCACCCACGAGAGCGACAACAACCAGACGCTGCTACCCTCGTGCCACGCCGTGGGCATCGAGTGGGTGGACATCGAGTGGAGCCGCTTGCCTTTCGAGCGCTTCAAGTACGAGGCAGGGGCGCGCTAGATGAGGGCGACGCAGGCAGAACTGGAGCGGCTGGAGCGCAACCGACGCGCAAAGGCCAAGCGTCAGAACGAAATCGCGAAAGAGGTGGAAGCCGCTTGGAGTTGGTTTGACTATCGCTCGATGCTGAAAGTCAACCCAAAAATCCAGCCGTTCCGTTTCCGGTTTCCCTAGAAAAAGTTCTAGGGCATACCCCGTGGGAGTAGCGCTAAAATTCTATGGGGGAATACTATAGCAGGCCATCTAGAAGTAGCGCTAAAATTCTAGGTGGGTATCGGGGCCAGGAGCCGGGGCTTGACCCTCCGGCTGGGTAAGTGATTCCATTGATCCTGGGGCCATAACTGGTGGGTTTTATGGCGCATGCTGCTTGGTAGTTTATGGAAAATACCATCGGGGTATGGAGACTTCGGTTCAATTCCGAACCAAGCAATTTTTCTAGCTATGTGACGTTTTGGTAAGGGGAAAGGAGTTAGGGGGTATGAGTAAAGTAATCATCGCTGACATGGACGGAACTCTTGCAAAGATTCCTGAGGGGGCAAATCCCTACAAGAGAGACTTCCGAAAAGACGGAAGAAATTATCCAGTAATTGAAGCTTTTGGCACTCTGATTAAGGCCACCGGGTATACCGGAATGATTTTCACCGGTCGAATGAATTCATACTATCCCGAATTTTCGGCAACCGCTCTCGAAATGACTGAGCAATGGTTGTCGGGGGTTGGGTTGCTCGACATGGTGGATGGTGTTTATATCCGCGCCGATGGGGATTCTCGAAAGGACTCCATTATCAAGCGTGAGATGCTCGAAACTGTGGTGGGGGATGCATCTAGAGTCCACTGCATTTTCGATGATCGCCCCCAGGTTGTTCGCATGTGGCGAGAGCTTGGGATTTTCGTCTTCGATTGCTACCAAGGTAGCCAGGAATTTTAGTAGGGGGTATCCTATGTCGGAAGTTCGCACCTTTGTTGAGTACAACACCCACAACAAGTACGACGATGGTACGGAGTGGCACCACGTCAACAATGTTGACATCATGGTTAACATCGACGCCGATGGTAACGAGCATGTGCAGATCTTCCGCTACGGCTGCTCCTGCGGCGAGTCCTACAGCGAGGCGGAATACGCTTGGGACTGTAAGAAGTGTCGGAAGTACCTCATGGAGGAGGATTACGCCACCCGTACGGTGTGCGATATCTTCACCGGAAAGGAGATTCCTAGGTGAAACCTTGCATCAACTGTGATTGTACGGAGCGAGTGGAAACGAATTACGGGACGATTGTTTGTGCGTCCTGCGATTTGAATCCTGATATTAGGAGTCCTTCTCCTAATGTTCCTCGCCCTCCGAAGTTTAAGGGTAAGCATCGAGGAGTTTACCCAATGGCAGAAACTGTGCGAACTGGCCCTCACAGTTTCCGTATTGTCATGGGCTACAAGGCCTTGGCCGAGCAGGCAGAAAGGAACTCGGAAAGAGGATGAAGAAATTCTGCATGGCGTTTCTAGCCACCGCTACAATTTTTGTAGGGGGGTTGGCTCACGCTCATACTCCTAAGTTGACTGAGGCTCAGGAGTTGTCGGTTCTAAGTCAGATCATGGCTTTGTTTCCTGACGACCCGGATGCTGAGTGGAAAGTCAAGCAGCGTGGTTACGGTGCTGGTATCCGCATCATCGAGGCTCGCACTCGCCAGTATCGGGAGGTTGGCGTCAGCCGTAGGTTGGTGCTGCTCTGTCAGGGGTCTCGCGTAATTTGTACGCACCTGATGGACGCTGAGCGCAGGATTGTCCCTGGCACTCGCTGGGATATTCATTCCTGCATCGAGGGGTTCTGCTACTGTGGGGAAGAATGATTACCCTTTTCTTCAGTCGATCTCGAATAGCGAAAATCCTCCAGCGTGGATTCTTGAATGCTATCCGAGATACTACCACCTCGAAACCAATTCCTTGTTTGAAGAGCCGAACAAGGAACTTCTAGAGAAGGCCAAGAAACATCCAAGGTGGAACCACGGCTAGCTACGTGGCGCTTTGAGAATGTATGAAAGGAGGTGAGTCAATGAAGACGCAAGATGTGAAACGCGCTGAGGCTCAGGAGCGGCAAGCCGCTCATGAAGCCCTGACGCTGAAGCAGCGGATTGAGAAGGCCCTGGGTCGTCCTGGGCATTCCAAGTCCGAGATACGTCGCCTTGAGCAGCAGATCAAAGCTCGCGACAAGAAGTAAAAAAGTCGCGACGTAGGACCGCCAAGGTCGAAACAGCGGTAAAGGCAACCCTGAGGCTACGGTCTAGACGTGCGCTGGCTGACACTGAAGCGCCTCGAAAGAGGTTCCCGTGAACGTAGAGGGATTAAAGCTGAGAGACGTGGGTTATGCTACAAGGCGGAACCTATTCCTAGGCTGTTGAGGTATAGCGGCTCAACAGCCTAGGAATCTAACACATAAGGGGGCGTAGCTCGGAGGCAAGAGCGCCAGGAGCTTTCAAAGGTCTAAGCCGCGCGGCACGCTGTTGATTCTTTCTAGATGGGTTGACGGTGGAGACTGGAGAATATAGCCCTGGAGGTTGGGGGTTCGAATCCCCCCGCCCTCAGCATACAGTGTAGCTCGACTTAGCTTTGTCTTTTAAAGCCAAGCCAAAGAAGAGTGAACAACGAGGCGTCAAATGTCCACGCCTACAAGGTCTGATATAGACTGGAGACTGTATGGGGCAAGTTAGCTACGTGACACTTTGAGAATAGTTGAGAGGATTGATTGCAGCTTAAATTTTAAATCTGTAGGCTGCAATAAATTTTTCTATCTAGAGAAAAGGGTTGGGGTATGGCAAAGAAAAAAAAGGTCGGAGGTTAAGACAAGAGACTGGATCGCAGTTGCAGCATGGTTCAGAACTTCCGCGGGTGGCATGAAGAATAAGAAGAAGTACACCCGTAAACAAAAACACAAAGGGAAGGGAGACAACTAATGTCGGAGAACAATCTTTGTGAGGACTGCAACATCAACCCCGCCGTTGAGTACGGCGTCTGTCGCTTCTGCGACGACATGCATACCCTCTGGTATGCTCGAAAGAAGTACATGCACCATCTTGAGTTCTCCGTCCGCTGGTCGGGGAGTGAGAACCCCGAGATGGAGAATGAGGCCGCTTCGGAGGCCATCGGGGATTACCTCAACATCCCCTACGACAGGCAGCTTGAGGTTGCCTACGCTTGGTGGACGCGCCACCTCAAGCGTAAGAAGTAAGGCACTGAGTCTAGCTCTGTTGCACTTAGGCAACAGATAACAGGAAGGACTGAGAAGTGAATTGCATCGAGTGTGGATCTGAGCAGAACGTTTACGGTGACCTATGCGTTCCTTGTCTTAGGAAGTCGCAGCGAGAGCCCGCAGCAGATGGTTTCTGCTGTGTGCAGTGCAACATGGAGTTTGAGCGCAAAGGTAACGAGCGCTTCTGTAGCTACTCCTGTGAGCGGAGCTTCAAGTTCCAGTTCATGATGGACGTACACGCTTGTCAGGCCGAACGCTCGGAAGACTTCGATAAGAAGTCCCGAAAGGATCAGGCCAAGGAAGCCCGTGAATGGGCGAAAGAGCAGAGGGCATGAGCCCATCGAACCGGAGGACTAGAGAGATGATGATTGCAAAAATCGACGTGAATGGTTTTGTCAGCTTCCCGAAAATCGACGGGGGGTTGGATGCTCTACAGGCAGAGGTAGATGGCAACATCGAGTTCCTGCCTATCAATGACGATTGCTACGCTTTCGTCAATGAGGAAGGCAAGCTGAAGGGATTGGAGAAGAATCACTTCGCAACCGACATCATGCACCATCACCAGTCGATCTTTCCCAACGACTTCATTGTTGGTCCTTTGCTCATTCTCAAGGAGGATGAAACGGACTTTACCGTGGGCGATATGATGGATCTCGTCCCTACACCTGATGAGGTGCTCAAGTGAGTGAAAATATTATAGACAATTTCGATGACTTCGCGGATTACGCCAAGGGAGTATCCCCTAAGATCCTTATGATTATGGTCGAAGAGTTCATTGAACACTTCGACGTAAAGGAAGCGTTCTTCATGTACATGGTTGCAGAAATAGATTGCTTCAAGGCCCTTACCAAGGACGTGCAAGAGGCGCTTGAGAATCTTGAGCGAGTAGGAAATTCCTAATTCCTAGAAAAATTTCCTAGGGGTATTGACGAGCGCTCGTCACGGTAGTATCACTCGACAATCAAGGCAACGCGCTCCCGAGGGAGCCCAACCCTAGAGGTAGAAAATGAGAGCAACGGAAGCATTGAAGCTGCAAGCGCAAGACCCGGAGCATGTCACCGAGAGGACGCTGCGCGCCCAGCAGGATGCAATCAACATCCTGACCACGGTTGATCCGGAGAAGGCCACCGATAAGGTTGTGGACTGGCCTAATGAGGAACCTCAGCCTCCGGAGATTCAGGACAGGGGTAAGCACAAGGTCGTTATGAGCACTGGTACTAACGGCCAGATTGTGCAGCTTGGTACTGAGTTCGATGCGTACCATGATTCCTTGGAGGAAATCAAAGCACAGATTTCCGCTCTGACTGTTCAGAAGATGCAGTTGGAAATCGAGTTCCGTAAAGCTATCGGTCGCAATCTCGGCGGTACGCTTGCTAGTGAGCGAGCTACCTACACCAATGAGTTGGTGACCAGCCCTGCACGATTCACGCAGGGTAGTTCCGGCAAGCGACTCCGTAAGGGCAAGCCTCGCCCGGTGACTCGCTAGCTCTGTGACGGTTTAGACATAGGTGAGGGGAGGGAGACAATCCGGTCTCCCTCCCCCATGACGCCTCAGGCGTCAAGCAAAAGTAGGGGGGTTACCCTACCACAACAGCCCCCATACTTGGGGGCAGGAGAGAGTACGATGCAGGGTTACGACACGACGGTTTTCAATCAGTGGGCTTCTCGTCCCGCCGATCAGCGGTTCGACAGTCTTGCTGCTCTTGGAGCCAAGGTGCGGAATCGGCAGCGCAATTCTCTGGAGCTTTCGGCTAACGTCAAGGAATTGACCGCAGTGCCGAACGATGAGGGTGTGCATCTGACGCATCCCCTGGTCTCTGAGAAGCTGGTGCCCAGCCATTACGGGTTCACGCAGTTTGCTCAGCGCATCAGCGCTCCTGCGAAGTTCCTGCGCGAGAAGCTGTCCGATGATACGGAGCTTCTGGCAACGGTCGTCAATCACGCTATCCAGAATAGCGATGATGACCAGACCGCCAAGTTGCTGCACACGGTGGATACGGATTACGATGATGTGTCCGTCTACCGCTCTGCTACTTCGCAGAGGTACGGTCGGATCTGGGATGCAGAGGTTGTTTCTCTGGCTGAGCGGATCATCGACATGAGCGATGGCGACTTCTACTCGCCTTTCGAGTGGGGTAAGCAGTCGCGAGCCCTCTATGCCAGTGAGCATGACGTGTTCATGTTCTTCATCGACGGGGGTTCCCTCGTCGATGGTGGGGGTGAGAGGGATCAGCTTTACCGAGGCTTCTACCTCTGGAATTCTGAGGTCGGTGCTAAGGTGATGGGTATCAAGACCTTCATGTTCCAAGTGGTCTGTGGTAACTTTCAGATCTGGGGACAGCAGGATGTGAACGAGTTGAGGATTCGCCACAATGGTGGCGCTCCTGATCGTTTCGCACAGGACGCTTGGCCTACGCTTCGCTCCATCATGGAGTCGAGCACGGCGGGTGAACTGCATACCATCCAGAAGCTCAAGCAGATCGAGCTTCCTGCTGATCCGGCCAAGCGGCTGGAGTTCGCTCAGAAGCCCGGTAAGGGTCTCGTGTTCACGAGGAAGGAGGCGCAGAACGCCATCCTCCTGGCCGAGCACGAAATCGGTGAGTGCAAGAACGTCTGGCAGTTGATGGACGGTCTGACGATGTTCGCGCGGAATATCCCGCACATCGACACCAAGAACGATCTGGAAGAGCGTTCCGGTAAGCTCACCCGACTCGCTAACTAGTAGCCCAAAACGACCTTTGTAAGAGGTCGGGGCTCCAGCAGCGCAAGTGAGAGGGTCAGGGAGAAATTCCTGGCCCTCTCCGCGCTTGAACCTAGGAAAAATTGATAGGGGGTACGGATATGAAACTGCCTATCCTTAGCGAGAAAAGAGATGAGATTGCTTACTAAGATTCGAGTGATCGCACAGATCAGAGAAGAACGTCTTTACGAGATCGACTGTGATTCCGAGGAGGAAGCCCTAGAGAGGCAAGCGATGAGAGAAGACAGTAGATGTCTTCTGGGAGGAAGCAAATGTCTAAGTACTTTAAGGAAGCGCGAGAGAAGCGCATGAGGAGCATGGGCTATGAGTGGTAAGGAAGATATCTTCAAGGAGCAGATCGAGAATGAGGTTCTGGAGCGTAACGCTCTCACTACGACTGGGGCTCTCCGCGCTCACACCATCGCGCCTTATGAGTGCATCATCTGTGGAGAAGAGTACCTGACTGCAATTGGCTACTGCCATTGCAATGAAGGTGGTCATAGCGTTTACGCCAAAGGAGTTTCTTGGACGAAGCTCAAGTATGAAATTAGGAGGTTGCTGGACTAATGAGAATGCCAGTCAAGACGTTTCGGTTTACCGATAAATTGGTAGAGTGGCAGGCTACAGAAAGTCTCGGTCATTCTATCCTCAATCCTGGTGGTTATGGTCAGGAGCTTTTAGAGGATTTGCTTCGTGAGGCAGGGTACAGAGAAGTTTCTGAGCGAGGAATATCGGAAAAGCAGGCCGAAGATCTTGGGTACTACATTGCCGATGGATTCGACCTCGACACAATGTTCTCATACACGCGAGACATGCTCGCACAGCACTACTACGCATGCCCCGATGACTACTTCCAAACGTTGGAAGACCTCAAACTTACGGAGGAAGACATTGAAACTTGATAGATGGGTTCTTGCAATTGGTGATCCGTTCAACGGTATCACCTTGGTTGGTCTGTGGACCTCTGGCAACGAAGCTGTTGGCTATGCTAAGCGGCACTACAGCCATGAGCAGTGGGAGCTTGTGCGCTTGGAAGAGCGGGAGGACTTGAAAGATGACGACGAAATCCCAGAGTACTTGTAACGAGCCAAAACCTAGCAAGCGTGTCTGTGCAGAATGCAAGGCGGAATGGGAGGGGTATTATCTTTTCCCAGATGGTAAATGCTTTCTTTGTACAGACATGGATACTGAACCGCCTGAGGAAACCTACGAGCAACATTTCTTTCGTGCCCGCTTCCCTCAGGAATTCTAGCTCTGTGACACTTTGAGAAAGGATGAGAGATGAAAATCGGAGATAAGGTTGTACTGTCCGCATTCGATGGCTATGCCCACTATCGGGTAGAAGACTTCGAACCTAGCGATTCAATCGCTGGTGGCTTTGTACTGCTCGTCTCGGAGGGAGACGATCTAGATAACTATACAAGTCCGCTTATTGGTGAGCGTTGCTGGGTTTCTGCCGCAAACGTTCGGGCTCACCTTGAGCGGGAGAAACGTTGGAGAAATGCTTACACCAATCAAGGGCGGTAAGCGGCAGATCCTTGTCGCTGCACTAGACCGCTACGAAGAAAAATCCCCATTCGCCTTTGTCAGTGTGGGGCTCACTAAGGGCAATCTAGACACACTGCAAAAGTATTTCGACACTACAAACACATGCCTTGAGCAGTCGAACATATCTAGTATCAGCTACGAAGTTTCGCTTGCTTATCCTGTTCATATGCCAACGCATGTGGGTATGTGGAATCTGCTTGCAACCGTGCGCTCAGAGAAGGATGGTTGGTATGTAAACTCAGAACCTGTTGAGCTTCAGAGTACTGAGTTTCCATCTATCCTTGAAGTATCTAGGGGCACCTTCAGATTTCTTGTCACGCATGATGGTCGTGAGTACAGATCTATCTGGCTTCCGCAAGACTCTATCTTGAACGCATAGGTCTGAGTGGTTCGCGGATCTCCGGGCACTCGATCCGCGATCCCGGCCACACGCTCGCACCGTCAAGACAAAAAATGGATTTCATTTTGGAATGATAGTGGCACTCTCACTGCCAAAACCGTCAAGCTCAAATTCAGGGGGCATGGCCCCTAGCACAAGTCGCCATCTAAAGTCAACATAGAAATTCTACTATTACTCGAATGTTGTATGAATCTGTTTCATGCGAAAAGTATTGACCCGATTAGTACCAGATGGCATAAACACAATGTCGCAAGGGAGCGACACCAACCAAGGAGAGAGACATGAGCCGCTACGAGAAACTGCACGACGCCATCCGCGACAACATCGCCAGCGAGCATCACTCCTACGCTGAGGCCTCGGCTACCTGGGATGCCCTCCACCGAGTGGTGGGCGACCTCGTCAAGGAGGGGCTAGGCGACAGCTACTCCTACGCTCGCTGGAGCCGTGGCTACGAGCGAGCCCTTGACCTTATCGTGGACGAGGCTGTGGCCCGCATCAAGCGCATGGGGACTGGCCCCGTGGGCATCAAGGAGGAGGGCCGCTAGGCCCTCCAGACCCCTAGGAGAAGAGACATGACCAGCGTGGAACTCAGCACTTGCAGCTACTGCGGCACGGACGAGGAGCCTTGCGTCTCCATCGGTTGGAGAAACCAGGGGGAAATGTGGTGCCGTGACTGCATCGGAGGAGCCCTGGAGGACTTGGAGGAGGCCCACAAGGCCTGGCAATGCCGCTGCATCGTGGCCCACCCCCGCACCAAGGCCCAGGCCGAGGCAGTCAAGCGGAGAATTGAGTGGGCCATCGAGCACGGGGACTGGACGTGCGCCAAGGTGCTCCAGGCACAGCTTTTCGGCAAGTGCGCCGCTAAAGCTCGCTGGACTGAGTACGAGGAGAACCACTGAGGTCTGACAGGGAGGGGTTCGCCTCTCCCTGCCTAGCCGCTGCGATTGCAGGGGTCTGCGATCCCGGCGCATATCTAGACTCCAATACAAAATTCTGCATCTAGATTCCGTAACAAATTTCAACAATCTAGCTACGTGACACATTGGGAAAGGTAAAGGGGGTATAGGTCATGAATTAAACATGTGAATGCTGCGAAGAGAGTGAGGTTGAAGTAATCATTACCCTTACTAAAGTGACCGGAGAAATTCTCGACAGAAGAGAACTCTGTAAAGAATGTGCTGCTGGTCAGGTAACCAACGACAGAGGAGACAACCTGCTATGTTGATTAGTCAAGCACAAGAGATCGCCCACACCCTCTCCAATACGGAGAAGATGCCAGGGAAGAGCACCAGCCTGGATGCACGCAAGTGTATCACTGGCAGCAAGCTGGTAAACGTGGAGGGTAGTGTCTGCGAATTCTGCTATGCACGCGAGGGCCGCTATGCCATGCCAAACGTCCAAGAGGCCATGGCAAAACGGCTGGAGGGCATAGCCCATCCGCTGTGGATTCCTGCCATGGTAAAGCTCGTGTGGCGACAGAAGTGGTTTCGCTGGCATGATAGCGGAGACCTCCAGAGTCTTACGCATCTGCGTAAGATTGTGGCAGTATGTGAGTCTACGCCGCATGTGCTCCACTGGTTGCCAACCAAGGAACACGGCATTGTAAAACAGTTTCTCAAGAAAGGAGGAATTTTCCCACCTAACTTGACAATCCGCCTCTCGGCTCATATGAGAGACGAGGTGCTGGAGTCTGAATTTCCCACCAGCATGGTCTACGATGCCGAGGACGTACCAGAGGGGGTATGGGACTGCCCTGCGTACTCTGGGACTGGTGAGCATACCTGCGAGTCTGCGGGTTGCCGAGAGTGCTGGAATAAAGATTGCAAGGTGATTGCATATCCATTCCAAACGAAAGGAAAGGTGAGGAAATGAACGAAGCGACAGTGCGTAAAGAGCTTGAAGCTGCATACCCTGGAGATGTGTATGATACCCAGGAGCTACAGGAGAAGTTCACTGTGGATTCCTTTGCGGCCCCTTGTGTAGTAGTTTATCGCAAGGTGGATGGAGTAAAGGGTACTCTCGAATTCACTCACTCGCCCAGATTCTACTACAGGTTTATTGAGTGGTAGTATGCCAGATCTTACTAGAGAGTATGCCGAGATATGCCCCTCTAACAGAAGCTGGGTAATGTATGTGCCTAGCGACCGAGACCAAAAGGTGGTCTACACTGTGGAGTTTGGTGAGGTCATTGGAGGGGGGTATGACTACAAGTGCAATTGCCCTGGGTATCGCCCAGGGTATGGGAGAAAGCCGAATAGGTACTGCAAGCACATCAAGCGCAACATGCATCTCCACTGCGGCTATAATGCACACTGCGACCCAGGAATAAAATCCGACAAGGGCCGCTGTCCTGAGTGCGGAGAGCCCGCCGAGGTCTGTGCGATCGAGGTGTGAGCAGGGGTCTGCGATCCCGGCGCTCTATCTAAACACAACTGCAAAATTCCTGCCAGATTACTCAAATAAGATCTGGCATCTAAAGCTGGCATGAAATTTGCTAGCAGGAAGGGGGTATACCATGAGACGTAGGGCACCTCGCTGGAGCTGGGAACAGTTTACAATTACCTACCCAGAGTATCGTAAGAATGTTCCATCAGAGTGGATGGCAAAACAGTGTTTGGAAAACAAACTGATTGCGCCAGCCGATCTGATCGATGGAACCCACGCGGCACGATTGTTGCATGATGCTGGGATCATCCAGCTTGAAGACGAGGTGTTTAAGAATGCGCCTGAAGCCAAAACCCTCTACGAAGAAGAGTTACACAAGGCATCAGTGCAAAAGATGTAAGCACTACCTTGAGTGGGAACTGATGAGAGAACCGACCGGCGTCAATCAAACAATTACGCCGGGAGGTCAATGCAAAAATCCAGAGGTCATGATGACTCTCGTGTATGAAGACGACGTGTGTGATCTCTGGGACCGAAACACCGGCAAAGTGCAAGTACTCGAAAAGACTAAGCAATTGAAAAAGATCGAAAAAGTTTCCGAAAGGGGTTGACCACTGCAACCAGTTGCCTTATGAACTTGGTTCATCGCATGGGGCGATAAACCAGATGGCTCGAAAGAGTCGTAACCACAACCAGCCACAGGCTACTTTGAGAAAGAGAAGTTAGTTATGAAGACGCAGCGCCAGACCAGCAATTCCATTCGTGTTCTCGTGCAGGATATCGAGAACAGCAAGCCCGTCGCCAGCAAGAGCTTCACGGTCTACGAGACCTCGCTGGGTGAGGTGTTCAAGGTCGTGAACCGGGCGATCTTGGACGCGAGTGAGAAGCCCGCCCCGAAGCGTCGGGCTCGCAAGGCGAAGGAGCAGGACGCCGCTCCTTCCTCGCAGGAGGACTCGACCGAGGCCACCCCGGCTTCCTAGGAGTCTTCACATCCGCAACAAGGCGTGGTAGGGGCTTCAGAGTATGGGAGCCCCACCACCCGAGGATGACAACCAGGGCATCTCTCTACTAAGGAGGTTCATGAAAGTATTCGAACGTGCAGTCCTTATGGAGACACAGCCTAGTAAGGAAAGGCTAGCAGATTTCCGAGCCAACCCGTTGCCCCTACTCCAGAGAAACACCATGGGGTATGGGGCAACGCCACCCGTGTCACACGAGGTACTGGAGCGCAAGCTGTTCGCGCGCAAGGTGCCAGGGCAGGTCGTGGAGATCCACACGGGGCCGGTCGTAGCCACCTACCATGTGGTCCTCAAGGATCACGTTAGGGTGGCCCAACTCGAAAGAGAGTTGGTGGATCTGGCTAGAGTCTGCAAGGTCTCTTCCATGCGAGTAGCTGGCAGCGATCCCGAGCTGTCCGCTGTGTCTCTTGAGATCCCGATGAACAACCGGGGGAATATCCCCCTGGGCTCGATTGTGGATGCTGGGTTACATGACCTGGGTATCCCCGTCGTCCTAGGGGCAGACACCAAGGGCGAGGTGGTCGTCAAGGATCTGACGAAGATGCCTCACCTTCTGGTGGCGGGCGCAACCGGGTCAGGTAAATCCGTATTCTTGAACTCCCTGATCACCAGCATCCTACTGACAAAGCGCCCGCATGAAGTCCAGTTCATGATGATCGATCCAAAGAGGGTTGAGCTAGCTCCCTTCAAGGGGATTCCACATCTGACGTGGCCTGTAGCCACTGATGTTGTCGATGCGATTAGCTTGATCAAGGATGCGATTGACATCATGGAGGCGCGCTATGATGTGCTTGCCCAGCATGAAGTGCGTAACATACAGGACTACAATGATTCTGTATCATTCGAGCAACAGCGTCCCAGGTTGGTAATTGTGATTGACGAGTTTGCTAATCTCATCTACCAGCACAAGAAGATTGATGCAGAGATCGCACAGCTTGCGGCTAAAGGGAGGGCCGCAGGAGTTCATCTGGTAGTAGCAACCCAGAGACCTAGTGTGGATGTTATTACTGGAATTATTAAGGCGAACTTCGATAAGAGGATTGCCTTTAAGTGCTCTACCAAGGTTGACTCTGGGGTCATCCTCGACCGGAACGGTGGGGCATCATCGCTGCTGGGCAACGGCGATGGGTTGTTCATGGATAGCGGTCTGAGCCGCTTCCAGGGAGCCTACGTGTCGGATGATGAGATTCGGCAGGTGGTAAATCACTGGAGCACGCAGGAGCCTGCTCTGGTGGAAATCGAGTAGGGGATGCGGCCCGCCTGGAGAGATCTGGGCGGGCCGCACCTTCTGGAAAGGAATTTTTACTATGACGATTTCAAGGGGTAAGCCTCGCAAAAAGACGAGCCTCCAGGCTAAGCTGCGGATCATCAACGAGATCGCTCGCTGGTGCCACGCCACTTCGGTGGACAACATCTGTCGGGGTAACGGGTTCTCTGAGCAGAGTGTTAGGAAGTGGATTACGGATCTCACTGCACAGGGGATTGCACTCCCTCAGATTAATGCAGGACACCGCAAGGAGAATGATCCTAATCTCCCTGATAAGTATAAGTTTCAGAGGAAGCGTCGCAAGCGTTCTTCTGGACAGAATACTCCCAAGCAGCCCGCCCGCAGTATGGAGTGGCTTGTTCCGGTCACGGTTCGTCGTGGCATCCATGTGATGTACGACCCGTGGAACGGTGGTAAGAAGCTTGCGTACTGGCCCGCAGATGCGGACGAGCCGTTCATGCTGCCCTACGATCAGGTAAAGGCCTTGATCGAGAAGCACGAGAACGGCTGATCTAAACTGCGACCGTACAAAATTTTTCTACACACTCAATTCGAGTATAAAGAAAACAATGCGCGGAGGGAAAACAGCAGCAGGCCTTTTGGTTAACCGGAGGCCTGTTGCTTTTTCCCGAAGTCGCTGGAAATAGCGAGCGTACTTCAGCGAGCTAGTTCCTAAAAACTACAGGGGGTATGGTTGAACAGCAACCGAACTCCTCTGTGTCTGCCAACCATCCGACCAATTATAGCACATTCGAGTCCGGTGGAGTCAAGACACAAAATGTAGTGGTACTACAAGATCTTGTACCACAATATGTGGGGTACAAGAAGTTAGGGAGGGAAAATGAGGAAAGTCATTGTCGAGGTGGGAGGAAATATCTATATGTCACATTCGAGGTTTCTGGAGGTTCCAGACGACGTGACAGACGACCAGATGGAGCAGATCATCGAGGAGGTGTACCGAGACACCTGTGATCACGAGGACGGTTCCCCGCGTGGGTTCTCGGCCAACAACGACTCTTGGGACAAGGCTGATCCCTACGTCGAGGATTGTGATTTCGAGGATAAGTACATAGATCAACGTGTAACGTTACTTGATGGCAAGCCAGTATTCGAGGAGTTGAAGAAGTGAAAACTTATCAAGTCTTTGTATCAGCAACTATACAAGAAGATCGTGCATACCTGATCGAGGCAGAGAACGAGCAGGAGGCTATTGATAAGCAGGCCTCTGGAGAGTACAGCTATGATGTAACTTATATAGAGGAATCGAGTCAGCATGTGTATGCAACTCACGAAATCACAGGAGCAGAAGAGTAATGAGCGCAAAGGAAGAGCAAGAGACAGTCATCGTAATGAGCCGTGTAGATGATTTCGCAATCCTCTACACCAGTAGCCTCCCAATGAAGAACCTTTGGGAGAGGCGTGGTTACCCCATCGAGCAAGTGGATAGCCACGGCTGGGAATGTAAAGTACCTCAGAAGGCTGTTAGCTTTCGAGTCTTGGACAAGGTACTCAACCCGAAGCCTCGTGGAGGTTTTAGTAAGAAGGAGGATTAGTAGAGAGGGCTAACCGACCCCTCTGCGAGTCGCTGGAGCAACCGTAGCGCGGGGTGCGACTCCCCCGCGCGCTCCCCTGAAATTGGACTAATTTGAGCCAATTTGGAAGGGGGAGCCCTGGACCTGACCGAGGCCCAGGGGAATGAGCTAGGCTAGTACGGGGAGGACCGTCTAGCGGAAATTATTCCGCGTGACGGTCCTCCCCTTTTTTTTCGGTCCCGGCGATGACGCGGTGCGTCATGCGCTGCGGGGCTTGTGCGGCGCTAGTGCAAAATCCTATCTAGGCACCAGAGTAATTTTTGAGAAAGTAAAGGGGGTATAGGGCAGCAAAAAGGGCCGCGTCGGGAAACGCGACCCTTTTTGTTTTCCACCAACCATCCCCACCCTATGTGAAGCGACCAGCAGAAAAGGAAAAGTCAAATCATAATGTCAAAGAAAAGCATCAACAACACGAACGTTACTGAAGAGATCAGATTAGGAGGTGACATCCTCTTCTCTCTCCAACACCACGCATCTTAGCACAGCGGTCGAACCGGTCAAGACCCTTTGGGCCAAAATCGAAGGCCCCGGCGAAATAGTTCCGGCCACAATTTATTTTCAACTGAGCGCACGCGGTTCTCGTGCCACTCAGGGAAATGAATATGTAGCCACTCGTGGAAGGTTGTGCGTTCTAGTTCATGATCGTCCATAACAAAACCCTGTTTGGTATTTATATCAACAAGTCCTGCTAACTCTTCCTTACCATTCAAGCGGCAGTGAACATCATGTTTCAATGCCGCTTCTTGTATATCTTGCACGCGACGGATTGTCCAGCGTTTTCCCCTGGCTTTCGTGTAGATCTTCTTCTTCGTACTCTTTCTGAGGTCGATATCCTTTGACACAGTACTCATCCTCCGACACTAGTGGCCGCAGGCATACCGGAGCACCAAACTCGGAATCGATCAGTATTTTTGGAGGCTTGTACCAACACTCACCAAGTTTTTCTTCCCCAGCTTCCCTTGGTCCTTTCATTTCTCTAAAGCTAATACAAGTACTACATGAAGGCCTTGGCTTGATCAAGTCTTGATTCTCCTTAAATTGAATGATTTTAGTGGATTTTAAAACGTGTTTTTATATGAAAAAAAGAAAACTTCTGGGGGAGGTAAAGAGGCCCGCATCGAGAACACCACCTTCACCCACCCCAAATCACCCCTGGGGACCACATTTTTCCACACTCATTTACGCCTTTTCGCATCCCTTTTCCCAGGGGGGTATGGGAGGGGTAGGGCGAACCGACTGCCCCGCTAATCTACATCCCTATCGGGATAGTTTACCGACTCCCCCGTGATCCACTCAATCGGTCCAGTATCCGAAAAAGATGAGTAATCATAAGCCCTTTGTGTACACCTGCTCCATGTGCAACTCTGAATATGGCCCATCAACTCACTCATCTTCATTGGAAACAACGTTCTATCAATTCCAATCTCCAGATCCCCTTGACCGAACAAAAGCAGCTTCCCTTTGACCCTCCATCCCAACTGCTGCGCCAGCACCTCATCTACCAGAATATCACCATCAGGAAAGACTGGAAACTCTGTTTGAATAGTTTCTTCGTTTGTCGCACGCAATAGAGGCTCCAGGTATTTCTGAGCATC
>Ga0181577_10001653_pt1 | contig 17825 bp, 22 predicted proteins | sample 101ome_21_FD_132468 | JGI IMG/M metagenome (GOLD analysis project Ga0181577, IMG submission 132468) | Coastal salt marsh microbial communities from the Groves Creek Marsh, Skidaway Island, Georgia - 101413BT metaG (megahit assembly) | ecosystem: Environmental > Aquatic > Marine > Intertidal...
CCTCTCTCGACAGCGATGCGACATCCGAAGAAATAACGAATCATCCGTTGTATTCCGAATACATGGCCCAGATGGGTTCAGGCAAGTAACGAGGCAAGCGTGGCAGATCAAGATAACTCGACAGTAGAAGATGAGCAGCAGGTTTCGGTTCCGGAGACAACGGAGACTCCCGCAGACAGAAGCTTTGCGGAGCGTATGCAACGGAGCATAGGGCCGCGCCCGGTTTCTCCTGTTGATTATTTCTACACAAAAGACCCATAGATTGCACCTTTCGGATCCGCCGCACCTCCGGCCAAAGACGTTCCGTTCTATGGTGAGCCATCTGAAAAGGCCATCACTGCGGGTCCGATTACGTTTTACGATCCGCAAAAAGGCGCACCTGCAATCTTCGGGGAGCCTACAGAAACGTACGAACCGTTCTCCCTGTTCGGCCTTCCCAGCTTCGGAATCGAAGTAAAAACAGAACAAACCTTCGACAAGCTTCGCGATATTGACTACAGCAAGATGAGCAGCATTGCTTCGGTTGGTGAGGTTTACAACCTGTCCAATCCGGAAGAGGTTGCCCGTATAAACAATCAGACGGGAATAGTAACGCGAGACGGAAACAAGATTCCGTTTCCACCTAACAGCGACATCAATCGCAGGATAAAAATTTCTGATCAATTCGGAGCAGTTGGGTACTTTCGTAGAAAAGAAGGTGCGGATGATGTCGTGACGAAAATCCCGTGGGAAGTAGCAATCACCAAATTAATCGAGCTTCCGGAAGATTTCGCTGAACGACAGCTTCGCATTCCTATGAAGATTCCGGGAACGGATATTGCTCTTCCTCCTACACAGCACCAGCGTCTTATGGGATTCGACAAGCTTATGCTTACGGTCCCTAACTATGCAGAACCGGATTTACGTATGACAGAAGCTCTTCGGGCTATGCACGTAGCCCTTATCGAGCAAAGCGAAAATCATCCGGAACTAAAAGATGCACGTACCCGTTTCCAAATCTTAGAGTATGCTCGTGCCACAGACTTTGCTAACGGAATGTCTGTCATTCCGGAATACGGAAGAACGGCAGCTAGATTCTCCTTCGAGTTTGGAGGGTGGGCTATCGGAGAGAGCGTACAGGCTCTGTCCCAAATACCCGCGTTTATCTCGGACGGCAATATCCCCGCCATTCCTAACGTAGGCATTTTCGATAGTCAGGCTCGTCAAGAAGCTATAACCACAATTATTCCACGACATGCGGACGAATTGCAGCGACGTATGTTAAACAACGGTATCGACATTTCTTACGGCGCAGCGGAGTATTTGTCGCGCTACTCTATGGGCCTTCCTCCGCGTGTGGTCGGAAATGCTATCGAAATCATTATGCCCACAGCCCTTGCGTCTAAAGCAAAAGCTGCCCTTTCCACAGCAGACTACGCAGCATTTAAGCTGTATCGGGAAAATGCAATCAAAGCAGGTCGCGCTGACACAGACTCGTTTAATTTCTTGCAGGAATTTATAAACGAAAACAAGGCGTCGTTTGTTTCTCGTCAGATATATTCCGTAATGTCTTCCAAATCTGTAAACAAGGTTTTGGCTGGAAGACCCGCCAAATGGGCACGAGTCGGAATTGTTGATCGTCTCAACGCAGGTAAAAACATCGACGAGATCACAAATCTCCCCCTAGATCGTCGTACAGAATACAACAACATTCTTAACAGCCGCAATAATTCTATAAAGACTCGCGACGATATCAACGCAAGAATTGCAAAAGAAAATCGTTCACCTACACCGGGCGAGATCCTTCGAATTGAAAAAGCGGAAGAACGTATCAAACAGGCGAACATCGATCTGCTTGCGGAGACAGCAGCACAAAATGTTCCTCAATTCATGCGTACGGTCGCAGAACAAAACAAATACTTTGTTATTGGAGCCTCAGTAGGCGGTCAGTTTACCCAAGCAATCGGCGGTGACCCTGCACTTGGTGAGGGTATCGGAATGATTAGTGGGCTTGTAGTCATGGGTGCAACCCGTGTCAACAAAGCCTTGAAGTGGGTGAAGTCCACAATGCCCGGAGCGGAGCAAAAGAAAATTGATCTCGCTGAGTTTGCTGCACAGGGCATAAATACGTTCGACCCCGAATACTCCGAAGCAATCCTCACACGAGTCGGATTTTTGCGTGAGCTTCGCGATGAAATGATTGCAGAGGGCGTGACTCCGGAAAACGCGCAGATGTCTATCGGTCAGCTTACCGGATTGGCAGTCCTGCAGTCTCTTGATGCGACGACCCGGCAGAATATCAGTGCGAAGCAGCTAAAGAAGATGGGGCCGGAAGTCCAAGAACTTATCGATATTCACAGCGTTGAGATGCGTCTTGTCGAAGAGCTTCGTCTTGTCTACTCGAACATGAGGGAGTTGGATTATCCCGAAGGCACCGCAGCAAACCGGATGCAAAAGCTCCTCGCAGAAGCTATTGACTGGGCTGATGCGGATATTGCACAGCGAGAGGCTGACTTCAACGATCTGATTTCTGCAACATCTGCCAAAATGACAGCTATGATCGGAGACTCTATGGGCAAGTCTCTGTATTTGACGGATCTGCAGCGCACCGAAATTGAGCAGTTCGACACGATGCTTTCTCGTCTTGTCGATATCGGAGTCGAATTGGGTCAAAACACAATCGACGAAATTGAGAAGATTGCAGAGGTTCGAACATCCGCAGCCTTTAACATCGCAGAAGCAAAAGCCAACGAGGCTATCGGCGTCTTGGGCGACGTTTCTTCTGGTCAGCGTCAGCTTTCGGAAGTTGTTCCTGAAGGCGGATTCAAAACCTTCGGTCGGAATGTCGTGACGAAGCAAGAAGACATTCCCCGGTTCGGAACCGGATACCACATCCAATCCGCTGTCTACGAAATCAAACATGTGCGAGACAGAGAACAGGCAGCAGCCGGATTCCGCGTCCTTGACAGAAAGCAATTTCTTGACGCAAATGGTAATGTTATAGGATCTGAGCCGTACGTAGATGGCGGGCAGATTCTGGATAGCCTAGTTCAAGCTCTAGAGATAGACTCCGGGGTGCAACTCTTGGATTTCGTTACAGGTACTACTGTGTCCCCGTCCGCAGTGAACGCCTCTGTCGCAACTCTCGACAATAAAGCTCAGGAATTCTTCGAGCTTATGGCTGACGAGGGAGAAGACGTTGCTCAAACAATAAAGAATGCTGTCGAACTCGCTGCAGATGATCCCGGCTTCTCCGCCCAATACAAGAATCTTTCCAGCTTGAAGGGTAACAAAGATGCTCTCATCGCTGCTGTGTATCAGCGTCATCTGGCAGCACAGCAAGACACGACAATCGATACTCTGAAAATTTCCTACACTGCTCTGCGCCGGTTCGACTCGATGTTCAAGGAGCTTGGATATCGGGCCACAAGTCGGGGCAACGCAGAGGCTGCAAAAAAATATGAGGACGTAGGGTCTACCATATCTAATCTGTTTAACGACTTTGTTGTTGATGACGCTGCTGGCAACTCCGTTCCAGTCGGTCAGCTTTCTGTTCAACTCGAAGAGGGTGCAGACCCCGTTCTTGTGACGGACGCTCTTCGCATGTTCAATCAACAGTGGACAGACTATAAGGCAACGTGGTTTGACAATGCAGAGATTTCCCGGCAGATGGCATGGGGTGACAGGAATGCTCTGACTCCGACGCCTGACAACCCACTCGGATTTAGGCCCAAAAAGAAAGCATCCGATCCTCGTACGTGGTTTAATTTTGACAGCATGTCCGCAGACAATATCGGAGCGACATTCGAGTCGTATCGAAATGCTATCGGAACACCGATGGAAATAAAGGGTGGGGCAAGACATATAGACCCCGACTCAGATGTGGGTAGGGCTTCCGTAGCTGCGCTTAAAGTTCAAGTTGGAGAGTGGATACGCGCATCAACCCAAAAGTCTGATTTTGATCTCACATCTATGGACGAGACTCTCCAGCTTATCAAAAACACCTTTGTCGGTGTAAACTCGAAAGGTGAGACAGTCCCGCTTCTGCCCGAAATCGGACGCATAATCGACGACACGATGGGCATCGACTCCGGCGCGGTGAACGCACAGGTGCTTGCCGAAGCGCGTAAAGCAGAAGACGCAGCAGTCAAGGCACAAACCTCCGTGTGGAATCGTCAGAAAGACGCCTACACAAAAGACATGAATTCCGCAATTGGTATTCTAAGGAATTTCCTTCCGGGTAAAACATCTCCAGCGCAGCTTATGTTCGCTCTTTCGGAGGGAGGTCCGCAGCTTGTGGGGGATTTCCGAAATGCAATGAAACGGACTAAAAAGGCAGACGGTTCTGCATTCACAGATGAAGAAATCGATGTGATTATGGGTGACATGGCTGTCGAGGCTATCGAATCATCTGTATTCCCGGCTACGGGAAGATACGACGTAAACCCACGAAATCCGGATAATTTGATTCCGCAATACGCATTCAACCCAGATGCTTTGGCTGATTTTATTGGATACAACGATCCTAGCAAAGCCCGCGTGATTGAAAGTGCTATGGGTAGTCGCAGGTATAAGGTGGCGACACGGATGCTTGAATTCATCCGAAACAAAGAGAACACGACTCTTGGTGGCTTGAGTGTATCGGGTATCCCTCGTTCGTTCTCCGTTGAGTCGTATATCTCGCGATTCTACGCCATCAATCGAGATGTTATTGGCCCGCAGTATGTTGCAACGGAATCCATCCTGCAGCGTATGCGCCTAAGAAATTTCAACATCATACAAGCAGCCCTTACAGATCCGAAAGTTGGCGAACTGTTCCTTGAGATGCTCGAATCTGGAAAGCCTCTTCCTCCCGCGAAGGAAAAGGAATTGCAAGGATTGCTCGTTGCCGTATCCGTGAAATTAAACTCAACTCTGTCGCGAGAGCAATCCATCGGAAAAGAAGATATCTTCGGGATGCCCGGATGGAAGGTTCGGCAACTCACGGAAGAGCCGTACGGTGACAGTATATTCCCGTATCACCCTGAATACAGCATGGAATTCATCAAAAGAATTCCGACTGGACGACCAATGTTTACACGGAGAAACAAATGAAAAACTACAACAACGGACCTCGCAAATCCGGATCGTACGCTTGCGGCGGAAAGACACGTAAGCCTATGATGTACGGAGGTATGGCGACAAAGAAAAAGCCCCGCAAGAAAGCTCAAGCGGGGGGCATGATGTCCACTACACAACCGCAGCAAAACATGCAGCGGAGAAATCAGATGCAGCCTATGGGTATGCCGATGATGGCAGAGGGCGGCGAGGCTATGTCTGACAATGACCGTCAGATGATGGAATCAAATAAACAACTGTCTGATACGGACATGAAAAGGTTTCGCGGTATCATGAAGAGCATGTCGGACGAAGACAAAAAGAATCTTATGGAAATGATCGAAAGAAACTACCGCTAAATATAGCTGCTGGACTTTTCCATCATTTCATCTGCCATAGATCTCAAGTAACGAAGAAGGGATGCTGTAGAGTGTGCGCCGTCATACTCCGGCATCCCTTCATTCATTGTACGCTCGAAATCTTCCGGACTTACACAATCCGTGAGGAGTTCGACGTTTCCGTTTTGAAGCAGATTTGCTTCGAACTTGAATAGTGTAGCTTTATGCTTCATCGATTTGTTTCAACTCGCTGATAGGCAAATTATAGCAGTCGGCCTTGAAGACAAATCCGTTGTCCGGATCGATGTCACCACGGCGGTGTTTTGTTGCAAGGGCGTAAAAGTCCTTTTTATCTATCTCCCCCAAGATCCACGCCTTCGAGGTGTCTTTCAAAATACGGACAAATATGTAGCTGTCACAGTCCTGCTTAGAACCATGTGCAGCAACGGAGCAATCGTAGTTCTTTCGAGGGGCAGTGCCGCAACGCTTGGTCTTCACATCAATTCTTCTGCCGTCTTTAATCAAGTCGTAGTCGTAGGTGCTTGATTCGGTTGCACCCAACGCATCCGCTACAATAATCTCGCCTATAGCCCCCACAACATTGCTGAGACTACCTGTTATGCTGCCCTGTAGATTTCCTACAGAGGCAGCTTTTCTTTTGGCGCGATCAAGAATCTGCGGAGTTATCTGAATCGGAGTCATTAAAATCCTCAAACACAAGAAGTATTGCTTGTTCTGAAATGTTAAACCATTCGCCCCTTCTTTGCAAGGAGTATTTATCGAACAGTCTGTGCATAGCTTTTTCGTCGTTGTGTCTGTTTTCAGATTTTAGGGATGCTAGTATCTTGTAGTCCCTATACGGGGATCCTGTTTGATAGTTGTTCAGGCGATCTTCTGCGTTTACGGCCTTGCCAATCTTTGCCCATTCTGGCCACGCCGGATTCACAATGGCGTAAACATATCCCTCTTTTGTCTTTTCGATTTCTTCGTGAGACCAAGCATCATCAAGTGCGCGGTATCGTCCCGGCTTGTGTAGCGGATGAGACTTGGGAATGTATCTGCCGTTAACAAACATACGAGAAGTGTTTTTCTTTGCATGAGAGGTAACACGTCTTCTGTTTCCATCTCCGGGCTGTATGTACCACCACTCCCCGTCCATATAGACAGGATCTTTCCGTGTGTAGTTTTTAGGATTTACTGGCATACTTTTGTTTTTCTTTTTGCCACTCTTCATACGCCGGATGGTTCTTCGGTGGTTCGTGTTGAATCCACCCTTCCCCCCGTTTCCAGACCGGCAATGTATTCTTCGAGGTCGATTTGGGCGTTTTCTTCTGGGACATCTGACATCCTTTCCAAGCCTTCGACGAGTCTACGCTGTAGAGCCTCTGAAATCAGACCGGCGCGTGTGTCCTCGTCCATCTCGAAGGTGACGACTGCACCGCCGTCCTTGAGTTCAACGTATTCTATGACTTCAAGCCGCATTGAGGTCTACCACTTCACACACACCCGCCGTACACGCCAACTCCCGTGAGCCGGACGTGTTGTCTTCACGCTCGTACTCCGACAGGGCTTGCCAGTCAATCTCCAAGCCACCGTACGCAAGTTGCCACTCCGCGTAGTCGTCAGCTTCGATGTCTTGATACGGAGCCTGTTGATACGTGTGGTCTGAGTGCGGAAGGAACGATACGCCCGACGCAACGTCGAAGTTCTCATACACCCATGCACCTACGTCCATCCACTCGTTTTCCTTTACTGTGATGGTTACGGACGGCTTGTGTTCGCACCAGTGGATCGCATACGTTTTCCACAACTCTAGCTGCTCGATGGCAGTCATTGCATCCCTAGTCACAGCATTGTCCGGAGATTTCATGGCGAACGAGAATACCGTGGTCGAATCCGGCTTCATCACACACGCTTCGTTGTAGACGCCCCGATCCTTTAGGAACTGTGTCAGGGGGTCTTTGTTATCGCCGCGAACCGTGCGGATGTAGTAATCGTTGTGCCTAGCGTGAATGCCGCTTGCAGCGTCCACCAGTTGCGACACAGTACCCGACGGCTTTACACAGGTGATGGCAGCCGACTGTGGAATACCAAGCTTCTCCGCGAACTCCTTGTTCGTATCGACGGCGACTTGCCGCATCTCTTCGAGCCAACGACGGGAATCTACGGTCTTTGACAAAATCGGATGATCCATGATACCAGTCAATGATACGCCCAACAAGCGTTCTTCTTCTGTGTTTGTCTTCCATACTTTCCTCAGATACTTGAAGTCGGTGAGTGTAGACTGCAGGGTGCCCAAGATGGTTGCGAGGCGAACCTTGCGCTTCAAGGAGTCGAGCGTGTCGTGTTCGCGGACCACAACCTCTGACAGATTGCAGAACTGATACGGACGCAGGATAATCTCGGAGCAGGGGTTCGTGCCCCACATGTGACCAACCTCACGCCGTCCGTTCCGGGCAACCTGTACGTCAGCAGCCTCACGGTTGAAGATGCCACGCTCACCCGACTTGGAGTCGTACAGAGCAAGCCACTCGCGCATAAACGTACCCATCTCCGGCTTACCCTTGTACGCAACCGAGTTGTTGGCAAGGGCACGTTGACCCTCGTGTTCCCACCACATACCCGACTTGGCGTGTGCCATCTGATCATCGTTCAAGTTGCTGAGTGAGATGAGGGCCGAGCGGCGAACCCCACCAACCACGACAATCTCACCAATCTTGCACATCAGGTCGTGACACTCGATAGGAAAGAGCTTGCGACCCTGTGCCTTCTTGAACAGGGCAACGGTAAACTTGAACAGGTCGTCAAGTGGACCGGGACCGGACGCACGGCCACCCATAGTCTTGAGGCGTTCACCGGACGCACGTACACTAGACAAGTCCCACTTCGGAATCTGTCCCACATACAGAAGCCCGATCAACTCGCGCAACGACTTGGCCCATCCGGGCTTGGAGTCGCCAACCTTGATCACAGTATCGGAGTCGTGCATTGAATCACTGACAACCGGAAGCTTGTCCACGTTCTCCCGCTCTACAGAGAAGCCCACACCCGTGCCGCACATCAGGATATACATGCACTCGTCGAACGAACGAGGGCTGTCCACGGGGATATACGAGCAGTTGTAGCCGCAGATGTTATCACGGGCTAGAGCGGGTCCGGATGTCATCATCGCCCGCATCGACGGCATAACCGCAAGCGACATGATACCGTCCGTGACCTCACTTCTCAGTGAATCAGAAAGCTTATAGCCGTGGTTATCACGCACATGGTCAGCCATAAAAGAAACATATCGAGATACAGTTTCATCCCAGTTCTCCCTGCGCTGTTCGTTTTCAAGCCAACGGGCATACCGCGACTTGTGGATAAATTGTTGATATGGTGTGGGTAGCATATTATTCATTACTTGTCTCCTCAATTAGCTTACCGAGATACCACTGTGCCTTTTTCAGATCTTCAACGCCGTTCTTGTATCGGTATCGCCAGAGGTACTTAATTATGTTTCCTTGCAGGTAGTATTCGTAGCCGTCACTCGTTGCGGCTTCGATAGCATCAATGCACTCAATTCCTGCTTGATTGTAGTGCGGCGGCGAATTGACCATATCAGATCGCTCCGCGTAAAAGGTGTCGAGCAACTTTTCTTCATCCGTACTCAACTCTTCAAACTTCTTTTTCATGTACGCCTCGTGTCTCATCGAATCAGAGCTTATCATCTGTTGTCACCGTTGCCAGCGATATTACCCGCAGACCTGCGCTGTTGCAACTTGTAAATGTTCATCTCCGCAACTTGCTGCAAAGAGAAGCCCAAGTCATCAGCAAGGACCGCACAGTACCACAAGACATCCCCGATCTCTTTGGCAATTTCACCCCGGAACTTGGAGTCGTCTCGTCCGTCACGGTAAATCTTTTTTACCTTGTCAGCCACCTCGCCAGCTTCTCCTGTGAGTCCGAGAGTCGGGTACGTCACCTTCATGTGTTCCGGATAAATGGCAAACGTACGCGCTTGCATCTGATAGTTGTTGAGGTTCCAGTTGTCTTTCATCACTGCTTCTTTCCAAAGTCTACTTTAACTACGTTTTTACCCATGTCTTCGGGCACAGGTATGGTTTCATCTTGGGCTAGCTCCTCCGCAAAAATACGAAACTCGATAGAGGCTACTCCCATATCATACATTTCATCAGGACGATCCCGAAGAGCAGAGAGAAGACCCTCTTGAATTATCATAGCGGCATTAAAGTCTTCGTCTTTATCATATTCATTGCCGGTGGTATCGTACGCTGTCATACGAAGCTCACCGTCGTTCTCCCCTTCGGAAAGTATTATGTAGTACCTTCCGGGTAGAAGGGACAGCTTCTCAAGATCTACGTCGAAATTGTTTTCTTCACTCATCAGGTTTGAACCATTCTGCGGGGATCGTGCCCTCCGCCCATTTGAAGTTGTAACGATTAGCCCATGCACCATACGTCGTCTTGCTTCCCTTGTAAATCTTGTTGTTCGCATTTAGGAAAACAAATCGGATATCCAGATCCGGATGCTGCTCCTTGACAAGCTGCATCTTTACACGATCGCCCTTGTCTAGATATCCCTTAGCTTCTACGTAGATATCTGTTTCAGGCAAATAAAAATCTGGGGTATATGTGCGAGGCTTGGGTATGTACGTAAGCTTTACGTTTTCATATTCAAAGGATATGCCTTTGTTGGCTAGAGACTTGGCTATATTTAATTCGAATGTTGATCTGTACCCCGCTCTTTGCGCGGTGCTTTTTTTCATAGTGCCATTCCGATAGAAGCCAGTCTTTTTAGAACGTACCCTGCCACTTTTGGGGATTGTTTTTCTACGAGAGAAAGCTCGTTTGTCAGGTGGCTCAGAGGAACGCATACATTAACTCCAGACTGGGAAAGTTTACTTATTTTTTGTATTTCAGATTCCACTGTTGTGATGTCGCGCTTCTCCGATCCAGCATTTAGGACACCGAAATCGGAGTAGTTGTCGCGCAAAGTGAGAGGTAGACCTCTGCTGTTCTGCCTCAGATATACAATACGCCTCTCCCCACCTTGTCCCCTGTGAGACTCGATGTAGATGTGATGGAGATCTTTGTTCATCTCCATCAACTCAAGTTCGTATTCGCGTACAAAAATATACGGCATCACACTTCCCTTTTCGTGAGCTTAGAATACCACGTCATAGGCGGTGTCTTTGCCCGCGATGTGATCTTCGGATGCAACTCCGATTTTGGCCAGCAGTGGTGCCGGTATCCGCACAGATGGCACGGACGAGCAAGCACCTTGTTTCCCGTCCGAATTATCTCACCATCTTTCCGATACGTCTCAAATTCGTCAGGGTATTTGACAAGCTTTGTATTCGGATCCGAAAGCTGTTTAACACGCTCTTTGGCAAGAGCGATGTAGTGTTCCTTATCTTCTCCGGACCAGTCTCCGGATTCGACTACAGCAACCTCCCCGCTTGATTTGTTAACAACGATCCACCCGCCGAATGGAAGGCCAGTAGCTTCTCCGTAAAGAAAGCCCTGCATCAGATACCCAAATGGATCGTCTTCCTTAAGCTTTTCATATCCGCCAAAGTTGGTAAACTTATTCTTGAATGCCCAATCGCTTGCGGATTTGATATCCCAGACTTTTTCAATACCGCTCTCGTCTCGAATGATTACGTCGAGAGTGCCCTTTATTTTTACGCCATCTAGATCAAGCTCTACCGGACGTTGGAAATCAACAATATCGACGCCCGCCTCTTTCATAACAAGCATCAAAATAGACTCTGTGATATCCCCGAAAAGGAATCGGAACAGAGTGTTGTATTCCATCTCCTCTTCGATGCCCTGCTTGTCCAGAAGCTGCTGACACATAGGGCGTCCGATTCCGGACATGCGGATTCTCCACTCGCCTTTTTCGCGAGTGAATTGCCGCTCTGCCGAATCTTTGCACTCTTCTGCGAACGCAGAAAGGCTATTCAGGGAGACATCTGTGTCCCCCTGAATTGCTTTCGACATAAAGTCTTGGATTTTAAGCAGCGTCAGCATCATTGAAATCCGACGCAAGATCGACATCATCGTCGTTTGCGATCAGCTTCTGCGCTTCACGGTAGGCATTCATAACATACTTGTTATGTGCCTCGATTGTCTCACGGAACATGCCAAAAAGTTCTTTGTCATCATCCGTGATTTCCGTTGTGCCGTGAAGAGTAGGCAGCGGAGTCCAATAGGTAACGCTTCCCTTCTTGTTCTCCGAGGTCTGCATCCGAATCTCGCAATGAGCCATCAGCTTTTTCTGGCTAGACAGACCTGCGATAAAGTCAGACATAGGCTTGAAACCCGACTTTTTGAAATAGCAAACAAGTGGCTCGTTATCGACACGAACACTTTCGCCATTTGCATCTGTAAAGTCTCCGCTGATCCGACCGTAAATCACCTGATTACAGATCACAGCACGGGAGTTGAGATACAGGGCATTCTCTTCCGGATCGTCTTTGTTGAGGGATTCTTCCTCATCACGGGTCAGACGGCCACACTTGTTGCCACCGCTCGTGTCGGGGAATGCTCCTGCAAAGCTAGGCTTCTGAACGGACTTCGACGAGAATCCGCCCCTGCCTTCATTCTCTTCCGGATCCCACACACTATACTCATACATGCGGAGCAGCGGACGCAAGATTACTTCCGGAGCGTAGAGAAAACGACCACCCATGTAGATTTTCCAATCTCCACGAGTAAGGGCCGCGCCGTCATCAGTTTCCACATCGTAGTTGATGCTCAGGCGTGGAAGACCTGTCTTCTGAGACTCGCCGGACGATTGGCCGGTAAGCTTCATCAGTTCTTCTGTGTTCTCGTTTGAGAACGCATTTGCAATTTGATCCAATTCACTGGAAATGTCCATTACTTCTGTCCCTAACATTTTTAACTCCTTTGTTAAGGGTGGTAGACTGATATTACTCGGCAACGACATCTAAGTCAAGCCAATTCTCGCCCATTTTTAGTTCGATTCCGACAGGCATATCGTATCGTATGCCATATCGACGCTCTGTCTCTTCGGGCAAAGAGAGCATTGCTTCTCGCATCAGCTTGATGCAGATATCTTTTTCTGCGGGATGAACGTCTATCACGATAGAATCGTGAACGGTGTTACAGATTACGGACTGCAAATTATTTTTTCGGAATAATTTGTCGAGTCGGACAAGAGCAGCAGGAAGCAAGTCCGCTGTTGCAAAGCCCTGAACAGGATAGTTGCATATGTTTGTCCGACCGACAGCAGTTCCATACTCCGTCCACCGTGCGTTGGGAAAGGCGTACTGCCTTCCGCTTGGAAGGGTGATTACTCGCTTCTCAACGGCCTCTCGCTGGAGTTCATCATGCCATTGGGTCACCCCCTCGTACTTCTCCTTAAACGCGCTGTAGTAGCGTTTTTGGTCCTCTGTGCCGGTGGTGCCACCATAGAGGGGTTTGAAGGTGTGTGCCTTCGCCTCTTGGCGTGTGCAGCCGATAATAGATGCGGTGTAGTTGTGTACGTCTGTACCGTCTCGTACATCTATGTACGCCTGTGCGTCTTTAGCAAGAAAGCCCGCGACACGAAACTCTAGTTGCGAGTAATCCCCTTCAAGTATCGAACCGCCCTCGAAGCGGCTCTCGACCACCTTCCGTATAGCGAAGGTATTTCCACGTGGCATATTCTGAAAGTTAGGATTGCGAGACGAAAGGCGACCCGTCGCCGTAATGCACTGCATAAACTCCGGATGGATAATTCCCTTTTCATCGACATTGTTTTTGATCCCCTCGACAAAAGTATTTAGATACGTGCGTAGCGCATTGAAGCGGACATACCCCTCTACAAACTGTAAGGCGTCACCTGACAACTCCGATTGTCTTTCGCTGAGAGTCTCCTTGTCGGTCTTAAAGCCCGCAGATGCGACATCGAAAGTAGTTCGGGGGACAAGCTTAAAGCCAGCAATTTTATTTGTGGGGACGTAAATCACGCCCTTGCCGTCACACCTGCGACATATGCGTATGGCCTTGCCCGGAGAGCCGTCCTTTTTGGGGGGAGTATATCTTCCCTCTCCGTTACACCCATCACATTGATGTCCGACAGTACGGTAAACAATGTCTGTCATATGGCGGATTGCCGACGCAAAATCTTTATTCTTCATGCGTGTGCGCTGTTTGGGTTTCATTGTTGCACCGCGCTGCTCCATGCCCAAATTGAATACACTAGACCAGTTTTTCTTGTTCTTTACCTTGCGGGAGTAAAGAAGCATAGACCGATCATCAGGGCTTGTCAGGCTAATCGGAGTATCGCCCATAGCTTCACGCGCCATGTCGTTGAGGCGTACTTGAAGTTCCTCTAGTTCTCTTGTGTATTCCTTCTCGATCTCAAGAAGAGTCTCCATGTTTATCTTGAGTCCGTTCTGTTCGATTCGAGACAGCGTGTTTGTCATCTCAAGCGACAGCTTTAGAGTTGGCACTAGGCTCACCGAATATCTCCTCAAATGTTGTGTTGTATACTTTTAGCTGCTCAAGAGCCACCTCTTCTGTGGCCTTAACGTCTGCTATCCCGTATTCCTTTACGATCTCCCACGGTATATCATAAAACGTGTACCCATCCTTGATATACTCCGCAACAAGGTCTTTCTCCTTTTGGGTGCCACCATACTTCCCTGCAATAGCAGCAAGGCTGAGAGGCCAAGTTTGTGATCGGGCCAGAATATACTCCGCAACCATCGTATCATATAACGCTCCATCGTAAACGAATCCGCACTGACGAATCCAACTTATATCAAACTTGATATTGTGACCTATAACAATATCCGCGTGTTTCAAGGCCAACTGAAAGCGATTGAAGGCACCGTCAGACGGCGGTTCTGTCGAATGGTAGTAGCAGTCGTAGTCTACGCCGCTGTTCAGCCACTTGTAACCTATGGAGACAAGATTGTTTCCAAAGTAAGGTAACGGTGTGGTACCGCCGCCTTTCTTCTCGACGTGTGTCGTCTCCACATCAAAGGTCAATACGTTCATTAGTAGTATACCCCCTTTGCCACGTCAATCTGTGCGTTTATCATACCGTGCCACCCGTTCAATTTATTTTTTGATATGCAGATATGCCTCACCGTGTTCTCGACATCGCTCGACCCAGTTTTTCCGATTCCGAGTATGATGTCCGCCTCACCGGCCTTGCCCGTCTTCGAGTTGTCCATCATAGAGTAGTCAATAAATTGACGGTCGTGTGCATCGTTTGACGCCTGACTTACGGCCCAAACAAGAAGCTTGTTGCGCTTGGCTATCTCACGAGCAAGAACATACGTTTCTTTCAAGCGTTCATCGCCGCGATTATACTCGCCCGATATCCGAAACTTGTCAAGCTGATCCATAAACATAACGTCGGGATTGTTGAGTTTGGCGTACTCGTTCACTTCCTCGATGGATGTACCTACCGAGTCCATTATTGTCAGGTAGGGTGCGATCTCTTCCGTGTAACGTCGCATCAACTCGTGTTTCTGATCCAGCATCTCCTGTCTTGTTACTGCAAAGTAGCTTTGGATCATGCGGAGTTTGATTTTCGGGGCAGGTTCCTCGTTCGCCCAGTACGTCACCTTGAACCCCTGACGAATGTACGACGCAGCAAGAAAGCAGCAGAATGTTGTCTTGCCAACTTCCGGACGAGCAAAAAGAATACCCAAGTTGCCCCGATCAAGCCCGTCTATCCTCTCGTTGATCAGGTCAAATTCAAAAGGGAAGTCTTTTGGTCCGCTGTGTTCGTCTAAAAGTTCGAGAAGATCCGCCTCGACAACACTGTAAGTTGTCTTGTCGGATATGCGACCATCCTCAACAGCTTCGATGAGTTTGCGTAACTCCCCGAATTCTTCACTGTCTCCGGTGAATATTTCGATTGCCTTCTCGCCAATCTGACGCGCACGATCCCGCAGCCAAAAACTGTTAACAAGATCGGTGTGCAACTCGGAGTTGTCGGGATTGCCGGGTTCCAGACTTGCTATCAATTCCTGCGCCTTCTCGCGACTGCTGTCGGGCATCGCAGGATTCCTGTCGTTGAACAAGGCAGAAAGTTCACCGAGCGTCAGATCTTTTCCGTACTTTGTGTGCGAGTGAACAATCGTGTCGAACACGTCGCGCATCTCGCGAGTAAACATATCGCGTGTTACTATGTTATTGACTTTACTAAAGAATTCTGCACTGAGGCAAAACCCAAGTACCTGTTTATCTATCGATATAGGATCGTAGGAACTCATCTCGTTCGTCCTTTTCCATGTTTTTCAGATCGGTCCGTAAGACCACGAGTTTTGTCGGGACATGATTACGCAACACCCGTATCATGTCTATAGCCTTGTCCGTTGCATCTTTGTCGAGGGCAACAAAAACTTTTTCGTACCTCGAAAGGATATTAACATGCGTCTCAAGTAGATTGGTTCCGAGCAATGCAACTCCGGTAACAATGTTGCTTATTGCACATGCGCTGGCGCAATCTTCGACAACAAACGCATCGGAGCCGCTACCACACACAAAGGGGTGTCCGCTCTTGCCGTAACGATACCATTTCGGTCCGTTCGACTTGAGGCTGCGACCCGCTGCATCTACAATCTTGCCTCCGTTTTTAACCAAAAACGCGACACGATTACGTTTGAAATCATAGCGAATGTCAACACGACCAGACAAATATGCGTCGTAAGACTGCACACGTTTCACATAAAGTTCTGCGTCTAAGCTTCTGGAAAGACTAACAAACGTATCGGGAACTTCGAATGTCCCTACATAAGTGTCCGGTTTTAGATTGGGAGATGTCTTCAAGCGAGAGAACGCTTTTGTCGCAAACTCTTTTGTCAGCGTGACTCCGGTGCATCCCTTAACATTGCAGTCGGCGTGGAAGCAGTACCAAAGCCGTTGCATACCGTCGTCAGTCACACTAAATGTATTCTTACCGGCGCAGACAGGGCAGTCGGACCGGTAATTTGTCAGCGGAACAATGTCAAGCGACTCGACATATCCCGGCAGCCAATCAGGCGTTTCCATGTTGGTGTGTCCCTTTTGTGGTTAGAAACCTCAAGACAGATATCTTGCAAAGAAAATATTGTCAACGATAAATTTTCCGTTGACGGCACTTGACAGTCGTGCTATCCCCATTGAACATCCACCCTGTAAGGTAAATCTAGTTATGAAAAAAATAAATAAAATAAACCCTATAGCTAAAGATTTACACAGATATGGTAAAAGAGTTGTGCCTGATAAAAGACAATCTAAAGAAGATAAACGTGTAAAAAGGGAACTGAAAGATGCCAAGACCGGCAAAGATTGACGAGCCATCAAAAACCTACACATTTCTGATGAAGACGAGCCAGTATGATAAGCTTGCCAAGATTTCAGAAGAACAACAAAAATTGTCGCTGGGACAATTTGCTGTGGCTGATGTAATCAGAGAGGCCATAGACATTTACATTTCAGCTTACGAGGAGGAGATGTCGGATGAAGATCCGCTGCTTCAAGGATAGAAACGGGAACGATCTTGTTCCGTATATTTTGTCAGCCAAAAACAGACACGAGGTTGTGGCTCCGATTTCATCTGTCCGAATCGGAGAGACAGAAAAGAATCTTGTCAAAAGCAAAGATTGCATCGACTACCCAAAATGGTGTGCAATTTTTGTCGGAAAAAATCATGAAGAATGTAAAAGATGGCTTGACACGTACAGATCTACGGTGTTAAAACTGTGCATACCTTACGAGGTGTCCTCGTGACCTCTGATACCTACCGTTTGGGGCCGGGTACAAGTTGCGTTGATTCTGGCGACGTTCCTGAAGAAGGTTAACAACCAGAAGCACACCTCGTAGGGTACTTTCGTTGTTGTGTGTGGGGAAGCGGGGCTGAGAGAAATCTTGGCCCCGTTTTCTTTTTTGTGTTGACGGGGGCTTTTTTTATCTATATCGATAAAGGAATCGAAACGCCAGCTATGGAGATTGGCACAATGGAAATCACAATTGAACAGCGCCGCGAACTCTTGACGGCACACAACCAACTCAAGACGATGCTTTCGTTTGCAGAAGAATGTCACGACTTGCATCTGTCCGATTTGGAAAAGATGGAACGCATCGTTCATCTCTTACACAAGACTTTCGACTTTTCCCCCGACCTAGATTACAACGGTCATCGTCAGTATTATTGTGACTGGGTTTTCTCTGAGGATGTTTCGGAGCCGAGCGATGCGGACGATTGAGAACCACGTCGAACGGTGCCACTGCTGGGAATGCGGCGGCTACGGCAAGAAGGAGTACGAACAGGCTGTCCCGGACCCGATCCGGGGTGGCGACCTTGTCGGTGTCATGGGTGAGTGCGATGGCTGCGAGGGTAACGGCGAACTGTTACGCGCAAAGATAACGCAGACAACGGTGATCCGTGCCTTCCTCACAC
>Ga0181577_10001655_pt1 | contig 17820 bp, 24 predicted proteins | sample 101ome_21_FD_132468 | JGI IMG/M metagenome (GOLD analysis project Ga0181577, IMG submission 132468) | Coastal salt marsh microbial communities from the Groves Creek Marsh, Skidaway Island, Georgia - 101413BT metaG (megahit assembly) | ecosystem: Environmental > Aquatic > Marine > Intertidal...
GTCGCAGATGGTAGGACGATCTTATTGTTCTCAAAGAGTACACTCAACGCCGGTACACCTTCCCACGGATCCGCTTTATTGCGCGCGTGTGTGATGTGCCCTTTAAGTGGTAGGTCTGAGGATCGTTGAAGCCCTAGATAGTGCAACTCGCCAAAGGCGTTTTTTTCGACTGCGACCACGCGCGGCGGGCGCCTAAACTTTGCATATTCACCCTTCACTCTACCCTGTAACTCAGTAGGGCTCATACCGCGCTTTCTGAAGATGTCTATGAGATATCGATCACCTGTCTTTGAATTCCTCCCCCATGTGATTCCTACGGTGTAATCCGTGTCGCGCTCTTGAGCGCCTTGTGCGTCTGTCACTAAGCTAAAATCCCAACCTTGCACAAGATCATCAACCTCAGCGGGTATGCTACCTAGTCGGTATCTCTTGCCGCGCTCCATCGCTCTCTCTAACCAAGCCATTTTGAACGCTGCTGAGCTCTCATCCTGAACCTCATTTTGAAACTCACGCGAGAATAGGCGGCTGCCTACGGCGCGGCGCTCCAATAACAGATAATCAAGCGGGCGCTCCTCGGGCCATAAACAAGAACCCCCCTCAATGTCTACCCCTGTGATGATCTCGCGCCCGTTCTCGTCGGTGTCCGTCACAAATGAATATGTCTCAGGCCATTCGGGAATAGCCTTATCATGCATCACTCGATACGTGGGATCATTGATCAGGTGATTGAACAAGTCGTCATGATGCTTGCGCGTTCCTATCACGAGGATTGATCCACCTCTTGAGAGCATCGGCGCGACCGTACCGCGCCACCATTCGCGCGTTTTCGACCTTACGCCGGCGGTGTAGGTGTTTCTATCGTCTTGGATGTCATCGCAGATAATGAGATCAAAGTGACCACCGGTGATGCTACCGCCCGCGCCTATCACCTCTAAAGAGGCGTCTACGCTCTCCCTCGATCGATTGAGGTAGATCAGGTTATTTGTCCACTTAGTGCCTTCCGCCTGGAATGGCGGCGCGCCGTCTAACGGATCGCTTGCCCAATCTTCTAAGATCCTTGAGCTCTGAAGTAACGAACTCACGCGCCTCATACGCTTCTCAGCTTGCCCTTGTGACTCGCTGATCCACAGAATTCTAATGTCTCTATCAAGGCATAGCGCGCGGGTCGCGTAAGTGATGGCGGCTTCCGTTTTGCCGTGGTCACGGGGCGCGAGGATTAGGGTCTTGGCCTTCACTCCCGTGTTTTTGGCTCGGACCGTGGCGCTTTCCATCGTGTTCAGCCACCTGTCGCGGTGATCAGCGCGTCTCATCCCGCAATAGTACGCATCAAAGAACTGAGGACTGGCCGCGCTCAATATTCGGCGCCCGCGTGGGGTCGCTAATAACTGTTGAGTGTCCATACCTAGCCCTCATAGGCGCGGGTTAGCGCGCCCGTTAACTGCTTTCGTAATCGGTCAAAAGATCGAGACTCTGCCAACTCTAAACACCAAAGAGCCTCCTTAGAATGGTGCGCCTCAAACTCTAATAATTCCCCAGCATAATGTTGCGCTTCTGCCTCAGAGATGAGGTCTAATGTGAGATCATCCAACACCTCGATGATTTGCTTGATTACTTCGATGTTCATTGCTCTTTGTGCTCTTTCCACAAATCCGCATCTGCGGTGCGTTGGGTCTTGCCACCTGTCGCGAAACTATACACACGCGCGCGGCTCCACGCGACTTGGGACGCGCCGGGGCGGTGTCCTGTTGCCCACGCGGCCGCGCCTCGCTCATGTACCCTCTTGATGATAGATCGCTTGATCCCTGTGAGCTTCGCTACGGTTGAGATAAACTCCTTAGCAGAGTTACCCCTCATCTCATCGCGTGTGTCTTTGGCGAGCTGTGTTCGCGAATATTTCGACGGGCGCGTCTTCGCGTCCTTGTCGCTCGGCAGTGGCTCATAGGTTCGCTGATCGGCGTCACGCGCTCGGCGCTCTAGCTCTCGCTTCCGCTTCGCTCTCTCCTCACCCTTGAGCCCGCTGAGATATTTAGCGGGGATCTTGGGTGGGCGCGAGCTCTCCGCGCTCTTGATCAGGTCTCGGCGCGCTCTCTCGGCGCTCTCATACCTCATCATCCTCGATCATGTCCTCATCGTCCATCGCTGAACCTTTCGCCATCGCGAGCGCTTGCCGCGGTGATGCTCCGTTAGCGTCCCTTGAAGAGACTAACTCTTTAAGGTCGCTCGTCGGCATCTGCTCAAAGATTGCCATGACTTGAGCCTTCTTGATCTGACGGTCTGCCAAAAATGAACTTAACTCATCATCGCTGAGATCATCGACCATAGAGTACACTTGATTCATCATCTCGCGGCGTGACATGCCGCCCTTCTCCATGTCCTCATCATCTTCGAAGTCCTCATCATCATCAAGATCCTCTTCAGCCTTCTCGAGCATCTTGTCGCGCGCGCTGTAGCCTGAACCCTTCTTCATGGGCTTAGGTGCGGGCTCGTAGTCGTCTTCACCCTCCTCATCCGCTGAGCCGAACAGCTCCGCCATGATCTCATCAAGGCGCTCATCGCTGATCTCATCTCTGGCTTTATTGCGCTTCGTAGGTGTCTTATTAGCTTTGACTAAATCCATGAACATAATGTTGTGTCCTCACAGTTCAATAACGGCCCTGAAATACAGCTCGCCGTCAATGTATATCGCCTCATAACGTGAGGCTAGGAAAGCGTAGACCTCATCTCGTGAGATGTCCGTCTCATCACTCGATTGAACATCCTCATCATCATCTAGGTCGTGGAAATGAGCATAGATCGACCATGCATCATCGACAGAGAGCTCACCCGATATGGACGCGCGCGAAAAGCGCAAGAGCCAAGCCTCTAAAGGTGTCAATGTGTCCTCATAGTCCATCTTGTCCTCCTGACCGAGAAGAGAATAAGTGCAAGCGATCATAGCACGTTAGCACACTCGATGAAATTTTTTTGAGATAGTTCTTGACGTGGCCGCTGTGCTGTGTCATAGTCACTACACAGTGTCACTGATGACACAGCAAAACACCCCCACACCACACACAAAGGAAACACCCCATGATTGTACTCTTCATCATCCTCTACACCATCATGTCATTCATCGCACTCATCTGATTAACCGCACACCACACACCACACACAAAGGAACACACCATGAAGATTCAAGTCCAGACCGCAACCTATACTCTCAAGATCGAAGCCACCCCAGCAGAGCAAGAGTTCGCTCTCACCATGATCCGTGAGCTCGTCGCCCCTACTTCTGCCCCCGTTGAGGAGCCCACTAAGGAGCCCACTGAGGAGCCCACTGAGGAGTTCACACTCTCTGCCGAGCTTGAAGCTGCGTTCGATGCGTTCGATGACTTCGACTCCCCCACTGAGGAGTTCACACTCCCTACTGAGCTTCACGATGCGTTCGATGACTTCGACTCCCCCACTGAGGCAACCACTGAGGAGCCTACTGAGGAGCTCACTGAGGACGACGAAGACGAAGACGAGTACACCGATGAGGCCCCCATTGAAACACCTATTAAGAACGACGATGGGCCCGCGTGTCCCGAGGTCCTCGCACTGCTCACCGACTATCAGAACCGAGCACTCAGCGCCACAGACAAAGACGTACTGGGTGGACTTCTCGACGAACTCGTCGATCTGCTCGAGGCAAACCCCACCTGGAACAAGGCGACAAGTGACGAGTGTGACCGCGTATATGAGGTTGCAGAGGCATACTACGACGAGCTCTGAGCCTCATAGAGCCTCAACCAGTACCTCGACACAGAGCCCCCTACGAGGTCACCCGATAGCTCACCCCCACCTCAACACCTAACTCATCAACACAGAGCCCTTAGAGGCCTCCTACGAGGTCGCCTGATAGCTCACCTACCCTCAACCCATCAACACCTCGACACAGAGCCCCTAGAGGCCCCCTTACACACACAAAGGAACACATCATGACGATTCAAACAGCTGAACCTGATCTAGACCCAACCCTCTACGACATCCCCGCTGAGCCTGTCTCTGAGCCCGCGGATATGGATCTTGTTGAGGCCGCCTTCGATCAGCACTGGAGGCACGACGGCGGGTACTGCCTGATCGAGCTCTCAGAGTTCAAGGCTCATCAGCCGCGTGGTCTCGCGGCCTATCTCTTCAACGGCTCACTCTACTACTCTGACGGCTCTCTCGCGTGGTCAATCGCTCTTGAGTATCTCTATTGATCACCACACCTCAACACCTCGACACACACAAAGGAACACACCATGTTCATCGATCCAGACCCAACCCTCTACAACATCCCCGCCCTGACCGACGAGGACCTCCTCGAGCCTGAGCCCGAGCCCGAGGAGCCTCGTGCTCCATCCATCACCGACTACGAGGTCCGAGCCCTCCAGGCCGTTAATGCCGCTGAGTCCCTGAGTGACCCGATCAATCGGTTCTCAGTTGCCCGCTTCGTCGTCCGATCAGCTGCCCGTGTCGCGAGGAGACTCCGATGAAGATTCGCGCCCCTCAACTCAAACCCGCCCAAGTCGCTCTGCTACTCTCTCGTCATCCTGAGCTCAAATATCAGCCTCTCAGCGCGTCTTTCATGACTCGGCTAGGGCTCACCATAGGAAGCGACCTATACACGCCCTACAGTCAATTTGATGGCTCTCTGATCGAAGAGCTGTTCAACCAGCCGCTCAAACCTCTCGACGTCCCCGAAGGCCTCTACCAGCGCCTACAGGAGATCAGCAGAGAGCGCTTCGCCCCCCTTTCTCACATCGCTGTCCTCTGTGTCAGCTTGGCACTAGGAGACCTCACATGAAGCCTTATATGCAAGTCTACCGCTCCACCCTGATACACTCTCTCTGTGCTCGACGCGCGCTCTGTGCCGCCGTCGCTGAGCTCTGCGGTGTGGAGCTGAACCCAACCGCGCACCCCTACGACCTCGACGCGCATGTGAGGTCTCTACCCTACGAGATCCGCACTAGTGCCCCCGTACATGACGCACTATGGGACGCAACCAAACAACTCTTGGCTGCATTCAACGCTGATCTAGAGTGTTATCTCAACTCATGGGTAGGGGACGGCCGAATCGAATCATGGCGCGTCAATTATCGGGCTCTATGGCGCGATGCTCAGGGGCAACTCGACAAAGAGGCCGCGCTACTGCGCCTATGGGACAAGAGCGGCTTCACACCTCTACTGGATCGTAATCTCACCCTCTCATGGTACGCGCTCGGGGCAGAGGTCAACGGAGAAGAGAGCGATGATGATGAGGATGATGATATCAGCAGTTACCTCGATGAGGAGTCGCGCTCGATGGATCGAGAAATAGGATGGGCCCTCAAATGAATCATCACCTGATCATCATAGGCGTGTTAGTCGCTGTACTCCTCACTCTCGGACTTCTCCCCCCTCGCGCTCATGAGCTGGAGCGGTGCGCGTCTACGATCCATGACGCGCTGACACCGCGCCAACGCGCGGTGCTACACGGTGTCTCACACCCCCCTTACCCTGTGATGACTTGGACCGATCAGTATCACCTATGTGCTGAGCTAGGCGCTCGCAAAGCACTCGAAGAAGCGCGCGCTGTAGAGCGATCCACTCCCCGTTTCACAGACTGAACAAGCCTAAGTGCTTATATCCGTTCACTTATTTTTTTAAAAATCCTAACCTTCGGTAATATTCCATTATCGAAGGTTAGGATTTTATTTTATTTTTTATCCTCATCTTTGCGGCTCAAGGCGCGGCTTGCGATGTCTCCAATTTGCCTGAGCTCGTCACCTGTCAACCCTGCGGCGGCTGCGTGCTCTGTCCATGAGCCTTGAGTGACCTCTACGCGCGCTTCTAGCGCGACCTTATCGGCGCCTATGAGGCTCTGTCTACGCGCTAGTGAATCGAGCGCGAGCTTTAACCCTGTCGCTTTGATCCTCTCATCACCTGAGCTCTGGACTAGCGCGAGCGCTTCACGCGCTATAGCCTCGGCCTCTGCGCCCATAGAGAGGGCCATAGAGCGGCGCTGATCCTCTGTGATACCGCGTTCTAGCAGCGCTCTCCACTCCTCTAGTAGCCTGTTCGTCCACCGTACAGGGGCGCCGCTGATCTTCGCGAGATCTTGAGGCGTGAGGGGCCCCGGCCACCTTCGCGCTACTTGGTCAATATAGCTGATCCATTCCGCGCGCTTGTCTCCTGTTGCGCGCCCTGTGTACTCCTGCCCTATAGGGTGATCTGGCAGGCTTGGCGGGGGCAGCTCCCGCGCGATGTCCTGAGCCAACTCTACAAGCGCAAAGTGTCTGTAATAGGGATCAGAAGCGGGCGCGATGATCACGCGCTCAGCGCGCGGCGCGAGTACCGGCGCGGGGGGCTCTGTCAGGGGCTCCTCGCGCGTGCGCGTGAGGGGAGCGGGTAGGCGTTCCGCGCAAGATGATTTAAGTGTCTGTTTCCCTTCCCTTTTCACAGCCTTCTCACTTTGCTCTCTAACCTTCTTCTGTCTTCTCGTCGCTCTACCATCATCAGGCGCGGGTTCAAGTCCCCACTGATCAGCGAGCGGTGAGAAGAGATCTCTAAGGTTGAGTCCGCTCTCCGCTTCGGTGGTCATGAGCTCGATATGGTCAGAGATCCTCTTGAGGCGTGCCTGTCCATTCTTGCGTGCCCTATAGGCACTCAAGAGGAGCTGTGTTAACCCTCGCGCGGTCTTGGGGCCTTCTAGGCTATTAGCTCTGGCGAGCTCTAGCGCCTCATACCATTGACCCACTAACAATCGTTGCCATATCGCACGGTGTGCGCGGGTGCATCCTTTGACCTTCTGGATGTCTGCATAGAGCGCTAGAGCGCCCTCAATATTTAGCGGGTGATCCATCGCTGAGTTTTCCGTTGTAAAAGCTCATGGTGTTTCATGTAGAGGCGCGCGTAACGACTCTGCGGGCCTGCGCCGTTGTAGCGCCCAGCCGCGCTTTGAAGGCTCGGATATTTAGCCCTATACCACTGCCACGCTCTAAGGCCTGCGTCGATATAGTCCTTATCTTGGGGACGGCTCCAATACTTAGGCAACGCTTGCAGGGGACCTTTTGCACCTGCGCTCGATGTGAGCCTCGGTGTGTGGCGCGTCTCGATGTATGAGAGCGCGATCACCTCCGCGGGGTCGAGGCCGCGTTTGTGCGCTCGTGTGCCTACTGTTTTACAGACCTCGATGGCTTGAGAGAAGCGTCCTCGATAGTATCGCTCAGTCGCGGCCAAACCGCCTTCATTCGCGGCTTGGGATACGCTGATAATACAGAGTAGAGAGATAAGGCGTTCAATGCCTAATATCATGATGTTTGTTCCTTTGTGGTGTCGTAGGTGGAGGCGTCAAGATAGCCCGCTTTAACAAGTTCATCAAGCGCTTGATCGAGTCCGTGGGCGATTGTGGCGATCCATCCGAGACGCTCGAGCTCAGAGATCCATACCTTTTGATGAGGGCTTGCGCGCCCGCCTTTGGCTCTCTTCAGTTCAAGCGCAAGTCCTTTAGCTTCGGGGTGATGTGGGGGGCTGTTGAAAATCAAGATATCAGGCACGCCGGGCTTGAGCCCTTGGGCCTTGAGGCTTGCGGCTGTTCGCTTGTCTCGCTTGCCTCCGTTGGCGGTGGCTGTCCAACATAGGCCCGCGCGATCGAGCACGCGCGCCAGCTCTTTTTGAATTTCTGCTTCTGTCATTCCTTTTTCCTCTGTGTCAGATGCTCAAAAAAGATCTGACACACTCCTAAAGTATTGATATATATTGGAAATATTAAGGCTTAATCATGTTTGTGTCAGATGTGTGTCAGATCAAAAAGACATCTGACACACCCCTAAAGCATTGATATATCTTAACAATTCGCCTCTTGTGTCAGATGTGTCAGATAAATCACCAAACTCTTTTATGTGTGTGTGTGTATACATATGCTTTTTATATGGCGCCTGATGTACCACGAAAAAAAGAAAAAAGTTCTCGTGTAAAAAGTCTAAATCATCTGACACATCTGACACAAAGAGTAAATAGTTGAGAGATATTGAGGGTTTAGGGGTGTGTCAGATCGAAAAAAGATCTGACACACATCTGACACAACAGGTTTTTGAGGGTGAAATAGTTGAGAGATATTGAGCACTTAGACATGTGTCAGATCTTTTTTGAGCATCTGACACACTTGACAAGATCTTGATATTAATCTATAACCTACGGTTATAGATTAAACTCAAAAACAGCGACGCCATAAGCTCGGAGGAACTGCACGCCGTCGGGGGGGTAAGTGCCCTGTGGGATATATAGAGCACTCAAGCCTGCGTGATAGATCGCGCGTGCGCAAGCGGTGCAGGGGGCTGTAGTGCAGACCATAATTTTATCGAGCGTCGCCGCGCCGTGTCGGGCGGCGTTGAGGATCGCGTTGAGTTCAGCGTGATAACACCCGATAGAGGGAGAGTCCCCGCTTGCAATTTGCAGTTGGTCCCGCGAGCATTGATCTTGAGCGCAGAGGTCCCCTTGCGCTTTGCGAGGGGGGCCGTTGTAACCATCTGCAATCACGCTCATTGAATGGGGATCTATGATCAGCGCGGCGACACTTCGCCGTGTGCATGATGAGAGTTGGGCCAATGCGTAGGCCTGCTGAATTCGTGCTCTTAAGTGTTTGTTTTTCATGGTGCCAAAAAGAGAAAGAGAGAGAGTGAATGGAATGGATTACAGATTTAGGTGCAGTGACGCTCATCACGTTGAGTGTAGGCGTCCTTTTGGGGGCTGTGGTGTATGCGTGCGCGGGGCCGCGTGATCCGTGGTGATGGCGTACTCTCCTTTAGCGGGTTTGTGTACTATCGCGCTTTTCTTATTCATCATCATTACAGTGATCATGCGCTCTGAGGACTGATGAAAGGCCACGCTTTTTCATTGGCATAAGCGACTTTTCGTGGTAGAGTGGTACACCTTTGTGAGTGGGGGGCGCGGGTCTTTATCATCACCGAAGACCCGCGCCACCTGTGTTTAATAGCACCACTCTTAATCATTCTTGGCGGGGTCGATGTGGGCTACACAAGGTGGCGTTTAGCTTGGGGGCTCCCTCTTGCTAGGCGCCTTTTTGTTTTTTCGCTTTGCTGCGCTTGATGCTTTGTAAGCGTGCTTCACGCTCTGTGGGTGTCTCTGCGGCTCGTTTGGCGCGCTGGTATTCTCTGTCTTTTTTAAGCCTGATCTCTCGTTCTTCGGGGGTCTCTGTCTCGATGATCTCTCGCCGGCGCTCTGCGCGTCGCGCGTTGCGCTCATCGGCTCGCGCGCGGTCGTAGGCTCTGCGCTCTGCGCGTCGGGCTTCCCGCTCTTCCTCAGTCTCTGCGGCGCGCTTGGTGCGTCGGCGCTCATTGATGTATTGACGATAAATCTGATCCGGTGTCATTCATCGATCCTCTCGCTCTCGAGCTTTCGCTTTGCTGCGCTTGATGCTTTCAAGGCGTGCTTCGCGCTCTTCGGGTGTCTCTGCGGCGCGCTTGGCGCGTTTATATTCTCTGTCTTTTTTAAGGCGTGCTTCGCGTTGTTCGGGTGTCTCTGTCGCGTTGCGTCGCAACCTATACTCTCTTAATTTCTGGAGGCGCTTCTCTCGCTCTTCGGGGGTCTCTTCTGCGCGTCTTCTCTTGTGGTATTCCCTTGACTTCTCGAGGCGTATCTCACGCTCTGTGGGTGTCTCCAGTGCGTTGTAAGCTCTTCTTTTCTGAAGGCGTGCTTCACGCTCCTTGGGGGTCTCTTCTGCTTTGCGTCGCGCGTGATATTCGCGCATATAGCGGTTACGGCGTTCACGGCGCTCTTCTTCGGTTACCACTGATCAACCCCTTTGATTCTCACGTTTGGCAAGTTGCACCAGCCCTTCGAGCTCTGCTCTCTCGCGTCTGCGTTGCTCTGTTAGGGCGTCTGTCAGTGTGCGTTCGATCTCCTCATAAAGCTCGATACTTTGGGCGGATAGATCAGAATCTTGCATCTGATCGATGAGGAATGTCTTCAACCTTTTGAGCGCGTGTTGGTGATCTGTCATTTGTCGTCATCCTTCATAATCACAAGTTCGTCAGCGAGTGCCATTGTTTGGGGAAAGATTGCGGTAAGGTGGCAGTGGATAGCGTTTGCGATGTTCCGCGTTTCTCTTTGTGAGTGCTTGTCTAAGCGGAGCTTTAAAAACTTGATCCAATTAAGCAAGTTACCGCTCATGTAGAATTGCGTCATCGTCGCCAAAGGCAAGACGGCCCGCGCGATTTCACGGCTAACGCCTTGTTGAAGGAGTTCGTGATAGGTCGCGAGCGCGTTATCATAGGCGGCGGTGAGGAGGTCTGAGCATTGCTCTTGGTCAAAGTGGGGTGTGTCTTCATCGCTGCACTGAAGCGCGCGGGGGTGCTGAATGTAGAAGGTGTCAGGGGTGTAAATTTCGATCGCTTTTGATGTGTATCGTCGGCTTACTTCGTTGTAGGAAAATGTACGGTGTCGCTGAATTTGACGCGCGCTGAAGATGGGGCAAGCGATAAGAAAGGACGCCCCGGCGTGCTCGAAGGGGCTGGTGTGGCCGTGTGCGAGCAGGTAGCGAGCAAGTTTGAGATCTCTCTCGGGATCGGTTGGGGAGGAGTCGGAGAGAGTCGAGACGCGGGCGGCTCTTACGGGTGTTTGATCATCACCGTAAGAGTTGATGAGTTGTACGGATAGCATTAAAAATCCTTTGTTTTAGGGAACTTAAGTTTGAGTGTGGCGTGCGCTGTTGCGTTGGGTTCGCCTATTTTCCGTTTGCGGTATTTTTGAACCCGCGGTTGAGCCGCGAGCGAGCGCCCGAATTGTACAAGGCTCATGCGCGCCGCGCCTGATTGCCCAACATCTTCAGCGTATCCCCTGAACGCGCTCCACAGGCTATCAACGGGCTCTCCTTGAGATCGGTCTACATGCTCACAACGCGCGGCAATAAATGCGCTGAGCGCGTCTGTCTCTTGTCGCCATTGACCGCGCCAGCGGTCAATATAAGCGCTGTGTGCGTAGCCGCCTCTCTGAATATATAGTGAAGCGTGTTCAAGACACCACGGAATCAGGATGTGATACTCTGAGCGCAGACGGTCGCCTAGATGGGGGTCTCGGTCCTGCTCTGAAAAGATATGATGGAACTCAATGGGGATCAGGCGACGCCAGAGACCGTGTGAACGGTCGCGTGAAGCGGGCAAAGTGTTAGCGGCAAAGAAGTGAGCCGCTCTAGGGATCATCCGAAAAGGTTTCTCATTTTTATTTTCAACGATGATTGCATCACCTGAGATCATGGCCTTGATCGTGTCGCTCTCTAGTAGATCACTCTCAGGCATCTCGGAGACCACGTTCACAGCCGCGCCGAAGAGCTGAGCTCGGCTGAAGCGCTCTTTCATGGCTTGGGGTGCAAGGTGGCTTGTGCGTTCGGGGCCGAAAAGATCGGTAATGAGTGAGGCGAGCACACTCTTGCCGTTTGAGCCGGGGCCGTGTGCAATCAGCGCGCTTGCTTCGCGGGTACAAAGACCGAGAAGTGCAAGCCCTAACCATTCGGCTATAGTTGTGATTTTGGCGTCGATCTCTTTAGAGATATCGCCCGCGGTCTCATCCTCTTCAGGTTCGCGGGCGAGCGATCGAGAGAGGAATTCATCGCAGAATATAGGGGGCGCTATGGGGGGGCGTCCTGTGTCTTCGTCCTGCCAATATTGGAGTAGAGAGGGGGAAAGCTCATATTCGAGCGCATGCACCGCATAATGAGAGGGGTCATGAGGTTGGATCCGCAAACCGTCACCGCCCGCGCTGACGAAGTGAGGACCCAGCGCGACGCCTGCGGGGGCTGTGTCAAAAGGGCTTGATTCTGTCGGTGCATGAGTGAGACTTGCTACCATTTTAACGGCGTTTGTGATGCGCCCGTGATTGATCGCGATGTCTTTGAATTCGCCTTTGTCGTTTTCGACTTGGGCACCTTCTAAAAGTGTGAAAATACGCTCCAGCTCAAGCTTGCTGTAGAATTTCCATATACCCTGTCGGGCATTATAGCGCCGGAGGCCGTCACCATGCCATATAGGGTGTGGGGAGTCACCCATAGCTTCGAGCAGAGATTGAGCGATTTTGAGATCATCGAGAGGATAGGAAAAGACCCGCCGAAGGGGGGCAAGCTCGGGATATTGAGGCAACTCGACAGGGGCAGGGGGGAGTGGCACGCTTTCGGCGTGCCCGTCCCTCTCTAGAATGTAGTCTAAAATCTCGCGCGTGTGTCGTTGTAGCTGGCCTGATTCAGCGCGGCGCCCTTCGCAGATGTAAGAGTCCACAACTACAGCGAGATCTTGAAGCATCTCTTCATGTTGAGTAAAGGATTCCGCTAAGAATCTGAGCGCGGCTCTGTAGTGTTGATAGGCTTCGTCTCCGCCTTGGGGGGTGAAGTCATGAGGGACGATAACGCGCTTTTTCCGCGCTTTTTTCGGCTTTCCTGAATCGCTCTCTGTGCTCCCCAAGTTACGCGCTGACGCGCTTCTCTTGGGGGCTCGTTCGCTCTCAGCGTTGGCCTTTCCGATTCTCCGAAGATAATCATCATAGAGATCAAGCGCGGCTATCTGTGCACACATCTCGTTTGAGAGTCGAGATACAGACACTTGAAGGCGTGGGTCCGTGGGTGTCTCTCCGCCCTTCAGGATGTGGGGCGCCGCGAACCCGCGCGACGGCTGGAGCGAGGCGGCGTCGACCTCCACGCGCGACAAATGAGCGAGAGAGGTATGTAATTGAGCAAAAAAATTCTTCGTGATCTGTAGCCCGATCTCCATCTCCTGAAGATCCTCGAAGATGAGTCCCGCGCGCGCCCCTCGAAGCGTTCGGTAGTAAAAGAAACCATCAAATGAATGAAAAGGAACGAGCGCCTCTTCGAGTTCCTCATAAAAGCGTTCGTCACTACGTGTGATCTCTGACGTTTTATCATGGGCTTCTGTATCATCGAGATCGATGAAGACGCCAGAGCGCTTGTATTGTACGTTGAGTTCACGCTCAACGGTAGACATAGAGGCATCACTACGGGGAGATCCGAAGCGTATGAGCGGCCCCTCTTCCGTTACGTAGGGATAGAGCCATACCTCACAAGAGAGGTATCGATAGTCTTTGGTGAGTGACTCCGCAAAGTTTTGTTTGAGGAGATGTTGAGGGGGCGTTTGCCCCGGCATCCATAACTTAGGGGGTGCGTATTTCCCATTATAAACGGGCACTTGTAGCGCAGATGATAGCATAGGCCGCCTTGTTTTCTATGTGAGTGGGTGGACGGGGTAAAAAATAATTAGGCTTGTTTTTTATGGTTGTCAAGAGTAAAGGGTATGATATCTTTATACACCCTGCTTTCGAAGGAGTATCAAAAAATGAGCAAAGGTGAGTTTGTATCGGCGCTATGTGACGAGGCGGTTAATCACCCCCCGCATTACCAAGCGCACACGGGATTTGAGGCGATCGATATCATTGAGGCTTGGGGCCTGAATTTCAATCTAGGAAACGCGCTCAAGTACATCGCGCGCGCGGGAGTCAAGGACGCGACCAAGCGAAACGAAGACTTGCAGAAGGCGATATGGTATCTCTCGCGAGAGCTACAAAGAGAGGATCAACATGAGCGCTAATAGGAAGCCGTGGGAAGCTACCTCACCTTCGCAAATCTCAACTTTCACAGACTGTCAGCGTAAATGGTTTCGGGTCAGCGTACTTGGAGAGCGCCCGCCATCGACGGCGGCCGCTGAGCTAGGTTCGGCCATTCATGAGCAACTCGAAGAATGGCTCATGCACGGGACACCCCCGCGTCACGGGACAGCGCTTGCGATGACGCGCGCCCTTCCCGCGGGCGGTAGCGTACCAGCGGGTTGTGTCGAACAATCTTTCGACGTACGCCCCCCGGGTTGGGCCGCGCGGGTACGCGGTCGAATAGACCTCATTCTACCTGAAGAGAATCAGATCATCGATCACAAGACCACGAGTAGCCTAAACTTTATGAAGACTCAAGAGGACTTAGAGAACGACGCTCAGGCGGTGCTATATAGCGCGATTGCGCTTAACGGCGCTCTACAACACAGTTTCGATGAGCCTCTAAAGTTCACGCTCAGCTATGGCACAACGCGCGGCGCGTGCTTAACGCGCGTCGTTTCGCGTGATTTCACGCGCGCGGCACTCGCCGCACCTCTCGACCGCATAAAGCGAGTCGTCGATGAGCAGAAGGCTACCTCTGAAGCGATGGATTGGCGTGATGTAGAGCCTAACTATGGGACGTGCGACAAATACGGCGGTTGTTTTTTTCGTGACGACTGCCGCCAAACTCAACGGTCTCTGATCTCCATCGAGGAACCCAAGGGGAATGCGCAAGCGTACTGGGCGGCGATGACAGGCGACTACACCGCGCCTCAAATTATCATCGAAGAGCCCCCCATATACACCGCGCCTCACGATGGATTAGACACCGCCGGGGCCGCATACGAGAACCCTAACCCGCCTGATGGACTCCCAGACGGGGAAGATCTACCCGAAGGTCAGAAACCCGCGCGGCGGCTCCCTCGCTTCGTGTTTGAGGGTAAGTCTTTGAGCGCGCTCAAAGCTCATGATCTACAGCGGGCAATTTCAGAACTCACAGGATCAATGAGTCAGCAAGTACTCGACACTTACACCGCGCAAACAAAGCATATTCACAAAGAGACAATGAGCGCGAATCGCGAGCGCCTTAAAATCATCCATCAGCTCACTTATGGGATTATTGAACAACCTCAAGAACCCCCATCACAAAGGCCACACATGAAAGACCTTTTTTCTCTTATCGCGCCCGTTCAAGAAGCGCCCGTTCAAGAGCCTATTCAGGAGCCTGTTCAAGAGCCCGTTCAAGAGCCCGTTCAAGAAGCGCCCGTTCAAGAGCCCGTTCAAGCGCCCGTTCAAGAACCTGTTCAAGCGCCCGTCCAAGAACCTGTTCAGGAGCCTGTTCAAGAGCCTGTTCAAGCGCCCGTTCAAGAGCCTGATTGGGTTAACCGCCCTATAGAGTTTAAGATGATGGACGGTAACTTATTACTCATCGACGCGCTATGTATTAAGGGAGAGAACAACAGCCTTTTAGAAGAGTTAGCGCCTCTTATCCGAGAGGTTGAAGCACAAGCTAAAGCGCCGATTCTCGCGATCCCTTATGATCAGGGATGGAAAGACGTGGGGGCTATTTTGAGCCGCCGCGCTCATCAGGCAGGTTGGCCATTTTCTAAAAATATTGTAACAATTCAGTCCACACACCCGTTTTATAGACACTGCTCTCATATTATCGAGAGTCTAGCCGATATTGTGATTAAAGGATCACATTAAAGAAAAAGAGACATAAAAATGAGTACTTGGAACACATCGAATAATGAGAATCAACAATGGCAAAACGCACCAGCGCCTTCACCTTGGGATAATTTCGAGACGATCGATGCAGCGCCGCAACGTAATGGCTATCTCCCCCCCGGGATTGACGCGCCTTGTAAAATCGTTGAAATGAAGATGATTCAATCGATCAAGAATAACAATCGGCCTGTATTTATCGCGACCGTTGAGATTGAGGACGAAGGCGAAACGAGGCGCTTTGATTGGGTCGCTAAGGCAGATGAGAGACCATATCTACAAAACATCAAATCTCTTGTGCTCGCGCTGAACCCCGGCGCGCCTTCCAACAGCTTTGGTCGTGAGCTCATGGAAGAGCTCACAGGGCCCTCACAGCCCGCCCGAGGCACTTCTTGTCATGTGCGGACAGAGACAATACAGACGCGATCGGGTCATGACTTTACTAAAGTTTACTGGTCGCCAGCGCGTTAACCGCTTCTAAACTCACAAAGGCATTATGAAAAATCTAACAATCGATTGTGAGACCGAGCTTATCGGGCAAGGTCGCAAAGTGCCTCGTATGGCATGTATGAGCGCGAGTGATGGACACGCGCATGAACTGTTAAGCCCCGATGAAGGTTGTGATTTATTGGCGCGTTGGCTGCGCTCTTCTGAAGGTTGGCTGATCGGGCATAATATCGCGTTTGACTTGGCTGTTGTAGCGCGCCACCGTCCCTCTTTAAGCGCTGATATATGGCGTCTGTACGATAGCGGGCGCGTATGGGATACGGGGATTCATGAGCGGCTTTTGGCGCTGTATCATGGCTGGAGTGAACACCCCACAATAGGCCGTCCTATCATATCGCAAGGGGTGAGTTTGGCTCAGTTGGCCAAAGGTCTTTTGGGGCTCGATCTCACAGATGTTAAACTTGACCCCAAAAGCCCGCGCTATCAGTATGGGGACTTGATCGATGTACCGCTTTCTCAATGGTCGAGAGAGGCGCGAGAATACGCGCTCGAAGATGCACGCATCACGCATCAGATTTTTGAGCGTCAACAAGCCTCTCTGAATGGACTAAAGCATGAGGCGCGCGGAGAATTGCGATATCTCGCAAGTTTTGATTTGCAGGTGCGCGCCGCGTGGGCTCTGCATCATTTGGAGATTTGGGGGTTGCGATCAAGTAGCGTTGCGCTGGATCAATGGCGGCAAAATATCGATCATAAACGCGCCGCTCTCCTTCTGGATCTTCAATCATATGGACTTGTAGACGCGCAGGGCAAGCGTTCAATGAATGCAATCAGAGCACTCATCGAGACTGCTTATGGTACCCATCATGCCCCGCGGACGGCATCGGGACAGATTCAGACGGCTAATGATGTATTGACTGATTCAGGAGAGCCTATTCTTGTTAAACTCGCAGAGTATCAGGAGATGGCAAAACTCAAAAGCACGTTTGAACCCGTACTAGCAAGCGCCACAGAGCGGCCGCTAAACGCCCGTTGGAACGTGCTTGTAAGGACGGGCCGAACCAGTTGTATCAAACCTAACTTGCAAAATCTGCCCCGTCGCGGTGGCTTGCGAGAGTGCTTTGTACCGCGTGAAGGGTGTGTGTATATCGGCGCTGACTACTCAACGGCGGAGCTCATCGCGCTGGCGCAAGTGTGCCTAAATCTTGGGTATGATAGCAAGATGGCGAACGCGATCAAATCAGGCCGTGACCTACATCTAGCACTTGCCGCGGATCTAATGGGGATCAGCTATGAGCGCGCGCTTGAGTTGAAGAACTTAGGTGATGAGCAGATAAAAGAGTACCGCCAGCTTGCCAAAGTGCCTAATTTCGGCCTACCCGGCGGGCTCGGCTCACATGGTCTTGTGAACTTCGCTAAAAGCTCATATGGAGTAGAGCTCACGGAGCAAAAAGCCGATGATTTGAAGCGCGCGTGGTTCGCGAAATGGCCCGAGATGCGCGCTTATTTCGATCACATTAAACAGCGTGTCGAGATCGGTCATATTGAACAGCATTACACACACCGCCGAAGGGGTAATATCGGCTTTACAGACGGGGCCAATACTTACTTTCAAGGGCTTGTCGCAGACGGAGCCAAGACCGCGCTCTATAATGTAGTGCGTGCCGCTTGGATGGAGCCCAAGAGCCCCTTATTTGGTGCTCGACCGATACTCTTTATTCATGACGAGATCATTTGTGAGGTCGAAGAGCGCCACGCCCCCGCGGCGGCTGACGAGCTCGCGCGAATTATGGAGCGCTCGATTAAGCCGTTCGTGCCGAATCTCCCGATATCCGCTGATGCTTGGGTGTCGCGCGCGTGGCGTAAGGGGCTCGAAGGGGTCCGAGATGGGGACGGTGTTTTGTTGATCCAAGATTGAGCGTATTTTCATCATTTGAGAATGCAGTTGCTCAAGCTCAATCTTGATTTCATGTGTCGCGCTGTCACAGGCTGAAGGGGCGGGCGCCTGTAATCTGTGTGGGCCTTTGGTGAAGAGAATGAATATCGAGTAATAACCGA
>Ga0181577_10001659_pt1 | contig 17801 bp, 16 predicted proteins | sample 101ome_21_FD_132468 | JGI IMG/M metagenome (GOLD analysis project Ga0181577, IMG submission 132468) | Coastal salt marsh microbial communities from the Groves Creek Marsh, Skidaway Island, Georgia - 101413BT metaG (megahit assembly) | ecosystem: Environmental > Aquatic > Marine > Intertidal...
CCCATGATTGCCGAACTACGCCATGTTGCGATTACTATTCATTCAGTGCCAGCCGATGGTCTGCCTCGGTTCAGCGGCGTCTATCGCTTTTTCGGAGAGGCTGATGAGCTGCTGTACATAGGTAAAAGCATCGACATCCGAAGTCGTATCAGCGCGCACTACCAGGAAGCGCGCCAACCCGGCAGACACCAGCGCATCATGCAGCAAGTGAAGCGCATTGACTGCACAGCCACCGCGGGAGAACTGGGGGCGCTGCTGATAGAAAATGCAGCTATCAAAGCTGAAAGCCCGCTCTACAATCGGCGCCAACGGCAAGTGCGGCGACTGTGGACACTCCAGCTCAAAGCGGCAAAAACCGGGTTTTTACAACCTCATGCCACCGATTTTCTGCCCGAGGCCGAGCGCAGTTACGATTGCTACGGGCTTTATCACAACAAGCGTCATATAGAGACAACATTGCGACGCCATGCCCGTGACAACGGCTTGTGTCTGCAAGCCCTAGGACTAGAGAAGGGTCGCGGGCCCTGCTTTCAGTACCAGTTGCGACGCTGTGATGGCGCCTGTGCGGGAGACGAAACGTCCGAGGCCCATAACGCGCGTTTACTCGAGATTCTCGATGGTGACCGCATTGCAGCCTGGCCCTACCCCGGCCCGATTCTGCTGCAAGAACATAATATCCGCCCCATGACCGAGCAACCGGAACAACAATTCCACCTGATTAACCATTGGTGCTATCAGGGTAGTTACCTAAGCCATGACGACGCGCGCCAACACATGCGGGGTAACGGTAGTCGTCTGTTTGATCGCGATGCCTACCGCCTGATACGCAAGGCGCTGCACCGCGGGAGTTTTGTGCTGCACGATGCGCAATCGGGTGAACCTATCGGCAATCCGCTCAAACGACACAGGGGCTCTGCCTCGTGAACGTGGTGTGGTTTAAGCGCGATCTGCGACTGCAAGATCACGCGCCGCTTGCAGAAGCCTTGGCGCGCCAAGGACCGATCTTGGCGCTCTACATTGTTGAAACATCGCTGCTGCGAGACCCCCACTACCGCAGACGGCATTGGCACTTTATTGCGCAATCACTCGTATCCATGCAGGAAGCGCTAAGCCAGCACGGCGGTAAATTGTGGGTGCTAGAGGGCGACGCCCTAACATTACTGGCCGAACTGCACCGCCTGCGACCCATCGACACCCTACTCAGCTACGAGGAGACGGGTCTAGAGGTAACCTATGCTCGCGACCGGGCGGTGGCCGACTTCACCCAAAAATCGGGCATTCAATGGCTAGAGTTCCAGAATAACGGTGTGCAACGGGGGCGACGGGATCGGCGCGGCTGGAATCGACAGTGGCACCGCCTCAATGCGCAAACCGCACCCTTGGATATCGACCTTAAAAACGTTGCTAAATTGAGCCAAGACTTACCGGAAGAACTACTGGCGGCGCAGTGTCAACGGCTACAAGCCTGGTGTTATCAGCAGCCCGGCTTTCAACCGGGTGGCGCCGATACCGGCACAGCAGTGCTCACCGACTTTCTAGAAAAGCGTGCCAAAAATTATCAACGCGGCATTTCCAAACCCGCCTGGAGCCGAGAAACCTGTTCGCGGCTGTCACCGTATCTGGCCTGGGGCAACTTGAGCGTAAGACAGGTTTATACCGCGCTAGAAGAGCGCCGTCGCCGCGGGGGATGGGCCCGCGCGCTGTCGGCCTTTGAGTCGCGTCTGCATTGGCATTGTCACTTTATTCAAAAATTTGAGAGCGAGTGCCGCATGGAGTTTGAGCCGGTCAATCGAGGTTTCATGGCGCATCCTCGTCATCATGATTCGGCTTTGTTAACCGCTTGGAAAGAGGGTCAGACAGGCTACCCTATGGTCGATGCCGCCATGCGCTGCCTGCGCGCCACGGGGTACATCAACTTCAGATTACGCGCGATGTTAGTGAGCTTTCTTACTCACCATTTGTGGCAAGACTGGCAAGCTGGCGTGATCGGTCTGGGTGCGTTGTTTTTGGATTTCGAGCCCGGCATTCACTACTCGCAGATGCAGATGCAGGCAGGCGTCACCGGCATCAATACCATCCGCATATACAACCCGGTCAAGCTCTCTTTGGAGCATGATCCAGACGCAATATTTTTACGCGAATGGCTGCCTGAGCTGGCGGCCCTGCCGACACCGCTGGTTCATCAACCCTGGCTGCTCTCGCCGTTAGAGCGCATGCTCGATCCAATCGACTACCCCGACCCCATTGTGCGGCTCGAGGACACCCATAAGCGCGCCCGCGACATACTGTGGGGTCTAAAAAATGATCCCGTGGTCCGTGCAGAGCGTCGTCGCATCCTCGGGACACATGTGGAACGCAAGCGCACTACGCAGACGTAAACGAATGCAAGCCTTGAACCAAAGCAAACCTTGTCTGTTATATTGATGACACGCTTGGCGCCACGCAGGGCCAACTGACGTTTGGCGAGACACAGAGGGAAAAGAACATGCTGACATTATTGATCGTAGTGGGGGCGCTAATTGCCCTCGTGGTGCTGGCTCTGGTGTTTTTGCCGAGCTTTGTCGATAACGACGCTATTATTGCCCTGGCCCAGGAGCAGGTTCGCACCGCTACCGGCGGAGAGCTTGTGGTCGCAGGTGATACTGAATTTTCGCTGTTTCCCGAACTCAAGCTCGCCCTAGGTGGCACCACATTGACATTGCCACCCCAAACACAGGGCGATCCCAGCACCGTGGGTAAAATTGAGACTATCGATATTGGCCTGTCATTCTCATCACTGCTTTCGGGCGCCAATGAGGTGGGCGACATCACCCTTAATAACGGTGAATTAAACGCCGTTGACAGTGCTGGCACCAGCATCACCCAAGTCGTGATTCACTCTGTAACCGTAAGTGGATTAAACATTGCCAACAGCCCTATAAAGCTTGACGGGGGTATTACCGTGCCGGGCCAAAATGGCAGCCCCGATATGGATATCAGCCTCGAGGGTCAAATTCGTGTTCCCGCCGATCTGGCGCAAATCACCATTGACTCCCTCGCCACACAAGTTGATGGCGCTCTTACCACTCCGGTCACCGCGCAACTCTCTGGTACGGTTGAGCTGTCACCCGTGCTGGCCAAACTTGATCTGGGCGCTGGTACGGCGGCGGGTGATATCAATGGCACGTTGACCTATGGCGACGAACTCTCTCCACAAATCGATCTGGCGCTATCGAGCAAGCGCTTAGAGCTCGATAACTTGATTCCCGCGGGCATGCCGGCAACGCCAAGTGAAACTGCCACAACGCGCGCCGCCGACAACAGCGGCTCGGGCGGAGGTAATGGATCGGCCGGGAAGAACACCGGGACCCAAGAGGCCTCTGCTACGGGCAGTGATCTACCTTCAGCCGCGCTACCTATTGGGGCGCTTGCGGGCCTAGACGTTCGAGTGGATTTATCCGCCGATGCACTTATCAGTGCTGGTCAAGAAATTACCGACGCCAAATTGCTGTTAGTGGTGAAAGACGAAGTCGCCAACATCAAAGCACTCCAAGGTACGCTGCATAAAGGCACCTTGGATACCCGTGCGCGGGTTGATATGCGAAAGGCCCCTGTAAAAGCCAGCGTTGAGGGCGGTCTGAAGGGCTTTGATGTCGATTCACTGCTGACCAGCGTGGGTTCAGGCGGCGCGGTACTAGGTCAAATCAATGCCAGCTGGGATGTTGATACCCAAGGCGAAACTACCGATGACTTGGTACGCAATCTGGATGGCGATGCCAAGGTATTTGGTAGCAACATAGAGGTGACTTCCATCTCCATAGGCGCGACCATGTGTAAAGCGGTGGCACTGGCCAACCGACAAAGCACGCAAAACGCTCTGCCGGCCACCACGCAAGTCGACCAACTCAGCGCCGGCGTTATTTTTGCTGCCGGCAAAGCCACATTGGATGACGTTGCGGTGAGTACCCCCGGGGTCAAACTGTCCGGCACCGGTGACGCCGCACTGGACACGCTCGATTTCAAGGCACGCCTGGTGGCGCGCTTATTTAAAAGCTTGGGCGATCTGGATCCGGCATGCGCTGTAAAAGACAGCTACACCAGTATCGATTGGCCTGTAAACTGTAAAGGCTCCTTGGGCGGTGGCGCAGAGCCACAATGCAACGTGGATGCTGAAGCCATTATCAAGCAGACCATCAAGGCCGACACCACTGACAAAATTAAAGAGCAAGGCGGTAAACTGCTGAAAAAACTGTTCGGGAACTGATTATGCAACGTCGACAGTTCATCATCGCCAGCACGGGTCTGCTGCTTAGCCAGGCTCTTGCGGTCAACACCCAAGCACAAGGTCGCTTGAATCCCCGCAGCCCCAATGCGGTGGCTTTAGGCTATAGCGACAACCACGCCAGCGTGGACACCCAACGCTGGCGCAAAAAAGCCAGCGATAGCAGTGGTCAGCAGCGCTGCGCTACCTGCGCACTGTTTAGCAAGGATTCAGGCGGCTGCAGTATCTTCGGTGGACAGACCGTGGCCGCCAACGGCTGGTGTAATGCCTGGACACGGGGTTAATTACTTTTCCACACGTTCGATTTCCCGACCCGGCGCCAGCCCCGTATTCTGTTAACCTTGCGCCATCATGTTTACCCATAGCTACGCCGCCCTAGGCAGCCAATACGCCACCCCCTGCTCACCCTCACCGGTGGCTGATCCCCAATGGCTAGCTTTTAACGACACCCTTGCCGACGCGCTTAATTGGCCCGCGGCTGACACTGACCGCAACCTGCTCCTGAACGCCTTTGGCGGTAATTCAACACTTCCCGATACCAAGCCGGTGGCCACGGTGTATGCCGGTCATCAATTTGGCGGGTATAACCCGCAATTGGGCGATGGTCGTGCCTTGTTACTGGGGGAATGGCTAGACGCCGACGGCCAGCGCTGGGATATCCAACTCAAAGGGGCCGGCCCCACGCCCTATTCCCGCGGAGGCGATGGCCGCTCACCCCTTGGGCCTGTGGTTCGCGAATATCTGGTCAGTGAGGCCATGCATGCGCTGGGGGTACCCACCACCCGGGCACTGGCTGCGGTGACCACTGGCGAGAGGGTGTATCGACAGGCTCCCGAACCTGGCGCCATTCTGACTCGCGTGGCACCCAGTCACTTGCGTATTGGCACCGTGCAATTTTTTGCCATGACCCAAGCCGGTGACGGTCTGGAGGCATTGGTGGATTACGCCTGCCAGCGCCACTATGCCCAAGCGCTAGCAGCGCAACAGGGATCAGCAACGCCGCTAACTGCCGCAGGTGTATTACTCCAGCAAACCATCGCTGCCCTGGCGCAGTTGGTGGCACAGTGGCAAAGCCTGGGTTTTATTCACGGGGTGCTCAATACCGATAACATGCTGCTGTGCGGGCACACTGTGGACTATGGCCCCTGTGCTTTTATGGACCGCTATGACGCCAAAAAAGTGTTCAGTTCGATCGATCAACAGGGACGCTATGCCTTCCAAAATCAGCCTGGCATCGTGCATTGGAATTTGAGTGTGCTGGCCCAGTGCCTGTTGCCTCTCATCGCTGATGATCAGGAAGACGCTCTGGCTTTTGCCCAAGCGGAGATTGATCGCTTCCCCGAGCTTTATAGCCAACATTACGCACTCCTCATGGCGCATAAATTAGGCCTCAATAGCGTGAAGCCTACTGATCAAGCTCTTGTTGAGCGATTGTTTGGTGTGCTCCAAGCCGACGCCCTGGATTACACCTTGTCCTTTCGCTGGATCACAGAAGCTGCCGCGGATAACCTGAATGCAACCCCGCTAGAGGCCCTGTTTGAGCCCAGCGAGTCTCTGTGCGACTGGTTTGTTGAGTGGCAGAGCCGGTGGCAGCAACAAGACGAGCCCGAGGCACAGTTGCCCATAATGCAAAGCCATAACCCCGTTGTCATTCCACGTAACCACTGGGTGGCCAGTGCCATCACGGCCGCTGAGGCAGGCGAATACGGCTTGTTTGACCGATTATCGGCGCGCTGGCAAAGCCCGTGGATCTGGCAAACAGGTGACGAACAATGGGCTGCGTCACCCACACCGGAGGAAGAAGTGACACGAACTTTTTGTGGCACATGACAGACCACGTATAATCCCCGCAACATCCTGCAATCACGCCGTAAAGAGAGCACTTGTGAGCTTTTCATTTTTGGGTAAGACCGTCTCCGGCCGCTTCACAATTCCCTCGGGTATTGTGACCACGGCCCCAGCCATTATTGAACGGGTCATGCGGGACATTCCCGAAGTGGGCGTTATCACCACCAAGAGCATTGGCTTACAACCCCGCCCCGGGTATCGCGAACCGGTATACAGCCAATATGCCCCCGGCTGTTTCGTCAATGCAGTCGGTCTTACAAACCCCGGGGCAGAGGCGTCACTCGCTACGCTAAGCCAAATAAAAGTGCCCGATGACAAGTTTTTACTGATATCCATTTTTGGCGGCAGTGTCGACGAGTTTGTGCAGGTAGCCAAGCTACTCGAATCCGTGGCTGATGGTTTTGAACTCAATTTGTCCTGTCCCCACGCCTCGGGCTATGGCATGGCAATGGGTCAAGATCCCGACATGGTTGCCGAGATCGTGGCGGCGGTTAAGTCTGCTGTGGCCGTACCGGTGATTCCAAAACTCACACCCAATGCCAGCGATATTGCCGCTATTGGCCGCGCTGCCTTAGACGCTGGTGCCGATGCCCTGTGCGCCATCAACACCGTGGGCCCGGGGTACACGGAAAGTCACGGTAAGCCGGTGTTGAGTAATGGTGTGGGTGGCATGTCGGGCAAAGGCGTTCTGCCGATAGCCCTAAAATGCATCAGAGAGTTACGTGCCGTTACCGATAAACCCATCATTGGCTGTGGTGGTTTATCGAGTGCCGCTGACTGTCTCGCCGCAGAGAGTGCCGGGGCGGATCTGATTGGGGTAGGTTCAGCCCTAACCGGTATGGATAGTGCCGATATTCGCGATTACTTCGCCGCACTCTCCGCCGACCTTGAGAGCAATACCAACCGCGCCGAACAGCAGGTGCGCTATGACATCGACATGAGCTTTAAACCCCTTACGGTGGTTTCTAACGATGCGGTTTGTGACGATATCACCGTGCTGACCTGTGCTGAGAGCATCAATATTCAAGCCGGTGAGTACATTTTTGCTTGGATTCCCGGGGTGGGTGAAAAACCCTTCTCCTGCTTAACGGACAGTCCGCTGCGACTGGCAGTCATCGATGTGGGCGAGTTCACCCACGCCTCTTATCAATTGCAACCCGGCGACAGTCTTTACTACCGTGGCCCCTACGGCACCCCCGTGGCTCCACCCGAGGACAGTCCTGTTATCTGTGTGGCCGGTGGCACAGGCCTAGCTGCGGTTTATCAAATAGCACGCGACTTCGGCGGCGACCCCGCACCCGCTCATGTGTTCGCGGGCGCGCGTAGCGCCGATAGGCTGTATTTCTTAGACGAATGTCGGGCGGTTGCCGAGGTCACTATAGCCACCGATGATGGCAGCGCCGGTTTTCACGGCCGCGTAACCGATGCCTTAGAGGCACACCTACAAACGCTGGACAGTGATACCTTGGCGAGCGTGCAGTTTTATAACTGCGGCCCAGCCCCTATGATTCATGCGGCTGAAGCGGTGCAGCGGCGTTACTGTGCCGATCATCAGATCCACAGCGCTATCGATTTTGTCACCAAGTGTGGGGTGGGTATTTGTGGCGCTTGCAGCTCACCCGATGGTCGGCGCATCTGTATTGACGGTCCCTTTATCAGCGCTGAATAGAGAAGCGCTGCCTTTACGTACTTGCCGAACCTAACCTGCTGAGTGTTTTAGCCACACCGCTGACAAACCAAACGGGCGACTTGGCGTTAGTCAACGGTAGACTCTGATCGCAATGCCAAAGCCTGTAACAAGGCACCGCCATCGCTGGGTAATTCAGATAGCGGCGCAATTCCCAGCACCCTCGCTGCTAATGGGTACACATCGAGCTGGTGGGCTTGTTCAATGACTAGACCCTGTTTAAAAGCGGTTCCAGCCGCTGCGGCAAAAGCGGCCATCTCAGGTACATCCAAGGGAAATCCGTGACTGCCCTCGATAGTTTCTGGCCCAATACCGTATTTGTTGAAAAACGCTGGCGGTCGGGTAATGAGCGCCAAATCGGGTAACAAATCGATACTGCCGTCCCCCAGGGCTTGTAATTGCACGGTGTCATAAACGGTCCAGCGCTCATCCGCATAGGACTCAAGCTCAGCGCGCAAACCTTCAACGTCGGCCTCCGCTGACTGCGCGTAGTAGGTAACACGCTCGTTGGTTACAAAACGCTTAAAACCCACAGCCTCGGGAAATGCCGACTCTGGTATGCCATATTGCCCTTCAATTTGGGCCATGCCGTGATCGGATACCAGCAATATATTGGCATCCTTGAGCCCCAGTGATTTTACCCCCTGCCAGAGTGTCCCAATATGGCCGTCCACTTCCGCAATAGCATTGGCAGTCTCCATAGATAGCGGGCCAAAACGGTGCCCCATGGTATCTACCAACGAGAAATACAAGGTAATAAGCGAGGGCCTAACCGGCTCGGGCAGGCGCAGCCAATTCAGGACTTGGGCTACTCGCTCGGCGTAAGGCGCCGATTTGGCGTAATGCATCGTGTAGGTAGGGTGCTTACCACCCCAATTGGCATCCGACTCGGGCCAAAAATAACTGGCCGCCACCAAACCGTGGGCCTCGGCTAGATTCCATAAAGGCATACCCTTGAGCCAACTGGAATCTTTGCTGCCATTTCCCATGTGATAGCAATCGCCCCGCTGTCGATCACAAAAGTGGTTGTCGACAATACCGTGCTCTGTTGGCGGCAATCCGGTAATAAGACTCAAGTGACCAGGAAACGTATTCGGTGGATAAATCGGCTGTAGGCGCTTAACGCGCACACCCTCATCCACAATAGCCTGAATATTAGGCGCTTGGTGAATATCGAGATAATCACCACGAAAGCCGTCGATCGATACCATGATGAGTGTTTGCGCCTGGCTGATACCCGCGCAGAAAAGTCCTAAAACGCAGATGACAGTTCGCAAGCTCAACCGCAACTCAGAGAAGATCGGCCATCGCGCCGACCAGCTGCTGGCGCATTGCATTGAGAAAACCCGTTGAAGCATTGTGCTCACTCTCCCAACATGAACCGCGTCTACACACCCCGCGCTTCCGCAAGCTGTTTGGTGAGCGGTGCCGATTGTGTTCACCACAACCAAACTCCGCTTGATACCTCTAATTCAGCCACCACCAAACGATAATGGCACCGAAAACCACGCCTTTAACCCATGCGACCCACAGTAGTTGATAGTCGCTGAAGCCCAAGCGTTGCTGCCACTGGATGGTTTGCCGTGCATGCCAATCGAAAAAGCCCATAACAAATCCGTCCCTTTACCCTATGACGCGCCCAAGATCTGCATGGCAAGACAAGTGCTACCGCCGCATTCCCCGCGCAGCAGCGATGGCGACAACACACACCACAATCTCGACCGCGATGGCATCGTAAGTCCAGCTAGCACCGTGCAACATGGCAGCCGCCACACGCGCGGGGGCCACTATGCCCACAATCAGCCCGCCCGCCGTTATCAACGTAGGATTTCGACTCAACAGACCCCACAGCAGCAAGCCCCCGGTACCCAAGAAAAATCCTGCAGAATCCCCTATCTGGGTGGCCAGCCCAGTACCCGAGAGTAACCGTGCCTTAAGTGCCTCCGCGGCAGCATCTGGATCGATCACCCACAAAACACCGGTATACATCATGAGTGCTGCAGCCAAGAAAACCAAAACCAGAAGTACTTTTTGCATGGGGTTAGCCCTGTTATGTTTGTTGAATGCTGAGAGCTTACTGCAAACCAAACCATGGCGGCACCCTTCAACCTTTGAGTGCTGTGAACAATTTCGCGAAGGAAGTATCGCTGGTATTAGATCTGGAACGCGCCGCCTTCAATGGTGGGCCGCAGACTGCGGCTATCGGCAGTTGCCCATATCGATGGTCTAGCCGCACTCATAGCGAGAACAACCCATGAAACGCGGTGCAAGGTTTTCCCGTTGCGGGCAGTACCGTTACGCACTCACCCGCGAATGGGATCCAGCGGGATCCACCTGTGCCTTTATCGGTCTCAACCCCTCGACAGCAGACGCCTACCGAGACGACCCCACTATTCGGCGCTGCATTGGCTTTGCGAAAAACTGGGGGCACGGTAAGTTATTGGTGGTCAATTTATTTGCCTTCCGTGCGACCTACCCCGCCGACCTAAAGGCCGCGGCCGACCCCGTTGGGCCACGTAACAACTACTGGTTGAGACGCCTCCTAAAGGACTGCGACATTGCGATTGCCGCGTGGGGTAATGACGGTGGACTCGGAGATCGCGATCACTATCTGCGCAAACTCGGCATCGAACTGCATTGCTTGGGCGTTACCAAAGAGCACCAGCCACGGCATCCTCTCTACGCCCGCGGCAATTTACTGCCCAAAATTTTTTCCTGAACCTGTCTTAATTAAGTTTGGCACAGCAGCAAGTGGGTAAAACAGATCTAGGAGTCACTATGACCACTAACGACATGGAACAACGCATTCGCGACTACTTTGCAGCCTGTAACACCGGCGATGCCGCAAAAATTGCCGCCCACTTCACGGATGATGGCGTGCACTACTTTCCTGCAGGGTCTCCCTTTGGCGCGTTGCGTGGCGCGCAAAAGATTGGCGAGTGCTGGGCACATTGCGTGGCGACACTGGGCTCACATTGGACGGTGGATCATTACTTAGGTGATGCCACTAAACGTGAAGCCGTAATTGAGTGGACGCACAACAAACCCAAAGTAAAGCAAGTGCTGCGCGGTGATGAGTGGTATCGATTTAATGAGGCCGGACTCATTACCGAAATCCGCGCCTACTACGCGTGCCCAACCCATGCGGGTGTATCAGAGCACGGCTTGGGCGACTTTGACTACAAAGGGCGCGGCTATCCCATTTACTGAATACCAATGGGGTTGGTAGCCGGCGCCCCCTAATAGTGATCAATGGCTCGCAATAGCCGTATTGACCCACAGTGGCCGCTCCTTGAAATAAAAATTCAACACCAACGCCACCGTTTCATAGCTTTCAGTCCTCACACTGGCCACAGGTTAGTCACTGCATCGCCTCACTTAATTCGCCGCGCGCTAAAATACCGCCTTTGAGCCAAAAGCGGTCCCTGCAAAGGCCGGCACTCTGATCAATCTACCGATGCGTGTATACCTTGATGAGACGCGTATTTTCGTAGCGCTGTCACTGGCTTTTTTCGTATAGTTCACTGAACCGCTAGCCCGTAGGCATTCTATGAGCGCCATAAAAGCTTTTTTCAAAGAACTGGTTGCCCGCCGCGTCTTGCGCACCCTAGGCGGCTATGCGGTCATTGTGTGGGGTCTAGGACAGGGCTTTGCCGATCTTTTTCCGGCCATGGGCATTCCCGAATGGACAGTACCTGCCTTTATCTATAGCGCCATAGCGCTCTCTCCCGTTGTGGCGTTCATTGCTTGGCGCTATCAGCTCACCGGTAAAGGTCTGATTCTCGACCCACGGGATCGTTTGGAGAATATGGACGGCACCGCCATTATCAAAGAGGTGCGCCAACGTCATGACAAATTAGGCGTCGCGGCCGTCACCCTTAAGTGGCAGGGTGAGGATGGCAGTGCGCTAGCACTCGAATCCATGGGGCCTATTTTTATTGGCCGAGATGACGGCTGCGATGTAGTGATTAAAGAGAAGTTGGTAAGTCGCAGTCATGCAGTTATTTGGGCCCACAACAGTCGCTGGTACGTGACCGATTTACAAAGCTCTAACGGCACCTGGCGCGGCGTGGAGCGACTCACTAACGAGCTGTTGTTAAGAGAAGATGTCATTACTCTTGGCAAGGAAGGGCCCGCGGTGACGCTCATGTTCAACGCTACTGACTTAACCTATGTTTCAACCGTAGCTCGGGGGCAGTCGAAAAAAAGCTAACGTACTGTCAACAAACAGCTCATAGCTCGGCGACAAAATCTCGCTTGAGCGTGCGTGCAGACATCAAGAAACAACCTGCAGCGACAATGAACCAACAAACGGTAACGGCCATGGCGAATTTAAGGCCCTCCGTATTAGCCGTGGTACAAATATCGACCTGGGCTGGGAGTAAATTGACATCCCTTGCCTTACAAATTTCGGGAGATAACAACGCACCAATATCGCTGCCGGCGAGCTCCTGCGCCATAAAGAAATCACTCATAAAGCCTACGAAATACGGACCCACCCCGTTACCCAGTAAAGAAATGACAATGAGCATCACAGCAATAGCGGTGGCACGAGATCGATTGCTTACAACCCCCTGCCCTATGTTGTACTGCGCACCTAGATACGAGTAATGCATCATCGCACCTAGGCCCCACAACGCGAACACCACCCGTAAATCATCGAAAAAGAAGGCCGACATATACAGCGGAGTTGCCAGCAACAAACCCGTGGCAGGCACCCATGCCATCGCTGTAGGAAAGCGCGCAGTAAGACGCTCGGTGATAATGCCACCCAAATAGGTACCACCCGCGGCAAATAAGGATAACGGTGCACCAAAGTTAACCGCTGCATCACGCACGCTTAGGCCATGCTCGCGCTGCAAAAAAGGCGCCTGAAAACTGACCAAGCCATAACCCACAAACGCAACGAGAGCCGCGCCCAAGGTCATCCACCAAAATGAAGGCTTGGCTCTAAGCTCACGAAACGCCTCTCCCAAGGGGGGTTTTTCGGGAGCCACAGTTCCGGGTGGGTCGGAGTAACCCCGGGGAGGTTCTTTAATGGTAAGCAGCACCAGTAACGCTACCAAAACGCCCGGGAGGCCCACCGCCACAAACGCAATGCGCCAACCTTCAATCTGGGACCAATCTAAACTACCGAAGAGCCAGCCCAATCCAAGACCCGCAAACCATTGGCCGACATCGGCGCCTTGCATTTGAGCAATGGGTCCACCAAATACATTGGCTAGCATGCTGCCTATCGTGACGCCCATGGAGTAAATAGCCAACGCAGTGGCGCGCTTACGGGCAATAAAATAATCACCAATGATGGAATTGGCCGGTGGCGTGCAGCCCGCCTCGCCAACGGCAACCCCAATGCGGAAAAACAGTAGACTGACAAAGCCCGCCGCCACACCACAAAGCGCGGTCATGATTGACCACAACACAATGCACAGCGCAATAATCTTGACCCGGTTACTGCGATCGGCCCACATGGCAATGGGGAGACCCATAATGGCGTAGAAAATGGCGAAGGGCGGACCGTACAACAACCCCCACTGGGAATCAGTTAATCCAAAGGATTCAATAATAGGTTGGGCAACAACGGCTATGAGCGTGCGATCAATAAAATTGAGGGTGTACACCGCCATGAGTAGCAATAGAACGTAATTGCGATAGCTAGTTGACCCATACCCGGTCAGGTGGCCCTCTCCCGCGGAGCTCGCTTCAGTACGCATAGACGCTACCTCGTTGTCTTTTATTGTTGTCGCACTCGCCATGCGCTCTTTCGCCATCATAGCCTTGAACCGAAGCGGCACAAAGCTTGGAACCTATTTATTTACCAAACACGCGTCAAAATTTTTTTGTATAGCGCTGGTCACTCATCATCGGTCATTAACGCCTGCTGCCACTGCGCAACTTTGGCGTTAATTTGAGGGCCATCGGGACGCGCCCGCTGCGCCAACGTCATTAACGATAACGCGTCCTGCAATCCCAGCGGCGTTTGTGATTCAATCTTGAGCGCAATGTCCCGCAAGTACTCGGCATCAGCATTTTCAAGTTTTTTATCGACAACCAAAGGCAGCAGATAACGTAACAGTGATGTAACAATTGCATCGGAATTATCACGACTGACACTCGCATGCTCGCGCGAGGCACCCGATGAAAACGCATTATTGGTGCCGAAATATCGCTGAAAGAATGCCTGATTAGACTCTGCGAAGAGACCCTCCACTTCAGCGCGGCGCGGTGACGTGATAGGCGCGTTGTCCGGTAGCTGCCAGGATAAGATTTGTTGCTTCAACTCCACATTAGTGCGGTTAACCTCACCCGAATCCCCGCGCCAATAGGGTGCTACAGTGTTAATAAACTGAAACATTTGTGCTTTAAGTTGGCTTAGCGACTCATTAGCACGCTCGAGATCAAAATTTAACGCGTCAGCAATATTAGGTGCCCCCAGCGCCTCGAGAAAGTCGTAGCGGATATCGTTACTTACAAACCGCTCTCTGTCATACAAACGAAAATCGCAATGTTCACGACCAAATGCCGCTGACCATGCATCAGCAGCGGCAAGATAATTGTATAAGTGGGCCGCCGGATGAAGTTGATCAATAAAATCGTCTAAGGATTTCTTTGAGGCAACTTTCAGTGCCGTGCTGTAGCGCGATACCGCCACGTCGAATTGATTGCGGAAGTAACATACCACTCGCACCGAGCTGAATGCAGTCAACAGGAACTCAGCCAAAGCTGTAATCTCTTCGGCGGTTTTCAATGTGGAATGAAAATGTTCACTACTAATGATAACGCTGTGGTGCTGCTCTGAAGCCGCGTTCACCTCATCAATCAACGCCTCACGAAAGCCGCCGAAAAAGCGTTCACGATCTTCCTGCGAGCTAATACCATTGCGCTTTGCCCAGCCATCGATCTGCTGGCTGAAGCACGCTGCCAGCAATCGATTATTGGGCTTCTCGAGACACTCCGATAAATAGAAGCCCTGTTGGCTCAAGGCGGCTTGGTTCTGATACAGCCAACCCTGCAGCAATGTGGTGCCGGTTTTCTCGGTACCTATATGAAGGATGCATTGCACAAGCAAGTCGTCTCAAAATGACGTTAGCTGGCCAGGATAACTCGAATTGATACTTTCGAGTGCCTACTATTTCTCCTCAGTGGTCACGACCGGAGGCGGCGGCAACAAAGAGGCGGTGCCTGGGAAGCTCGTCGTGATGATGTCATCCGTGGCCTTATCCAACATTTTTTGAATAGCCTGACCCAGCGGGTGGGTCAAAAACGCAGAAAGGTTGCCGAATCCGGCAATTTCGATACCCCCCTTTGAAGCACTGGCAAGGCCTTCCACGGCTTTGGAGTAAACCACTTGACCATTGGTAGCGTCGATGATTCTCATATGAATCATGAGTGAGGCGACTTGCTTACCGCCCGATAGCTTAATACCCCCAATGCCGATGCCACCGCTGGCACCGCTCTCGCCATCATTGAATGCGGTTAAAGAGCCTAAGACGAAGTAGCGTATGCCAGGCACCTTGGGCAGGCCGCTACCACTGATATAGATTTTCTTTGCTGTGTCGGTGCTGTAGAGCTCGAAAATTTTTCGGGCAATTTTTTTATCTACCAAGGTAAAACGATTGGTCGAAAGCAGCGTGCTCACCAACATATTAGATAAACCGTCGCCCAATCCAAAATGCACCTGCACCCCAGTATCAGCATTTATCCAGTTTGCCTCAGGCATGTCGGATAACCCGTCTTCGAACGTTAGGACAGCTAGACCCACCTTAGGACCGTCATAGTCTGGCCACTCAAAGGCAGTGTAGGGCGGCTCAATAGGGTCCTTCTTTGCTGCGACGGCGTTACCACTTAATCCAATCACACCCAAGGCTAGAACCACCGAAAGTAATACACGGCTCATGCGATTCTCCTTATTTTGAATGCACTTATTTGTTATCGACGGCCTAGAGGCCACTGACACACATACCGATACCCTAAAAGAAGACCAAAAAAATGGCAATTAACGGTCAAGGAATGAAGACACAGACCTTGTCCTGCGTAGCGCCATTGATAGCAACACCCTGAAAGTAGGGTGTACACGCACCAACACCATCACAACTGGGAGGTAAATATTGGCTATCAATACCCTGGCTGGGCGCGCTTCGGCAGTACCATTGCACGCCGCCACCGCGCACACACGGAACCAATTCCAGCTTATTTCTGTTACCGAGTTGCGGGATGTCATAGGTCAACTCGATAGCCCCGCAATAGACCATGACACTGGAGATGTCAGGGATATCAGTAAACTCGTCCGGGTCTCGACCCATCTCTTGCAGCGCAGCCGGAAATCGGCCATCGACTGAATACTTCATCAAAATAGGTGTCTTTAGGGCAGCGGCCTGGGGAATGGCGCGTGCTACTTTGGTTCGTACAACATAGCTTTGATAGGCTGGTAAAGCGACAGCCGCCAATATACCGATGATAGCCACGGTAATAATGAGCTCAAGTAACGTAAAACCATTTACATTGCGTTTGATTGCAAAGCCCTCGCTCATTGCGCCACGCCCCCGAAGGATTAAGCTCACCTGCGCTTGTGGCTAAAAAATTAAGGGAATTTCGAATAAATTGAAAACCGCAATGAATAGCTCTGCGAGGCGTAAGACTATCGAGCAGTCTAATGGTTTGCAGAAGACAGGACAGTCCTAAAAGTGGTGCCGGAGATAGGAGTCGAACCTACGACCTTCGCATTACGAATGCGCTGCTCTACCAACTGAGCTACACCGGCACAGGGGGCGCGATCTTAAGCAAAAGCGCAGTCAGGCTCAAGACCGCCGGCCACATGACCCAATCAATTCGGCAGAATTTCGCGGCAATTTGACCGCCGCAGCCGGAATTACCCTCGCCTCACGTGGAGTCTACTTAGCACTCGAGATACACTCGGTTGGTGATACTCCATGGTTCGCCACACCATAGCGCGCACTAACACCTAACTGAGTTTTCCTACCTATGGCCGTGCTTGATCAAACAAAAAAGCCCATCTTGGTGACCGGGGCCGCCGGCTTCATTGGTGCCAATGTGTGTCGTGTACTGCTTGATCGCGGCTTAGAGGTGGTTGGCGTTGATAACATCAACGACTACTACGATACGGCATTGAAGGTGCATCGATTGCAATCCTTAGAGAACCGCACGGGATTTGCATTTCATCACCTGGATCTAGCAGATACGCAAGCCGTGAATACGCTGTTTGATACTGCCGACGGGTTTCCCTGGGTTGTTCACTTAGCGGCGCAAGCGGGCGTACGTTACTCCTTGATCAACCCCGATGCCTATGTGCAGAGCAATTTAATAGGCTTTCAAAATATTTTAGAGAACTGCCGCAAGCGCATGCCCGAACATTTCGTTTTTGCGTCTTCAAGTTCGGTGTATGGCAACAGCCAGGCAGAAGCGTTCAGTGAAACCGATCGCACCGACGACCCCGTGAGTCTGTACGCCGCCACCAAAAAATCGAATGAACTGGTGGGCCATAGCTACGCCAAGCTCTACGGTATTCCCATGACTGGGCTGCGCTTCTTTACGGTTTACGGCCCAGCCGGCAGACCCGACATGGCCTATTTCGATTTCACGCGGGCGATTTTAGCTGGCGAGACCATTCGGGTATTTAACCACGGCAATCTTGAGCGCGATTTCACCTATGTGGATGACATCGTCGCCGGGGTTCTCGCTGTTTGCGACCACCCACCCAGCGAGCTTGATATCCCCCACCGTATTCTGAACCTGGGCAACAATAGGCCGGTAAAACTCGGCCATTTCATTGCCACACTCGAAGGTTTATTGGGTGTGGAAGCCATTAAAAATTACGTCGATATGCAACCGGGGGATGTGTACAAAACCTGCGCCAATATCGACGCCGCTCAAGCCCTGGTGGGCTACGAGCCCCAGACCGACATTGAGCAGGGCCTAGCCAACTTTGTCAGTTGGTATCGCAACTTCTACCAATAAGCTGCGCTAGAGACGAATGACCCCCGACAG
>Ga0181577_10001664_pt1 | contig 17786 bp, 18 predicted proteins | sample 101ome_21_FD_132468 | JGI IMG/M metagenome (GOLD analysis project Ga0181577, IMG submission 132468) | Coastal salt marsh microbial communities from the Groves Creek Marsh, Skidaway Island, Georgia - 101413BT metaG (megahit assembly) | ecosystem: Environmental > Aquatic > Marine > Intertidal...
ATGCACAAGCGATTGCCAGCCTTTTTCACGCCAGCACAGTTCGTGTCTATACTAGCCAAGATCCTATTGGGGTTGCGGTGGCGTCATCGGCCAAAAATGTCATTGCGATTGCCGCAGGCATCACCTCCGCTCTTGGGTTAGGGGATAATGCGCGTGCGGCGTTAATTGTGCGCGGTTTGGCCGAAACCACACGGCTTGCCTTCGCCCTTGGTGGACAGCAACAAACGCTGTTTGGGCTAGCAGGTATGGGTGATATGATTTTGACGTGTACGGATACCCATTCGCGCAATTATTCTTACGGGGTGGCGCTTGGGTCGGGTCAGGCTCCGGGTATAGCGTTAGCTGAAGGGGCGCGAACCGCGGCAAGTTTGGCGCGCCGCGCCGAAATGATGAGGGTGGAAACACCAATTATTTCTGCCATCCACCGCGTCGTCAATGATGGCGCAGATATCAAATTAGAAATTCAAGCTCTACTGGCACGACCAGTGGATCAGGAATAGATGTAATCCTAATCAGAGACAGCACGACAAAAAAGAGGACAACAATGAAAACATGGCTCTTCAAATCAGAACCTTCGACATGGTCATGGCAAGATCAGCTTGACGCTGGTGCAAAGGGAACAGGGTGGGATGGTGTGCGAAACTATCAGGCCTCAAATAACATGAAAGCGATGGCATTAGGAGATTTGGGGTTTTTCTATCATTCGGTCAATGAAAAATGTATCGTTGGCATTGTTGAGGTGATTGCGCTTTATCATCCTGATCACACTGATGCTAGTGGGCGATTTGGAATGGTAGATGTTAAGGCGGTGCAAGCGGTCAATAAGCCTGTAACGCTGGCTGAAATCAAGGCTAACCCTAAGCTAGAAGACCTGGCGCTTGTTCGGCAATCACGGCTTTCTGTGGTTCCCGTATCACAAGACCATTGGGCTGAGCTGCTGCGGATGACAGATACCCAGCTTTAGATGCTTCCTCAGTCATCGTTTTGTTTATTCAGAGGTGTCTTCGGTATCCCGCCGCCTATCACGCGAAACGAAATAGAGATTACGAAGATAAATAAACAGACCCAAGCCTTGACCAAAAATAATCACAGGGTCTTGCCGCCAGATAGCGTATAACAACAAAACCATGCCGCCGCCGATAGAAAAATACCAAAAGGCAATAGGGATAACACTTCGATTCTCGCGCTCTGAGGTGATCCACTGAATGATAAAGCGCATGGCGAATAAAAATTGACCGCCAAATCCAATGACAATCATCACGGTCTCAGGATGATCTGGCAGGCTTTCCGGTAAAAATGGAAAGATAGTGATCAAGGTCCATGATAGTCCAACCGCAAGACTTTCAATTGATGCTGAAAGGGCAGCGATAAACTCAAACATAGGTGTTATTCCAATTCTTCGCTTTTGAGGGATTTTGGACTGCGGCGGATGAGCCACCATACCCCTAGAATATCCGATATGCCAACGACTAACCGATCAAGGATACGGTATTTTGATGTGCCAACTTGGCGGGCGGCGTGACCAACAGGAACAGCCAAAACAATAGCCCCTTCCCGGATGGCTAATGCGGGCATAAAGCGGTGGATATGATTAAAATACGGCAGACGCAAAAATAATTCCCGATCAAACACTTTAATCCCACAGCCGCTATCGGGGTGCTGGTCTTTAAGCATCCATGTCCTGATCCTTTTGGCCCAGCGTGAGGCTACACGCTTTCCTAAACTATCTTGGCGTTTCTGGCGGACGCCTGCGGCCATAACTAAACCGCCAAAGGCTGTTTTTTCTGACTGCCATGCGGTTTCCAACGTCACCAGATCAGCAGGCAGATTCTGACCATCCCCGTCAAGAGTTGCAATACGATCAGCACGAGCCGCTAAAACTCCTGTGCGAAGCGCGGCGCTCTGGCCTGACCGCCGACTATGTGTGATGACACGTAAACAGCGGTGTTGGGCTTTTTCAGCAACCAATTCAGCGTAAGTATCGTCGGTGCTGGCATCATTAACATAGATGATTTCAATCTTCCGACCTGAAAACGCTGAAACAATACCTTCGATAAGGGGGTTAATATTTCCGGCTTCATTCATCACAGGGACGATAACACTGATTTCAGGTAGTTTTGACATCTTAACACTTTCCTGAGGCATGAGACATGATGATTGCCATAAGGCGTTAATACTGGAGCAACTGGCTGACGTCAATTACCGGTGTGATTGCTGTTACTGCAGGCGGCGATAAATTCCTATGCGAGCTGGGTCGCCGCGAGAATAGTTAAACCCTTCTATCACCCCAACTGCGGTAACCGTTATTTGCATTTGTCCTAAGATGTCAAGGAACTCTGGCGCGGATGCGGCTTCGACCAAGGCTGTGCCATCAGGTGCTTCAACCATAAAAAGGGCGGTTTGTTCTGCTGAAAATAAGAGCACATCCTCACCCAAGGCAAAGACGAGTGATGGCTCATGGTAACCTGCTGAGGCAATGGGTTTGTCTAGCACATCCAAACGATGCAATTCCGCTTTGATGCGCGGGGCCAGATGTAATCCGTCCATCCTTGGCAAAACACCGCCTAGCGTAACGGCATGGAATAACGCTCCCAAGATGAGCATGGCCGCTAAATAAGAAGGTTTTCCACCGGGGTGGCGCCATAACCAACCTACCACAGCTGTAGCTATTCCAAGGCCCAGAACAAGGCTGGCTAAAAGCATTGGGCCATCATAAAGACTGGCGATGACAAAAATAGTGCCGCCTAATAAAGGCCCAATTAATAAGCAAAGATATTCAAGCAAAATCACCCCGGTTGACGGTTTCAATACCCCAAGGATTAGGGATAACACCTTCGGGCTTTTGCCATCACCTGATACTGTAGGAAAATGCAAAACTGGGGCTTTGGCTTGCCAGCCAAAGCAAGCCATCAAAAGCGCTATGGCAGGTAAAACTGGCAGGCTATAATGCGGTAGTTTGGTGGGTGTGATTTCAATCATAAACCAAAAGGGAAGTATCCAGGCTAATAAAAAGCGTGTTGACGGTGTTTTTCGATGTGCCCATATGCCGCTGATGGAACGGCCTAACAACAAACTGCCAGGCCATAAAACGATCAGTAAAAGCAATAGATGTGTGCCAAAAGGCATCCCATGGGATTCTTGTCCACTCTCCAGTTTGTTAAGAAAATCACCCTTAATTGCGGTTTCTAGAAAAGCCCCATCCGTGGCGGCAGTCACAAGCAAGACCCATGGCAAGACGATCAATGTGACCACGATCAATCCCAAAAGAGGACGCGTGGCAAGTGCCCAGTTCATGCGCCTTTCTAGGATCATGAAACCAAGTCCGGTAAGCAACAGAATAGCCGGGGCAATCGGCCCTTTGACCAAAATGGCAAAGGCCAGTGCCGTCCACAGCATCAGCGCCCATCCCCCAGAAACATAACGGTCGTTTCGGTGCAGGTGTATGATGCGCCAAAGAGCGAATTGCTGAACCATGATCAAAAATGTCAGCACCGCATCAGTTTTGGCCAGACGGCTTTCTGTGACCATGACCAGACTGATGCCGATCAGTGTAGCCGCCAGTAAGGCTTGGGTTTGGGACATCATTCGGCTAGCAAAGATCAGGGTCATGAAAGCAACGCCAAATCCAGCCAGAATGCTAGGCAGACGATAGGATCCGGGTTTGTCGCCGCCAAATACCGCTGCTGATGCAGATTGTAACCAATATATTCCTGCTGGTTTTTTGGCGCGCAATTCATCCTGAAACCGGATGGTGATGACATCGCCACTATCTAGCATCTGATGACTGGCCTGCATATATCGGGCTTCGTCCCGATCCATGGGCGGCAATTGTGTCACCCCGGGAAGAACCGCCACCGCCATAACAAGCATAAGCAGGAAAAAGGTAGGGTGTTTCCGCCATAATTGCGTTATAGAAGTGAGGTAAGTCATCATCATGGCACTATATCGTTAAAAGATGACGCTGAAAACATCAACCTGACCGATCTCTATGGCTAAACCTGTCACATCTGAAACCCCTGAACGCAAACTCGATCATCTTGATGGCAATGATCACAAAGCGGTTCGTCTTCAAACGTGGCGTATTGCTGTTCCTGTGATTTTTGCCAACAGTTCTATACCCCTGGTTGCGATGGTGGATACGGCGGTGATGGGCCATCTGGATCATGCGCATTATATCGGCTCTGTGGCGATGGGCAGTTTCATTTTCAGCCTTATTCTAGCGGTGTTCGGATTTCTTCGCATGGCGACCACAGGCTTTGTGGCACAGGCCGCAGGCGCGCAAGATGGCAAATTGGTGGTTGCTCATTTTTGGCGCGCGATGGTGATTGCCTTAATCCTTGGTGGAGTGACGATTGTTCTAACGCCGCTGATCATTCTTGTGTCGGGTCTAGCCTTGACCTTGAGCGAGGATGTAGCAAGCGGTATGGCAACATATCTCAGTATTGTGTGTCTGGCTGCCCCGGCGATTACGGTCAATATGGTGATCATTGGGGTGCTATTTGGTCTTTGGCGCATTAAGGCCACTGTCATCCAGCTGATGACAGTCAATGTCATCAATATCATTGGTAATCTGGTGCTGGTTTATGGGTTTGGGATGCGCGTTGAGGGGGTGGCATTAGCAACAGCCATTTCCCATTACGCAGGCTTATTGGTGACTTTGCCATTGGTGCTATCGGCTATTCGGTCGGTGGCGCCTCTGAGTTGGCCAGCCTTTTCTGTAGTCTTTAATCTGTCTGCGATGCGGCGGTATTTATCGCTTGGGTTTGATCTGACCATTCGCACCAGCTGTATTATTCTGTCGGAATTGATTGTACTCAACGCGGCGTCAGGCATTGATGATGTTGCCCTTGCGGCATCACAGATTGGCTTTGTGATTTTTGGCTTAATTGCTTATCCGCTAGATGGATTTGCCCATGCGGCAGAGGCCTTAACAGGTTCAGCCATTGGTCGTCGCAACCCGGTGATGCTTCGCCATACCTTACGCGAAACTACACGGCTTGCTGTGATTATGGCGGTGTTAATGGCGGCTGGATTGGCCTTGATTGGGCCATTGATTATCGGGGTTTTGACCAGTATCCCTTCGGTGGTTGAAACCAGTTATCGGATCTTGCCGATCTTGGTCATTATGCCGATTGTATCTGTCTTTGCGTTCCAGATGGATGGGGTTTTTGTGGGCGCAACGATGGGCCATGATATGCGTAACGCAATGCTGGTATCTATGGCATTATTTGTGCCATTGGTTTATCTGCTTGGCTGGTGGTTTGGATTAATCGGAGTTTGGGTTGCCTTTTTGTTTCTTCTTGGGTTAAGAGGGGCAACATTGTGGATGCGACTTGATTATGTTCGTGCCTGCGCTGAGCCAAAAGGATAAGCGCCAAGCTTGCGCGTCAAATAAGAGAATGTTTAGGGGATTTTTGCATGGATAACCACCACCTGATCAAAGACGATAATCATACTGGTCTGCCGATTATTCGTTTGAAAAATGCAGCATGGCAAGAATGGCGCGACACCGCGCCTGAACGCTGGCTGAATTGGCTAGATAGTCACCATTTTGCGTTGCGCGAAAACACCATCATCACTTTGCCTGATGCGGAACATAGGATCGAAGCGGTTCTGCAATCAGCATCCAGTAAGGCATTTGCTGATGGGGCAAGGGCAAGCAAATTATCCCCTGGCACCTACCATCTTGCGACAGAAAACCAAGAAGAATCAGAGGCTTTTGCCCTTGGCTGGGCTTTGGAAAATTATGATTTTTCAGCTTATCGGCAATCATCTGCTGCGCCTACATCAAAGCCGAAACTGGTGGTAAGTGATGCGGCAGTTTTTGATCGGGTGGAGGCACTGGCATCCGCAACAGCCTTGGTGCGGGATTTGATCAATACGCCTGCTAACATTCTGACTCCGGCTGGGCTAGAAGCTGCGGCTCGCGATCTGGCCACGGCCTTTGGCGCAAATATTAAAGTCACCATAGGGGAAGAACTGGCAAAACATTTTCCTGCTATTAATGTTGTTGGTCGTGCCGCCGAAGTGCCGCCAAGGCTTATTGATCTCACTTGGGGGGATGTGGGCCCACGCATCACTTTGATAGGGAAAGGGATCACTTTTGATAGTGGCGGGCTGGATATTAAACCGTCTTCTGGGATGGAAATCATGAAAAAGGATATGGGCGGCGCGGCACATGTTCTTGGACTGGCAAGGGCGGTGATGGCATCCGCTTTGCCTGTGCGTTTGCGTGTTCTTATTCCTGCCGCAGAAAATGCGATCTCGGCGCTTTCCATGCGGCCCTTAGATATCATTGACACCGCCGCCGGCATTCCGGTCGAAGTTGGCAACACAGACGCTGAGGGGCGTTTGGTGTTGGCTGATGCTATTCATTTGGCTACTCAAGAGGATAATGATCTGCTCATTGATTTTGCCACCTTAACAGGGGCGGCCAGGGTAGCGCTTGGGACAGGGCTTCCGGCGTTATTTAGCAATGATGCGGAATTAGGCCAAAGGTTGATGGCTCATGGTCTAAAAACGGATGATCCGGTTTGGCTTATGCCGCTTCATGCTGCTTATGATAAACAGCTTGATCAAGGGCACGCCGCGTTGTCCAGCACAGGATCTTCACGCTATGGCGGGGCAATCACGGCGGCGTTGTTTTTGCAGCGGTTTCTTGGCAAGCCGCAACCATGGGCGCATTTTGATATCATGGCGTGGAATTTATCCGCACGCCCTGGGCACCCCAAAGGGGGTGAGGCCATGGCCATGCGAGCAGTGTTTAGCCTAATCAGAGAAATGGCTGAGGGTTAATAGCCCCGAGCTGGGTTAACCGGATTAACAGGTGGGTTGCCTTTGCGGATAGCCATGATGGAATCGTACACTTGTGTCGCCGCGGTAACAGGGCTTGTCTGCGCTGACACATGTGGCCAGATCGTGACTTTTGGGTGATTCCACAAAGGGTGATCTTGGGGCAGGGGTTCCACGCGAAAAACATCTAGGCAGGCGCCTGATAAATGGCCGCTATCAAGCGCGGCAATTAGGGCATCTTCGTCAACCTGCAGGCCGCGCCCACAATTTATAAAAAACGCCCCTGGTTTCATCTGGGCAAAACTATCAGCATTATAAACATCTTGTGTCTCGGCTGTTAGGGGAAGCACAGAGACCACATAATCTGCCTCAGCTAGGCATCGGTTAAACCCGTCTTTACCAGTCAGGCTGATGACGCCAGTAAGGGATTTTTCATGTCTTGACCATCCCAGCACCGAAAATCCAAAATTAGCAACTTTTTCGGCAACATGACCGCCAATTGCACCAATGCCCATCACTGAAACGGTGAAATCTTCAGGGATTTTAGGGATGGTTTTTATCCATTCCTTACGCTGAGCCGCAACGTGATAAATCGCATCGTCACGATGTTCTTTTAAGATAGCCAGCAAAACCCATTCCGCCATGGATTGTGACATAAAAGGATCAATGAGCCGCCCAATCATCAAGTCCTGCGGCAAAGTGGGATCAGATAAAAGATGATCTACACCTTGCGCAAGCGAGACAACCCCTTTGAGTTTTGGAAATGTTGCAATCGCGCCTTTGGGTGGATTCCAAGTGATCATTACCTCAGCCATACTCGCCTCTGGCGCATCAAGAGGCACCAGTTTGATCCGTGATGTCAGTTTATCCAACCATTCTTGCCAATAGGTAATGGGATAATCGGGACTGTGATAGATAACAATAATGTCTTGATCGGTCATGTTGTTCTGTCCTTTTGTCCGTCGTTCAACCTGTCCATTGCGGCGGCATGCAGTTCTGTTGTTGCGGCGGCAAGGATCGTGCCATCAAATCCATCAAGGGCAATCGCTTGACCGTCCCACTGGGTTACGGTGCCGCCTGCGGCGGTAATCACCGGGACCACAGCCATAATATCATAGGCGTTGAGATTGGCTTCAACAACCAAATCGCACCAACCGCTTGCTAGGTGCGCATAATTGGCACAATCGCCGCCGTAATTTACCACTCGGCAAGCCTTAGCAAGGCGTTCAAATCGCGGCAAGCCCGTCTCACCCAAAAGAGTAGTGCTAGTGGTAGATATCCTCGCCTCAGCTAATTGCGTTGTGTTGGCGGTAGAACAGGCGCGGTGGTTGCACCAACTGCCTTTTCCAGACTGCCCTACCCAACGCTGTTCTAGGGCAGGAAGATCAATCACCCCAATTTTTGGTTGCCCCTTTTCCAAGATGCCAATCAAAGTGCCAAAAAGGGGATTGCCGGTGCTAAAGGCGCGTGTTCCGTCAATCGGATCAATGACCCAAGTAAAGATTGCCTCTCCATGGTGCTGGGCTTGTTCTTCACCAATAATGGAATGATCAGGATAACGAGCCATAATAGCGCGGCGAAGCGTATTTTCGACGCTCTCATCAGCGATAGTCACAGGGGATTTATCCTGTTTCTGTCGAATAACAGGCTGTTGCCGAAAATGCTGATGAATAATGGGGCGAGTAATCTCTGTCAGAGTCGCCGCGAAATGTGTTATCTCGTCAAGGATGGTCGGCGACTCTGTCATGATTAGAACCGTTTATGGCAGAGGAGTAGGATTGTCAGATAATGTCCGCATCCAAGCGATAATATTTGCGCGGTCTTCAGCTTTTTTCAGGCCGGCATAGTTCATTTTAGTGCCACTTACCCAAGCTTTAGGTTTGTAAAGGAAGCCATTAAGCTCTTCATAACTCCATGCGCCACCGTGATCAGTCAGAGCACCGGAATACTTAAAATCAGCAACCGAGGCAACATTACGATTAACAATATTGTAAAGATTAGGGCCAACCTTATTGGGGCCACCTTCATCAAACACATGACAGGCAGTACATTTTTTGGATAAAGCCTGACCAGCGGCAATATCTGCGCTAGCCAACATAGCAAGGATAGGCTCAGGGCCAACTTCTTCTACGGCTTGAGCAGAATTAAGGCCATCATTTTCAGCCTCAGCCACCTCAAATGGATAGGCGTTTTCTTCGAGCTCTTGATGCGGCAAGAAGATTTCCCCAGCTTTAATCCCAGCCATGAGCAAAAGCCCACCACAGAGAACACCAGCCGCAATTTTGTTAAAATTCAGATTATCCATAATATGTATCCTTAATCTTTCCCCCTTGCGCTATCCGAATGGTGTTACCCCTGAAATGCAATCATAAGCCTTATGCATCAAGCGCCACAATCATTTGGTGCGTCCAAAGAATGTCACTATATGATGGTAACATCCAATGATCTAGTCATAATATGTTTAGCGTGATAAAGACAGATATTTCCAACAGGTGAAGACAGCCATGCGACAGAATGTCCCTGATACTTTGACGATAATTCCAGCGCGGATGGCGGCGACACGCTTACCTGGCAAACCCTTGCGCCTTATTGGCGCTAAACCTATGATTGTTCAGGTATGGCAACGCGCCATGATGGCAGATATCGGCCGCGTTATTGTGGCTTGTGATGGGGATGAAATTGCTGAGGCTATCCATGCTGAAGGAGGCGAAGCAGTCATTACCGACCCCGCTTTGCCATCAGGGTCTGATCGTGTGGCCGCAGCATTAGCGATCATTGACCCAAAGAAAACCATCTCAAAGGTGATTAATCTGCAAGGGGATTTGCCAGAAATGCGGCCAGAAATGCTAGCCGCTTTGGCGCAGGCCATGGCCTTATCTGATGCGGAGGTGATTACGCCGGTTGCGCCACTTAAACGCGAGGAAGTGGCGTTGGATCAAGTGGTTAAGGCAGTGGTGTCATGGCCAGAGGAAGACGGTGTTGGTATAGGCCTAGCTCATTATTTTAGCCGAGCAGCTATCCCCTTTGGGGGCAGATGTGATCAAGAGTCAGGTGAAGCCGCCAGAATGTGGCATCATGTTGGGGTTTATGGCTGGCAACGTGCGGCCCTTGATCAGTTTGTAAAATTAAAGCCATCACCCTTAGAAAAAGCTGAAAAACTAGAACAATTAAGAGCGCTAGAGGCAGGAATGCAGATTGCCGCTATCGCAGTTGACAATGCGATTACCGGCATTGATACTGAATCGGATTTAAATGCCGCAACCCAGCGGATCACATCATGAATTCCTTTGTTTTGAATGGAATGGATTAACCTAAAGCACCAATTTGCCCCATGTCCTCATCCTCACCCACATCTGATCAAACTGCAAACCTGCCTATCGCTTATCAAGGGATACCGGGGGCCTATTCACATTTGGCATGCCGCAACAGCTTTCCTGACAAAGAGACGCTGGCCTGCCCATCTTTTGAAGACATGCTTCAGGCGGTGGTTGATGGTGAAGCTGGACTTGCCATGGTGCCTGTTGAAAACTCGGTTGCGGGGCGTGTAGCAGATATTCATCATCTTTTGCCATCATCAGGGCTATGCATTACAGGTGAACATTTTCAGCCTGTGAATCACCATCTGTTGGGCGTCAAAGGGGCGAAGTTAGAGCAATTAACCGCTGTCAAAAGCCATGCTCAAGGTCTGGCGCAATGCCGCAAGGCGTTAAGACAACTTGGTCTTCAGCGCGTAATTCATCCTGATACGGCAGGGGCGGCGGCAGAAGTGGCAGAAATCGGCGACCCTTCGGTTGGCGCTATTGCTTCATCTTTAGCAGCGGAAATCTATGGGTTGGATATCCTCAAAGCAAAAATGGAAGATGCTGCCTCTAACACCACGAGAATGTTGATTATGTCTCGAACGCCCAGCTATCCCGTGGATATGTCTGCTCCGGCTATCACAACATTAATATTTCGCCTGCGCTCAGTCCCAGCGGCATTATACAAAGCCCTAGGCGGATTCGCGACAAATGGCATTAATTTGACCAAACTGGAAAGCTATATGCTTGACGGCCATTTTACAGCCGCCCAATTCTATATTGACGCAGAAGCTCATATTCATAGTGATGCGTTTCAGAACGCGTTGGAAGAATTACAATTCTATTGCCCTAAAGATGCTGTCAATATTTTGGGTTGTTATCCGGCTGGCGCTACCCGATATCAGAAAAACTAACCTGATAAACCTCATGCGGGGGCTTGCGCTTTGTGCAAGAATATCCCATACAGGAAGAAGGAAGGCTGGGTGGACGGTCACCCTGTTTAACCGGTCAGGTCCGAAAGGAAGCAGCCAAAGCATGGCTCGATCGGGTTGCTCAGTCTTCCGCTGAATGACCATCACCAAGATCAACGCAATTGAGCCAATTATCCAAGTGAGCGATGCCAGAAGAGACCCCATCTAAGGATCAAAATGCCGTTGCGAGCTCGGCCACTTATCGTGTGCTGGCCAGAAAGTATCGCCCTAACACGGTTGATGAGCTTATTGGTCAGGAAAGTCTGGTGCAAACTCTTAGTAATGCGCTTGAGATGGGGCGGTTAGCCCATGCATTTATCCTTACGGGGCTTCGCGGCATCGGCAAAACCACCACCGCGCGAATTATTGCCAAGGGGTTAAATTGCATTGGCGCTGATGGTAATGGCAAACCTACTTTAAAACCTTGTGGGGTTTGCACCCATTGCAAAGGGATTTCCGAAGGCCGTCATGTTGATGTGCTTGAAATGGATGCTGCCAGCAACACAGGCGTTGATGATGTCAGAGAGATTATCGAAGGCGTGCATTATGCCCCTCTTTCTGCCCGCTTTAAGGTTTATATCATCGATGAGGTGCATATGTTGTCGAAAAGCGCATTTAATGCGCTTCTCAAAACCCTAGAGGAACCCCCAGAAGCAGTTAAGTTTGTTTTTGCCACCACTGAGATTAGAAAAGTGCCGGTAACTGTGCTGTCACGCTGTCAGCGTTTTGATCTGCGCCGTGTTCCCACCGAAATGATGGCTGGGCATCTCAAATCTATTGCTGATAAAGAATCCATCACCATTGATGAGACGGCGTTATTGCGTCTGGCAAGGGCGGCTGAGGGATCTGTCAGGGATGCTTTGTCTTTGTTGGATCAAGCCGCGGCTCTTACCAGTGATACCATTACGGATGCTGCTGTTGCCGCCATGCTTGGTCAGGCTGGTCGCATGGATGCTATTCATATCATTTCTGCGGCTTTGATGGGGGACGCTAAAACTGCCATAGATGGTCTGGCCGGCGCTGTCAGAAGTGGGGCAGAGCCAGTCATGGTCATGGCGGATATGCTAGATTTTATCCATTTGGCTAGCCGCCAAGCGGCAGGTGGAACACTATCAGATTTGCCGGATGCTGAAAATGAGGCATTGACCACCTTAGGCCAAAAGGTCGCCATTTCGCGGCTTGCAAGAGCTTGGCAGGTGATGCTCAAAGGCCATGCTGAAGTGAACTTAGCTCCTCAACCTCATGCGGCAGCAGATATGGTGTTGATCAGGCTTGCCCATATGGCGAATATGCCAACGCCGGGGGATTTGGTGCGAAAGCTCAAAGACATTCCAGCAGGGGATTTTTCAGCCTTCTCACCCTCACAATCTGAACCGCCTCTTGCCTCAAATCCAACAGCCTCGGCAGAAGCAAAAGCACAGCATGATAATTCCGATAACCTTATCGCCCCCCCTGCTAGTCCCCCATATACAGAAAACGATTTGCCGCCATCACATGGTGTGATGGATAGCGGTATTGGGGATGATGGCACACCGCCACCCATAGAAGAGGATGATCATGTCAGCCTGCCAATTCCGGAAAATATCCGCGAAATGGTAAGCTTATTTGAAGATCAAGGGGAATTGATTCTCTCAGGGTTGCTAACAACTCGGATCAAACCGGTGCTGATTAAACCCGGCCGGTTTGAGTTTTCGGCTGATCCTCAATTAGACGAAACGGTGCCAGGAAAGATTGGGAATTGCCTCAGCAGATGGACAGGTATCCGGTGGACGGTCTCTGTGACCTCAACCGATGGTGGTGATACGCTGGATGAACTAGACGAAAAGGCCAAAGCTGAGATGAAACAGCGGGTACTTCAAGACCCAATGGTAAAAGAGGCTATGGCCACATTCCCAGGGGCGGATATCCACAGCATCTTACCTCTGACTGGAATGATTAGTGTTGATGATGATCCACAGGAAGAAGACGCACAGCAAGATCAAGTGGCGCTAGACGATAAGGCGGCAGATCATGCGTAACTTTACCTCAATGCTAAAAAAAGCCAAAGAAGCCCAAGATAAGCTTGCCGAAGTTAAAAAAGAACTAGCGGAAATTGTTTGTGTGGGTGAGGCGGCAGGCGGCGTTATCAAAGTTGAGGTGACAGGTGATGGCCGGATTATTTCCATACGCATTCATCCTGATGCCGCAGGGGCTAGTCAGGCGGATGATATCCGGATGCTTGAAGACTTAATCATTGTTGCAACACGCGATGCTCAAGACAAGGCCGCTGCGATCAAAGCTGATCTTATGAAGCAGGTCACAGGGGATTTGCCCTTGCCGCCAGGACTAGACCTGCCTATTTGACCATTGCGCTGTGATATGTGTGATAATGCCCAATGATGAGGGAATGAGATAAATGAAGCAGGTGGCATGACGATCAATCCTATTGAACAATTGATCAAACGCTTAGCGCGCTTGCCAGGGCTTGGCCCGAGATCAGCACGCCGCGCCGCGCTTCATTTGATCAATAACAGGGACAGCCAAATGTTACCGCTTGCCGAAGAAATGCTGGCGGTTTCCCATGCTATTCGCCGTTGCACGGAATGTGGCAATCTGGATATGAACAGTCTTTGTGGTATTTGTCAGAATACAAATCGTGCTAACGGGCGTTTATGTATTGTTGAGAATGTTGCTGATCTTTGGGCCATGGAAAGGGCGGCAGTATTTTCTGGGCGCTATCATGTCCTTGGCAGTGTGCTTAGTGCCATTGATGGGATTGGCCCAGATGCCCTGCGTTTAGATTATTTGGTCGAACGCGTAAGCAATGATAACATCGAAGAAGTGATCTTAGCCTTATCAGCAACTGTCGATGGTCAGGCCACAGCCCATTTTATTGCTGATCGGCTTTCTGGGCTTTCTGCCAGAATCACACGCCTTGCTCATGGTGTGCCTGTTGGTGGTGAACTTGATTATCTGGATGATGGCACCTTGGCCCAAGCCATGAAGGCGCGTCAGCTAATCTGACAATCATTTCCGTTACTATTTTTCTTTGTGGGGCATTCACTCTGGATCTGGCCGCGGGATCAAATCCTTTGTGTCGTCGGCTACTGCTGAAGAAGATGTGCTTGCCCCATCATCCGTTTCGATCTGTTCTATTTTTTCACCTGTTCGGGTGATGGCACGGGTGGATTTGCTGATGTCATCAATATCCTGCTGGGCAAGATGAAAATGCCGATCTAGTTTACCTACACGATCATTCAGGCGTTCAATATCTTTTAGTAATTTACCAACCTGTTCTTGAATGAACGCAGCTTGTTGGCGCATCCGAACATCCCTTAGCACAGCGCGAACGGTGTTAAGAATAGCCATCAGCGTGGTTGGCGAAACCACATATACCCGTTTGGCAAAACTGATATCCAATGCCTTTGAAAGATGGCTGTGCAACTCAGCATAAATGGCCTCTGATGGGATAAACATTAATGCGCTTTCAGCGGTGTGGCCGGGGATAATATAGCGCTCAGAAATATCTGTAACATGTTTAATCAAGGCAGCTTCTAGGGCTTTGCGTGCTCTGGCCTTTTCTTCATCATCTTTGGCTTGACCTAAAGCATACCAAGATTCGAGTGGGAATTTGGCATCAATTGCAATCGGCCCCGGTGGATTAGGTAGCTGCAATAAACAATCAGCGCGCCGATTATTGGGCAGACTGTGCTGAAAAGAATAAGCGCTTGATGGCAGCATCTGTTTAATGAGATTTTCCAGTTGGATTTCGCCATAAGCCCCACGCGCCTGATTATTAGCCAACACATTTTCAAGTCTGGTGGTTTGAAGCGACAAAGCTTTGAGTTGATCTTGCGCGCGATCAATCACAGCCAACCTTTCATTAAGGTTGCCAAGTTTTAGGCTGGTCGTTTCGGCTTGTTGGCGCAAAGTTTCATTCAAAGTTTGTTGATGCGTCTGAAAGCTGTTGATCATACTGCTTTGAAGGGTGGCGGTGGTTTGGCCAATGGCCTCTAGCTGACCTTTTAGTTCTGCCAAGCTGGTTTGATCTGTTGGCGCAGGTTGTCGGCGCAAGATCATTGCCGCCGCAACACCAACGGTGATACCAACAATCAGGACAATAAGCACGAGCGGATCCATGAAACCTTCTTTATGATAGACTTTTCAGACCATTTGGGTCTTGACCTAATGTGACGGTTCTTTTACCCCAATGGCAAGAGTTTTTATTAGCAGGAGCAAAAGCCATGACGGCAAAACCTCTTTCCATTTTACCTGATCCGGTATTGCGGCAGGTAGCTGAACCAGTGGCAGAAGTCACGGATGCGGTTCGTCAGTTGATGGACGACATGGTGGATACCATGCGTGAGGAACATGGTTTAGGGCTTGCGGCACCGCAAATTGGTTTATCGACGCGTGTGATTGTCATGGATTGCAGTGACGAAGATGATGCTGATCCTGTGATCTGGAAAATGGCTAACCCTGAAATTATCGAAGCATCAGATGATCTGGTTAGCATGGAAGAGGGGTGCCTTTCGATACCAGGGTATCGGGGTGAGGTCACACGGCCAGCCAGTGTAACAGTGCGGTATCTGGATGTTGATGGCATTCAACAAGACATGCAGGCAACTGGCCTATTGGCGGCATGTGTCCAGCACGAGATTGATCACCTGAACGGCCGATTGTTTATTGATTATTTGTCACGAGTCAAACGCGATATGATTATTCGCAAAATGACCAAGGAAGCTCGGTTTGAACGCGAGGATTAAACCTGCCACACCGCGATTGGTGTTCATGGGAACGCCAGATTTTGCCGTGCCCAGCCTACAGATGCTGGCCAATGATTATGATGTTGTTGCGGTTTATTGCCAGCCTCCTAGACCTAAAGGTCGGGGGATGCGCTTATCGCCGCAACCTATTCATGTGGCCGCTGATGCTCTTGGTATTCCTGTGAAAACCCCAACGCGTTTTGATGCAGAGACGATCACTGAATTAGCGACACTGAAACCTGATTTGCTGGTGGTTGTGGCCTATGGATTGATCTTGCCGGAACAGGTGTTGCATCTGCCGCAATATGGTGCGGTTAATGGTCATGCGTCCCTGTTGCCTCGGTGGCGTGGGGCTGCCCCTATCCACCGGGCCATCGCCGCCGGAGATAAGGAAACCGGAGTTTCTGTGATGATGATGGAAAAGGACTTGGATACAGGCCCAGTAATATTAGAAAAACGGATAAACATTGCTGAGGATGATACAATGGGGCAACTGCATGATGATCTCGCTGATCTGACAGCCGCCGCCCTGCATGAAGCCATTCCTTTACTTATCCAAGGCCATGCTGATCCAAAGCCGCAAGATCATACTAACGCTACCTATGCTCATAAGATTACTGATGCTGAAGCTGAACTGGATTTTACTATGGATAGGGATAGCGTCCTAAATCAAATTCGGGCGTTTTCACCGTTTCCCGCAGCCTGGATGATGGTAAGATCACCGGATAGCGCCGATCTGCATCGGCTAAATTGTCTTGCGGCAATCGCCGCTGAAGGCACAGGCAAGCCAGGACAATTTCTGTGCAAAGGCAAACAAGGTGGCCCCGTGATTGCAACAGCAAATGGCGCTATTGAAATTCTGTTCTTAAAACCTGCTGGCAAGTCCCGAATGTCTGGACGCGATTACCTCAATGGGTATGCCATGCCTGATCAGGTTGTTCCCTTTGACAGGCAGATCTAGCCCTATGCCGCGTTACTTTATTACCATAGAATATGATGGGGGCGGTTATGTTGGCTGGCAACGCCAGAATAACGGGGCCTCTGTTCAAGGGCATCTGGAAACAGCGGCTAGCGCCATTCTAGGTCACCGCCAAGAGGTAATGATCCAAGGGGCGGGGCGCACCGATGCTGGCGTTCATGCCACAGGTCAGGTGGCGCATTGTGATTTGCCCTCCGGATTTGCCGACGCCCAATTGCCATTGGCTTTCAATGCCCATTTGCCGTCGGATATCAGAGTACTTTCAGCACGTCAGGTGCCGGATGACGCCCATGCCAGATTTGATGCTATCCTCCGTTCCTACCGGTATCGCATTTTTCCGCGTAAAATAGCATCAGCATTGTTAGCGGGCCGTGTTTGGCATTTGCCCTATGCCCTTGATGTTGAGGCAATGGCAGAGGCGGCAAAAAGGCTGATTGGCAAGCATGATTTTACCAGCTTCCGCGCCACCCATTGTCAGGCCAGTAGTCCCATCCGAACGCTTGACGCCATTAATATTCATCAGCATGGCGAAGAAATTATCCTTGCTGTGTCGGCGCGGTCTTTTCTTCATCATCAGGTGCGCAATATCACGGGATCATTGGTCATGGTAGGTCAGGGGAAATGGACATCAGATGATATTAGTACGGTATTGGAGGCGCGAGATCGCGCAGCGGCCGGCCAGACAGCGCCCCCCGAAGGGCTGTATTTAACAGAGGTCAAGTATCCTGATTTTTAATCAGGTAGCCACACTGCTGCCTTGTGAAATGGTCATTAACATATAGGCCATCAGATGCACCGTGATCAAAAGAGCAAGCATCAAAAGTCCAGTCCAGCCGCTCGCACGCAAAGCTTGCGTGCCACCACGCCAGAATGCCCAAAGCATCCAGAACGCCACAGGCGTGAGGATCATCAGCAATCCATTGAGTTGGGCTGAACTAAACATCAAGACCAACACCAGAACCAACACTTCTCTAAAATTATTGATCCAAGTCATCGTAAT
>Ga0181577_10001666_pt1 | contig 17764 bp, 16 predicted proteins | sample 101ome_21_FD_132468 | JGI IMG/M metagenome (GOLD analysis project Ga0181577, IMG submission 132468) | Coastal salt marsh microbial communities from the Groves Creek Marsh, Skidaway Island, Georgia - 101413BT metaG (megahit assembly) | ecosystem: Environmental > Aquatic > Marine > Intertidal...
AGCCGGTAAAGAAACACCTTGGGTCGACTAGGCTGACGATGAACGGGGTTAGGTTGTGGATTAGGTTCAGACATATCTAGTCAGCATCTAGCATCAAACCTTGCCAAAGCGTCGATCTCGAGACGCATAAGTTTCGATGGCGCCCAACAAATGTTCCCCGCTGAAGTCAGGCCAAAGCACATCCGTCACGACCCATTCAGCATAGGATATTTGCCAGAGAAGGAAGTTGCTCACCCTCATCTCACCACTGGTACGAATCACCAGATCAGGATCAGGCATGGCATGTGTGTTCAGGTGCGAAGCAATAGTTGACTCGCAGATCTCTTCGGCAACAAGTTCCCCCGAAGCCACCTTGTCAGCAATGCGGCGCATACTTTCCACAAGCTCCTGTCGCCCCCCGTAGCTCAACGCCAACACCAAAGTCAGCCCGTCATTGTGTGAGAGACTCTGGATGCTTGCATCTAGCTGCTGACGCGCCTTTTCTGGCAAGCGTTCAAGCTGACCGATGGCCGCTAGCCGAATATTGTTCTCATTCAGTTCCGGGATCTCAGTCCTGAGAAAGCGGGTCAGGTAACCCATGATGGTGTTGACCTCATCCGCTGGCCTGGACCAATTTTCGGCTGAAAAGGCATAAACGGTCAAATACCCCACACCAAGCCGGCTAGCAGTGCGTAATACAGACCTGAGGGCCTCCATGCCTCGACGGTGCCCAACGGTACGTGGCAGACGACGCTGGCTAGCCCAGCGTCCATTGCCGTCCATGATGATGGCAATGTGCCCAGGAATTCGTTCCCTCGCCCTGTCACTGAGTTGGTTCAGAGGTTGGGACATCGTGCGCTTGTAGGGGTAGCCAGAAAAACCACCCAGTCAATTAGCTCAAATGAATGATTTGGCTGCGATCGGGTCCCACCGATACCGAAGAGAGACGGCAGCCAGCCATCTGACTCAAAGCTTTCAGGTAAGCGCGGGCCTTGAGGGGCAGCTCCTTCCAACTCTGAGCAGAGGAGGTGTCACGCTTCCATCCCGCAAAGGACTCATAAATCGGTTGACAGGCTTCCAGTGTCTCATGGCTTGCTGGCATGTATTCAAGTCGTTTTCCCTTGAAACGATAGGCGACGCAAACCTTGATTTCATCCAGTCCGTCGAGCCCGTCTAAGTTGGTGACCGACAAGTCATCGAATCCATTGACCATGCTGGCATGCCGTATCATGACCATGTCGAGCCAACCACAGCGTCTGGCGCGCCCGGTAGTGGCTCCAAACTCTCTCCCCATCCCGTGAAATAAATCCCCCAAGCCATCGTCCTCTGTCGGGAAAGGACCCTCTCCCACTCGAGTCGTGTATGCCTTCATCACCCCGACCACTCGGCTCACACGATTCGGAGGCACTCCAGAACCGGTACAAGCACCCCCAGCTGTTGTGGAGGAGGAGGTCACGTAAGGATAGGTACCATGATCGATATCCAGAAAAGTGCCTTGGGCGCCTTCAAAAAGCATACGCTTGCCCGAACCCATGGCATCATGAATCAGAGGCAGCGTATTGGTAACAAACGGTTTCAATCGTTTGGCGGCCTGAAGGTAATCCTCAAGGATTCGCTGATAGGAGAGTGGTTTAACCCCATTGGCTTTCAGGATAGCATTATTAACGCGCAGTCGGTCCTTAAGCAACTTTGCGAATCGATCAGGCTGCATCAAATCACCCAGCCGAATGCCCTGCCTGGAGGCCTTGTCCATGTAGGTTGGACCAATACCGCGCTTGGTTGTCCCAATTTTCCCTTTGCCTCGTGATGTTTCTCTCAGCGCATCGAGTTCCCGATGATAAGGCATGACAAGGTGAGCGTTTTCGCTGATGTAGAGTCGTTTGTTGACCTTGATGCGAAGTTTCTTGAGTCCATCAAGTTCGTGGACCAGGTGCACAGGATCCATCACCACACCATTGCCAATCACACAAACCTTGTTGGGGTGAAGGATGCCTGAAGGGATCAGGTGCAGGACGTATTTTTTCTTACCCACCCAAACGGTATGGCCAGCGTTATTGCCACCTTGCATGCGAATCACCAGATCCGCGTCCTCAGTAAGCACATCGACGACCTTCCCTTTCCCTTCATCCCCCCACTGGGCCCCTATCAAAACTGTATTGGACATAAATGAATGATGTTGACAGTAAAAAGCCCCGAACAAACTTCGGGGCCTTGAGAAGATTTAAATAGTTAATCTCGAGAAAGTCAACCAGGCTTGAACACTACTGTTCACCCAGACCAAGCGGGTTAGTGAGGCTGTCAATCCCAGGAAGGTCAACTGACGGCACATCAAGCCCATCGGACTCTGCGCCTGAAGCATCGGCTTCCTCAGGCTGTTTCAACAACTCTGAGCGATTCTTCAGCAACGTATCCACCGTCCACTTGGAGACCCAAAAGACCACCCCATCCAGCGCCTGTTCACTTTCAAGCTTCTTGTTGAGTTCGGCAACACGCTCGGCGTGCTCCTGGTCGAGCTTTTCCTTGTCCTCTTCCTTCTCGTTCTCTTCAGGAACTCGCTCGGCAGCTATGGAGGCCGAGACAGACACTTGCATGGGGTGTTCCTCATCAGCGTTAGGCTTACCCAACTTGATCGCATAAGAAAAACCGTCGAATGTCTCCAATTCGGCAGCAATGGGGGCATCCAAACCAAGATCATCTAGGTTGGTGTCGGGCCCCACCACATCATTGAAGCTAGGAGATGAAAGGACGTTCTTGAGACTGTAGGACCGGCTGGAGTCCAATTCCTCTCCCTCTGCCAAACCCGCTAGCACCATGTCGGCGGTATCCGATTCACGGGTGACATGCCAACTGTTTGTCGATTCAGGATGGGTAAGGGATATGGATTTGAGTTTTTCAACCTTGAAGAAAGTCTTGTCCAGCCACTGGCTGGCTTCGGTGTTCACGCTGCTGAATGCCTCGGATACCTGGCTGATACGATTGATATCTCCATCAGCCATCAGGTAACGGCCATCGGGGAATTCCCCACCTCCAAAGCTGGAGGATTCAGACTTCTTCATGGATTGCTTGCCAAGAAGCAATTTGCCCAAAACTTTGTCCTCCTTACCTGTAAAAGTAAGCAGGGTCCCCGCTTTGTCACCACTTCCCGGCTCAAGCAATTCAAGACGCCCTAGCTGGCTCTCCCCCACCTGCATAGGGCGAAGGGTTTTCACCTCGCTCACTTGGATGAGTAAGTCGCGGATTTTGGCAAAGTCTGCCGCATAGGAACCGCGCTGCTCTACTTTCCAGGTTTCTTCAGTCTTGAGGAGTGTGACCTCCCCATTGGCATCCTGGATACTGAGTTTCTCAACCTCATTCAAGGGGAACTCGGGCATAACCTGGCCGCCTATGCTGGCCTCTCCCTGGCTCCATGACTGATTTCGCTTTTGTACCAGTATCCACCCGATCACTGCGACCGCCAAAAAGGCGACGACGAGTTTGGAGAGTTGTTTATTGTTCATCGTGCTGCGGTTTTCTTTGATTTTCTGTAGGCACTAACAAGTCCGAAAAGAGTGACTAAAGCAGGCACAGCCGCAATATTCGTCCATTTCAAACGGTTTTGTAGTGAATCGACATCCTTGCGAAGGTTACGGCGCATTTCCTTGAGGTCCGTGGCGACCTGCTTGTTGGTTTCCCTAAGCTTCTCAAGCTCTTGCTGCTGCTCTGGGGTCAGCACAAAACGTTGGCCTTGATTGGCGTCCTGACGCGTCCGTTGGATATCGTTGATTTTCTGTTCGGCTTCCCGTTTCTTTTCCTCCAGCTCATTGATCTTTGCCTGATAGCTGTCCCGAGCCTGTTCCTGCATTTCGCGAATACGAGTGAACGGCCGAGTCATGGTGGCCCTACCACGAACCGTGATGAGCCTTTCATCACCTGCCATCTGTTCCACTGAGGCCTGAACCAGCGGCACATTACCGTTGAGCAACTGAACCATACGTGCGCCGAGAAAATTCTGCTGGCTGACACCAAAGCTGTCATAAAGGAAATCTGCATCCGCATACAGAAGCACCGCTGCTCCCTGTTTTGACTCCTTGAGCGGTTCGTCCGCTGGTGGTTGAGGATCCTCCGAATCGAGGTCTTCTTCAGCGTCCGCTCCTGGCTTACCTCCAGGGAAGGCCGTTTTGAACGAACCGGTTAGACGCATGCCTAGGGAATATTCTTTGTCCTCGGCCTTGAAATCCTTCAGGACCTGTTCACCTGACAGACGCGCCATGAAGGCATCCACAAGCTGGGACTGATCGGTCGAATGAATCAGAATAGTTTGTTCCAAGCCCTCAGCTGGGGTTCCAGTAAATCCACCTGCAAAAGGGAGCATCAACTGGTCTGTCTGGCTGGTAACGACGTCTCCGGTGTTAATCCCCTTGTCATCCACAAACAAGAAACAGGGCTGCATTTGTGGTTGAACGCCTCGCTGGAAGGAGATTTCACGAGCAAAGGATCTATCAGCGACCACTTTACTTGTATCAAACTCTAACCCCCAAGCAGCTAACAAAGAATCCAGGTTGCTGGAAGATGGAGGGGGGCCCATCATATTGTTGCCGTTGGGGCTCGGGGTTTGGTCCACGATGGCCAGAGGATCTAGGAACGCGACCACCTTGCCCCCACCTAGGAGGTATTGATCTACCGCAAATTGAGTTTCCTGGGAGATATCCTTAGGATGAATCAACACCAGCAGATCCAAGTCCGAGTCAATGCTGTCGGAGCTTAGGGGTAATTCACGCACCTCAAAGTCCTGCTGAAGTTGGCCAATGATGAACCAAGCTGGCTGCTGTTGAGCTTGCCCCATTTGCATCATCATGGGGTTGGGCTGTTGACCAAAGACAGGCAAGGCACTCATCACGCCAACAACGGGTTTGTCTTCAACGACTACCTGAGTGATCGCTCGAGTCAGATCGTATTCCAACAGGGTCTCACGTTGAGGATCCAGAAAAGGTATCGCGACAGTGGTATCCAGCATGCTGATGGCCATGCCAAGATAGATGGATTCCCCGATGGAGATCATCTGCCCTGTCACGCCATCCATAGCGGCCGAATCAGCTGCATCGGAATCGGGCTCCGGATTGAATTTGGTAATCTTCAGATGCCCGTTGGCGTACTGTGCATATTCATCGAGCAAATCCTCTACGTGACTGATGTAATTTTTGAGTTGGACTGGCATCAGCTTATCATCCCGCGTGGCATAGAAGCGGATGTCCACGTCAGTATCCAGGTCCCCAAGGATTTGTTTTGTGCCCTGTGAAAGGGTGTAGAGCTTTTCTGCCGTCCAGTCAAAACGAAGCGGGGTAAGCAGACCCGATATCAAGTTGAGCACCACCAGCAGCACTAGCATGATGCCAACGCCGACAAATGAATAAGCTATGAATCCAGATTGTTTGTTGTTCATGATTTGAGTGGAGTTGGTTTCAGTTGGTTCGGAGGCTTCTTAAGATCACACTTGTGGTGAAGAGGCAAAAGCCAATCAGGGACAAAAAGAAAATGATATCTCTAGAATCCAGCACGCCTCGTTGAAAACTGAAAAAGTGGGTCATCACACTGAATGAGGATACTGTGTCCACCAACCATCCCGGAGCCCATTGGATGAGCATGTCGGTCACGGGGGGGAAACCCGCCAGGATGAGGAACAAGCAAATCACCACTGAGAGGATGAAGCTAATCACCTGATTGCGGGTCAAGGCTGAGGTCATGCTGCTCACAGCAAGATAGCCACCAGCCAGGAAAATGCTTCCAATGTAGCCGCAAACAATTGGTCCATAATCAGGATCACCCAGATAACCTGTGGTGAAAACGACCGGAAAGGTAAGGAGCAGGGCCAAAGCCAAAAAGGCCCACGAGGCTAGGAATTTCCCGACAATGGTGTGCCATGGAGCCACAGGCATCGTTAGCAAGAGCTCCATGGTTCCTTGACGTCGCTCCTCGGACCAGAGTCGCATGCCCACCGAGGGCACCAGGAAGAGATAAATCCAGGGGTGCCAGGTAAAAAACGAAGAGAGGCTGGCCTCTTCACGTTCGAAAAACTGTCCCAGTTGGCTGCTAAAGGTAAAGAAACCAATCAGGGCAAGAAATATCACAATAAATACAAACGCAACAGGGGTCGCGAAATAACCTTTCCACTCACGTTTGAGCACACACCAGATGTTGGATCGAGTTTGATTCATGCTGCCTTACCTCCTTCTTTAATCGTGTCGGGTTTAGTGATGTCCCTGAAAACTTCGTCCAGACGACCCTCCTGCCGATTGAGCTTGAGTATGCGCCATGACTCGCGATGGATCAGGTCAGAAATTTGTTCGCTCAAAGAACCCGACTCCCTGGCCTCGGGTTTCACGGAAACCTCAGCATGAGTGGCATCTTCAGAAAGGAGTGTCACATGCTCGACACCGCTGAGCTGTTGAAGTTTCTCGCGAACCATGGTCCCGGAAACGCCCCCAATGCGCAGGTGAACGGTTCCTGCGTTGCGCGAGCGGTTTTTGAGTTCATCTGGGGTACCATTGGCCACGATCTCGCCCCTGTCGATAATGATGGCTCGAGAACAAACAGCTTCAACTTCTTCAAGGATGTGGGTTGAGAAAATAATGGCCTTTTTCTCACCCATCCGTTTGATGATCCCTCGCACTTCATGCTTCTGGTTCGGATCCAAACCATCGGTAGGTTCATCCATAATCAGCACATCCGGATCATGAATGATGGATTGGGCAAAGCAGGTACGGTGGCGGTAACCTTTGGAAAGCGTATCCACACTCTGGTGCAAGACCGATTCGAGGAAGCACAAGTCGACCACGCGATGAATGGCTCGTTTGCGATCTCCCCCACGAATACCGCGGATTTCAGCTGCGAAATCAAGGAAACCATGGACGGTCATATCCGGGTAGCAAGGGGCACTCTCAGGCAAGTAGCCCATCAAACGCTTGGCATGGATTGGCTGATCAATGATGTTGTGATCCCCTACCCTGACCTGACCCTCGGTTGGGGGGATAAAACCGGTAATCATGCGCATGGTGGTTGATTTTCCAGCGCCATTGGGCCCCAGAAACCCTAGGACCTCGCCGCGCTCAACCTGAAAGGAAATACGATTGACGGCAATTTTAGGGCCAAATGCCTTCACTAATTTTTCGACATGAATCATGTTCGCTAACTCCTTTAAATTCTATAAGTCTTTGAAATCAAATTGGCGCCACGACTTCAAGTTACATTTTTGTAAGGAACCAACCACCCTGAGCGGTCAGCCACAACAAGCGCCTACTGGATCGGCCAATATGATCGTTAATCGATAGCTTTTCAATCCTGCAAATACACAAATTCCGAACCGACCGCATCAGCAAAGCGCATACCCAAAGGAGTCGGACGAAAGTGGTCTTTTTCGACCACAGCAAGACCACGCGATTGGATTGACTGCATCTGCTCGCCCCATAGCTGTGTAGGATGATGCCCAAATCTTTCCTCAAACAACTTGAAGTCAAGTCCCTGATTCATCCTCATCGCAAAAGCAGCCCATTCACCTTGCTGAACCGGAGGGATTAGGGTCTCCTCCGACACGATCCCCCTTCCACCTGACTGCACCCCATCGCAATAGAGACTGGTGTTGGACACGTGTTGACGTCGAACACCCTGAACATATTCTGTGGAAGAAGGGCCGGCAGCATGATAGTCACCAGCTCGCCAATAATGGATATTGTGTTGGCAGGCCCAGTGGGGCACGTCGTAGGGTGATTGAGATGTTTGATTTCGGGCGAAGTTCGCCACCTCATACTGATGATAACCCGCTGCGGTTGAACGATCGATCAGGCTCTCATACATACTTTCTATGAGATCTTCATCCACATCAAAAGCACCAGCCTTCATTTGATGGAATAGCGGGGTATCGTCTTCATAGATCACCTCGTAAGCAGAGAGATGTTCCGAATTCAGCGCGTGAATGGTATCGAGGGTATCATGCCAGATCTTAAGATCCTGCCCTGGGATCCCGAACATCAAATCGAGGTTGATATTCTCAAAGCCTGCCCCCCTCAAAATTTCAAAGGAACGAAAGACTTGCTCCCTACTGTGGATGCGTCCGAGACGCTCTAATAAGTGAGCATCCATGGATTGCACCCCCATGGATATGCGATTGACGCCTCCTTGTTTCAGGAGCTGGGCTTTTTCCTTAGAAACCGTTGCCGGGTTACACTCAACGGTCCATTCAGGAATCTGGCCCCATCCCATGCCATGCATGCAATCTAGGATGGTCTCCCACTGATGCAGCGAGAGTATCGAGGGGGTCCCACCACCAAAAAAGATCGTTCGTGGTTGGAGGGATGGTCCGAGCTGTTTCAGCTCCCCACAAAGCGACTCCACGAAGCGCTGGACTTGCTCGGGTTTGAGCAGTTCGGAATAAAACGCACAGTACTCACATTTGTGCGAGCAAAACGGAACGTGGATGTAAAGTGAAGGAACCGGTGTATCCACAAAAGCCCATCTTACTGAAGCCTTACCCGCGAGGGAAAGAGCCCGAGAAATACCGAATTAACCGGGATTTTGGCGAAGAGCCTGCATGGCCCCTCAGATGGGTTACATCATCAAACCGCGCTGAACATTTTGCGCCTTCAAGCCCTTGTCACTCTCGATCAACTCGAAATTGACAACCTCACCCTCATTGAGGGTCTTGAAGCCATCGCCACTGATGGCAGTATGATGGACAAAAATATCCTCACCTGATTCATCCTGGACGATGAATCCAAAACCTTTTTTGTTGTCAAACCACTTGACGCGACCGCTAGCCATAAAATTTTTCTAAGAGAGATTAAAGTTGATGTGATACGAATCTTTGAGCACGGACAACCCAAATCGCTAGACAAGCCAAGCGACTAGCATTGCACTGATTGCTCAGGAATATGCGTAGATTATCTTTCGACCCAGCACCGTCAAGAGATACTTATTCAATTTTAACAAAAAATGAGTTTGTTTAAAAAAGAAGGAGCCAATCAGACCATGTCAGGGCTGTGCATGAGGCAAGGCTTGGCTAAACCAGGGCATCAAGCACTTCCTTTGAGCTGCAGCGTCTTGCCTCCTTGCTACTTGGTTTTCTCAGTTCCCACACATCTGACTCGACCAGGCAAAGCACATGGGAAGCTCCCAGTTCGCAGGCAATTTTCCACTGCTTGCTGCCTCCTCCCGGCGTCATGGCCCATTCTACTTTGAATCCGGCTTCGCGCAGCGACTGCACCATCGACAAAGCCGCGGCACGCTGTGACTCCTCTGTCAACTGAACAAAGACATCGCAAACAGAGCTGGGTTGGGGAAAAAGCCCCTTCTCTCGAAGCATGTCCGCCAGCACGACATCCCCCATACCGAAGCCAAGTGAGGGCAGGTCCACTTTGCCAGCTGACAGCAAGCCGATGAGGTGATCATACCGCCCACCTCCTGCAATGGCTCTAAATTCCCCCTTCCTGTCAAACGCCTCAAAGACAGTCCCCGTATAGTAAGCCAAGCCCCGAATAACGCCATAATCTACGCGGACGAAGTCCTGCATGTTGCGAGCCTCTAACTGGGTCAGGATTTGCTGCAAAGGTTCATTGGGTATGGCCTGATCGATGAACGCCATTACCTCGTCGTAGCCAATCCCCAGAGACTTGAGCTTATCGCGACTGTTTTCGGGAGACTCGCGCTCGAGCTTGTCGATAATCTGATAGAAGGTATAGGCCTGCGAGTGATCAGCACACCGTTCCTTGAAAAAAGCTTCCCAAGCATCACGGCTACTTAGGCGGATCACAAAATCCTCATGCGTTAACCCAAGGCCTCTGAGCACATCAATGCAGAGCGCGATTAGTTCAGCATCTGCCGCTGTTGCGGGTTCACCGATGATATCAGCATTCAGTTGAAAATGTTCTCGTAGCCTCCCTTTTTGCTGACGCTCGTAGCGGAAAAGCTGTGGGATCGAAAACCATTTGATGGGTTTTCGGTAATTCCTTGCATGGGCAGCCACCATGCGAGCAAGGGTCGGTGTCATCTCTGGGCGCATCGCCACGTCTCGATTGCCCTTATCGGTAAAATGATAGAGTTGATGAACGATTTCCGAGCCGCTTTTGGCAGTGTATAGCTCGAGGGTTTCAAGGGGTGGCCCATCATATTCCCGAAAACCGTAACGAGCCACCACCTCTCGCCAGGTAGCAAAAATGTGAACACGCTCGGCCATCCTTGCCAAATCAGGGTGCGGGATGGGGTCAGGGAAGAAATCCCTGAAACCCGGTAATCGTTCATGACGCTTCATAAAAAAAATCCGCCTGCGACAGCTGGTTCAATGCCCAGCGTGCAAGCGGAAGTGTTGGCAATGAATTCGGCTCCAATCAGAACCGCTCTGCCGTCTTGGATAATGCCTTAGTCTTGAGGAGTCAACCTGATTACAGCTTCTTTCATTTCCTTACCGGGCTTGAACTTGACCACTGCCCGTGGGGGGATTTTGACATCGCGCTCAGGCTTGTTTGGGTTTCGCCCCACCCTTGCCTTGCGGATTTTGACCTCAAAGACGCCGAAGTTTCTGAGCTCGACAGTCTCTCCTTTGGAGACTGCTTCGGAAATGTAGTCAAGGGTCTTTTGGACTACACCAAGGACGTCCTGTTGAATCAAGCCTGTTTCAGTGCTGATCCGGACGACTAAATCTCGTTTTGTCATATAATTGCTTGCTTATTTTTGAACAATTGAATGCTTAATTGGTTTCAGTTTTAAGATTGCTAGAACGCTTTCTAGTTTGGAACCAATGGTTTGCGAGGTCAAGCAACATTATCATAAGAATAGACTTTGGTCGGATCGGTTCTCAGGAACGCCTTGACGAACTAACCTCCGGCGATCGCCGAAACGATGGAGAGCTCATCACCATTTTGAACCAGTGTCTCCTTGCCATGCAGAAAACGAATATCCTCAGCATTCAAAAAGATGTTCACAAAACCCGGGACGTCACCGCTTGCAGAGAGCACATGAGCCTCAAGATCAGGGTGGATGGCTATTAGACCAGAAAGAGCTTCCCCGACAGTCCGAGCCTCAACACTCAAGCTTGACTGATCATCCGACCACTTTCGAAGAGAACTAGGTATTCTGATTAGGATGGCCATCGAATGATACGGGATTGAGCGAGAAAGAGAACATGATTAAGATGTAAGCAAGCTATCTTGGTGTCAACCCGCAGTGCATGACTCGTATCGCACCTAGCAAGCAGCAGCTCATTAAAAGCAACCAAACCAGTATCGCATGAGCCTTGGCAACCTTAACTCATCGACCCCTGACAGAGGATCTATCCTTGTGCTGAGTGCGGCATTCCTGGGATGGATGTTTGATGGTTTTGAAATGGGGTTGTTTCCCATTGTGGCGCGTCCAGCACTCATGGACATGTTCGCTAGCAATGCGGGCTCGGATGAGTTTGTTGGGCAATGGATGGGCTGGATCACGGCCGTTTTTCTAGTGGGCGCTGCACTGGGAGGCTTCCTTTTCGGGGCCCTAGGTGATCGCATAGGCAGGGTTAAGGCGATGTCATGGAGCATCCTGCTTTATTCGCTTTGCACAGGTATGGGTTATGTTGCCCAATCACCTTGGGATTTGGCCGGCTACCGATTTTTAGCTTCCCTCGGCATGGGGGGTGAATGGTCCTTGGGGGTCGCTTTGGTGATGGAGAGTTGGCCAGAGCGATGGCGCCCCATGATGGCAGGGATCATTGGCGCGGCCGCAAACGTCGGCTTCCTGCTGGTAGGGGCGATCGGGAGAACCTGGCAGGTCAGTCAGGACAATTGGAGATGGATGTGGCTGGTTGGGATTGCCCCTGCCCTGCTTGTCCTACTGATACGATTATTTGTGCCGGAGTCTCAGAAATGGCAGTCCGCCAGAGAGAACAACCGTGATCATTCGCCCATTCGTGAGATCATGACTCCTCCCCTGCTCTGGCACACCCTCCTGGCCATCTGCTTGTCCTCAATCGCTCTGATTGGCACATGGGGTTCGGTGCAGTGGATCCCTCTCTGGGTCGACCAAATGACAGGCGATCATCTCCCTGGAGCCAAGGGCGAGGCCACGATGTTGAGCGGAGCTGGGGCAATTGTTGGCTGCTTAGGTGGGGCACTCATGGGCGGAAAACTCGGACGCCGCTGGGCCTTTTTCTTTCTATGCCTGGGTTCGCTGCTGGTCTGCGGGTTCCTTTTCAGAGGAGGATTAGCCTATGGCAATTGGCTCAAAACGCTCATCTTCCTTGCTGGTATGACCACCGCAGCATTTTATGGTTGGTTTCCGCTTTATTTGCCTGAATTATTTCCCACGCGATCGAGGGCTACGGGGCAAGGAATTGGCTACAATGCCGGGAGGTTCCTCGCAGCCATGGGAGCTATTGCTAGCGGACAATTGGTTGCGCTGTTCGGCGGCGATTACGCACGGATGGGCAGTGTGATCACACTGGTTTACCTCGTCGGGATGCTTGTCATTTGGCTGGCCCCGGAAACCCGAGGCAAACCATTGCCCAACTGATCCGGTGCTCGGAGGAACGACTGAGCACAGCAGTAAGAGGCATCATTAGAATAGAATGAAAGTTTTTTGGACGATAACGCGCAATGCCTTCAAGGAGTTGACCCGACAGCCCATTTTTCTGGTGCTCATGGTCAGCTCCTCCATTTTCATGTTGTTTCTTGCTAGCCTTTATTATGCAGGGGCTGAGGAGGATGCATCCATGGTCCACGGGGGAGTTTTGGCTACTTTATTTATTACGGGCCTTCTGAGTGCTGTGTTGGGCGCAACGGTTTCAATCGACGAAGAGGTGGAGTCAGGCACTGCTCTGGCAGTGCTTTCCAAACCAGTTGGCAGGTTGACCTTCATCTTGGCTAAATTTACCGGACTGGCGGGAGCACTGACTCTTCAATGCTTGTGTGGGGCCTTGAGCGCTTTGCTGGCTACACGCATGGCCTTTGATGTTTACGGATCTCCTGATTATCCGGCGATTCTCATCATGGCATCATCCATCATGCTGGCTTTCACAATCGGGCTTGCGGTCCATTTTTTCCTCATGAAACCCTTTGTGGGCCCTACCGTGCTGGCTCAGGCAGCCTGCATGCTGACAGGTTTTGTTCTGATCAATTTCCTGTCTCGCCAGTGGGAACCTCAGTCCTTTGGTATGGGCTTGGATACCCGCATGATTCGCGCGGTGATCCTGATCATCATGGCCCTCTGGCTGGTGGGAGGGATCGCCATCGCGTGCAGTACTCGCCTGAGTATGATTCCCACACTGGTGGTGTGCTTAGCGCTGTTTCTTGCTGGGCTGGTTTCAGACCATTTTCTGGGCAATCAGGCCGAGTCAGGTTCGCTATGGGCTAGCCTACTTTACGGCATCCTCCCGAACTGGCAGCTCTTCTGGATGGCGGATGCTTTGGCGCTTAAAAAAAATATCCCGCTTGCCTACATCCTGGGTGCCTTTCAATACGCTGTGGGTGGGCTAGTCATGACCTTGGGGGCAGCTTCCCTCATGTTTGAACACCGCGAACTGAAGTAAGCAATACGGATTTGGCCAATCACATGACCAGCGCTTCACTCCAACGCATCCTGACCATCGCCCGGTTGACATTCCGTGCTGCTTTCCGCTTCAAGCTCATCCCTTGGTTATGCCTTCTGCTGGGGCTCGCCATCGTATTGATTCCTTATTTTATCCGTCATGACGGCACTGCCCAGATGTTCGCCCAGGTGCAACTTTCCTACAGCTTGATGACCACTAGCATCCTATTGGCTGCAGCGACCATCTGGCTTTCGTGCGGGATCCTGGCCCAGGATCTGGAAAAACGCCATATCACATTGCTCGTGAGCAAACCAGTTGCCAGATGGGAACTCTGGTTAGGGCGATGGATCGGTATTGGTGCATTAAATACCCTGCTTCTGGGGATAGCTGGTGCGGGTATCCTTAGCCAGCTCTCCTGGCATGCAAAAAATCTTTCGGTCGAGGAACAGTTGAAGCTTAGACAAAGTGTTTTGACCTCCAGGGCCAGCCATCTTGAGCCCTTTCCAGATGAAGAGGCTGAGGTCCAGCGCCTCTTTGAAAAGAGGCAAGAGCAAGTTAGTTATGAGTCGCTGGATGTGGCGTTAGTCAAAGAACGCTTACGCCAAGAAGTTCAGTGGATGAACCAACTTGTCCAACCCCTGCGCATGCGACAATGGCAGGTTCCGGTGAGAGGTTCCAGCTCCCTCAAGGAGGGAGACACCCTGCAGCTGCGAGCCAAGTTCTATGCGCCTCCCGACACCTCTAAGCAGACTTATCGCATGACATGGATTGTCGGCAACCCGGTTTCCCCTCAGCGATTTGAAAAGGAACTGGACCTGGCTCCCATGGCAACTCACGAATGGTCAGTTCCTGCTTCACTGATAGATGCTGATGGCATGCTACGCGTCGAGTGCCGTAACTATTCAGACCAAAGCCTGATTTTCAAACCTGAAGATGGTCTGGAAGTGCTCTCGAAAGACGGGACTTTCTTGTTCAACTTTTTCAAAGGGTTGGCAGTCCTCCTGGCTTGGATGGGGCTCCTTGCTGCCATGGGACTCTGGGCTGCCACTTTTGCTTCACTCCCGGTGGCTACCTTTCTCATCCTCACTGTGCTCATGGTGACCAGCTCAGATTCCCTCTTCCAATCCATAGTCAGTGAAGGCACGATTTCCTCGGTCGATGAGCATACTGGAAGAGCGAGCTGGGATTACTTGGATTGGTTCATGGTTCCCATCTTTACGTTACTCCATCATTTTACTGAAACCCTCCGATCCATCGCCCCCATCGATCGGCTGGTCACAGGGCGAAGCATTCCATTTGCAGCCCTGATCACCCACATATTACTGGTGATCGGTTTCCTAGGAGGCTCCTTGATGGGACTGGGGATGTTGTTCCTCACACGAAAGGAATTGGATCAGAGATGAGTTCACCCTTGGCATCAGGAAGCATGAGAAAATTGGGGTTGGTTTGCCTCATCGTGCTGGCAATTGCCTCGAACCATTGGGTGCAGGGTCGTCTGAACCTCAAACGCCTGGAGCTTGGGCTGACTCGCATGGAACCCTTGCGCAATGCACCCCCCATTCTGGCTTTTTCCAGCGTCGCCCTGGGTGGATTCCGCGGGCTGATAGCCAATGCTCTCTGGGCAAGAACCTCCAGACTGCAGGAAGAAGGAAGGTTTTTCGAAACCCTCTCTCTGGCAGACTGGATCACCAAGTTACAGCCCACATTCCCATCGGTCTGGACCTTCCAGTCGTGGAACATGGTCTACAACATCTCCAAGCAATTCGAACAACCTGAGGAACGTTGGCGCTGGGTTCAAGGTGGGATCAACCTCCTGAGGCAAGAGGCGCTTGGATATAACCCAGAATCAGCTGAGATCTATCGAGAATTAGCGTGGATTTTCCAAGATAAAATGGGAGGCAACCTTGATGACACCCATCTTTATTACAAGGAACGTTGGGCCAGAGAAATGCGGCAGATTTTAGGAAATGCCCCAGATCTAGACGTCATCCTCGCCTCCAAAGACCAGCAGGTGCAGCAGTTACGTCAAAGACTGCTCGATCAGTTTGGCATGGATGTCGAGACCATGAAGCGCATTGAAGATAACCTGGGGAAGTTTGACTGGCGCCTGCCTGAAACCCAAGCGATTTACTGGGCATGGGTTGGGCTGGAAAACGCAAAGCAAGGGGAGAAAAATTTTCTGCGCCGCATCATATGGCAGAGTATGGCTCTGGCCTTTGAAAGAGGCCGACTGATTGAAAACTCTATCGACCAAACACTCGAGTACGCGCCCAATCTAGATCTTGCTCCCTACACTCATGCGATGTTTCTCAAGGTCAGAAAAGAGGAAGAGAACAGCAATTATCTCACGACAATCGATAGGGCACACACTGAATTTTTGCAAAATGCCTGCTACTATTTTTATCTCCACCATCAGCTTCAGACTGCTGGTCTTTGGTTTGAGCAATTGCTTGAGCGCTTTCCGGATTCCATCCCCGATGGCATGAGTCTGGAGGCTTTTGCACTCAATCGATTTGAGCGCAACCTGGTCAAAGCCGACATGAACCAAGCCAGGGTGATCATTGAGGGGATGCAACGCCAGTTCCTTTACTACCTAGCCTTAGGGGAAGAACAACAAGCGCTGGGCTATTCGAATCTTGCGCAGGTAGCCTGGCAACGTTACCAGGACCGAGTTGAGGCCGCCAGTCAGCGACTTTCCCTGCCCCCTTACGACGAACTACTCCAAGGGCTCTTAGGGCGTATTTTGGCTGGTGAAGAGGGTTTCAGCGAACCCATGATCGCCGTATTGAAAACCCGTGTTGCCCAAAACCAAGACGAGGCGACCTCCCGGTAACTGACAAAAGGGCCCCCAAGTAAGCCCTGCCTCCCGGTTAACTCAACACCCATAAGACTCAAAACCCATTGCAATCAGTGAGGTTTAGCGTCACAATGTGTATGTCATGCTCCTTCTGTCGCCCTAGCAAGCCAGGGCTCCTCGAGGAAACCGTCGAAGAAAATATCCAGGCAGCCACCAAACCAGAGGACCCTCATGTCAAACCCCACCATCTCCAAGGTTTTGGAACCGATTCTGCGGTGCTACCGGCAACAGCAACTCAGGCGCCAAATGTCCTTATTCCTGACCGTTACGGGTCTGATTGGCTTGGGGCTTGTCGCCTTAGCAAATGAGCTTGCCCTGGCTAAAAGCTTTCTTTGGAAAAGCTACGCCCTCACTGTGGGATTAGGATTACTGTTTCTTTGGCTGCGCTCGCTCCGAAAAAAGCACTCAGTCCAGGAGCTTGCCCAGCGTATCGAACAAGAACATCCCTCCCTGCGGGCTGCGCTGATCACCGCACTGGACCAAACCCCCGACCCAGCCAGCGGGCAATATCATTACCTGCAGGAAAGGGTGATTCGTGAGGCGCTTGAGCATCATCTCAAGCAACCCTGGGACCACTCCTTTCACCTTAGATTATTTTATTCTGGCATCATAAGATTTTGCAGTTTTCTCATTGTTCTAGTGGCGACTTACCTGCTCGCCAACTTGGCCGTGGATCATCAAGAATCTGGGGCTTCTGCAGCCTTCAGTGGCATGTTGAAGGTGGAGCCGGGCAATCTAGAGTTGGAGAAGGGAGATGCGGTCGTGGTGACCGCTCGATTTGGGAAGCATGTGCCTCAAAAGGTTTCGTTGATCATCATGCCGTCAGATGGGAACACCAGGCGCATGGAAATGGCGCGAAGCATGGAGGATCCTCTTTTTGGTGCCAGCCTTCTTTCAGTTGAAACAGATACGGCCTATTACATTACCTTTGACGACGAGCAGTCTGAAACTTTTAAGCTGTCGGTATTCGAGTTCCCTAAACTCATCCAGGCCGATGCCCATATCAATTACCCCAGCTACACGGGGCTCGATGAGAGGTCCATCAAAGATACTTTGAGGATCTCTGCTGTGGAGGGTTCCCAGCTCCGCTACGAATTCCAAATCAACAAGGCACTTCAATCAGCCATGCTCATGGATCAAGAGGGAGCCTTATTACCTCTGGTCCCTGACACCCTCCGGAGTAACATTTTTCTATTGGAAACGCCCCTGCAGACCACAGGACGCTACGAACTCCATCTGACTGACCTAGAAGGACGCAGTAACAAACAACCACCCTCTATCCATATCCGGGTCACACCCAATGAACCCCCTAATCTCAAGTGGGTGTTCCCAAGGGGTGACCAGCGATTTTCTGCTCTTGAGGAGGTTGAGTTTGAAGGCGAGGCTTGGGATGACTACGGCCT
>Ga0181577_10001679_pt1 | contig 17701 bp, 15 predicted proteins | sample 101ome_21_FD_132468 | JGI IMG/M metagenome (GOLD analysis project Ga0181577, IMG submission 132468) | Coastal salt marsh microbial communities from the Groves Creek Marsh, Skidaway Island, Georgia - 101413BT metaG (megahit assembly) | ecosystem: Environmental > Aquatic > Marine > Intertidal...
TCAATGATGGTACGCTCACCGCTTATAGTCCAGGTGCGCTTGGTGATAATGATATGTTCACCGAGAGAATGACCACAGATGAGGTGCGCGACAAGTTGTTCTCTAAGGACACGGTATATTCTCCTAACTTGGAGACAGGTGAAATGGAGATGAAAGTCGTCGCTAATGAGACCAAGTCTGAGGCAATCAAGTGGTATGATATCAAGGAAGAATGGTTCTTCGATCGTCAGCGTTCTGTGATGGACGTGCGTATCATTGGAATCTGTCCTATGAAGGAGAACATTGACAATCTAACCGGTGAATTCCGTGGTTTGATGCCGCTCTTTTGGATATATTACCCTGAAGCGCGGTTCGTCTTCGTGAAGAGCGAAGTATATAACCGAGGCAATGACGTGGAACGACGTACCTATGAGGACGTGTTCTGGAAGCGTCAATTCGGAAGTTATATCATCAAGGTTAGCAACGTGTATGATCGTGGTATCGTTGAATACGAGACAGGTCTAGATGCGCTCCTTGAAGCCGAAAAGATCAAGGCGAAGATTATGAACATGGAGCATGACTTGTGGAGTTATTGATTGTTCTATCATGAGTTAAGAAGTAAAAGGAGGGCGATTCGCCCTCCTTTTTTTTGCTTCATACTAGGCGGGTTGGATATGCGTTGTTGCATTATGCTATACCGAAGTCGAGTAAAGCAAGCACCCCGCGTTTTATTCTTCTTGTTCTCTGCATTCATCCTGACCGTACCGTCCTATGGTCAGTACGGCCCTGGCCCTGATCAGATCCTGGATGGAACCCCAGTTCCGAGACCCGCTGTGCGGGACAATGACCTTTTGTGGTTGACGACCGTTTGGCGCCGAATCGATGTGCGACAGAAGATGAATCAAAACTTCTGCTTTCCACAAAGCCCAACGCAAGGCAGGATGTCCCTGTTTGAGTTCATCAAAAGGGGATTGCTCGAGGAGAGAGTACTCACTGCCTATAGTCCTGGCTCTTTAGGGGATAATGACATGTTTACGGACCCTCTAAACCGTGATGAGTTACTCAACATTTTACGTGAGGAGAAGATCGTATTGACTCCATCTCTTGAGGATGGAAGTATCGATACGGTCCGAGTAGAGGAGTGGATCGCGACGGAAGACATCATCGGTTTTGATATCAAGGAACGCTGGTTCATCGATGCTGAGAAGTCTGTTCTTCGAGTGGGTATCATAGGTATTGCGCCTGTTCAAGCCATTTATGATGGTGAAACGGGGGAGTTCAGAGGAACGAAGACTCTTTTCTGGCTCAACTATAATGAAGCGCGCTATGCCATGGCCAAGTGGCCTATCTATGATCGACACAATGATCTGCAGTATATCTCCTACGATGATCTCTTCGCACAACGAAAGTTCGATGCTGGAATTACGAAGGTGTCCAATGTGTACGATCGTTCTTTGATCGAGTACCTCGACCCAAAAGATGCGCTATATCGGGCTCTATTAGAGCACGAGAAGCTACGGGAAAGAGAATTGGATATGTGGGCCTACTAGAAACCTATCGGTCTCCGTACTGCTCTGTATAGTAATCCTGGTATGCGCCACTTTTAACCCGTTGGATCCAATCAGGATTGTCTAGGTACCAGTCAATGGTCTTAGCCAAGCCCTGTTCAAAGGTCATACTTGGTTTCCATCCTAGTTCATTCTTGATCTTGGTGCAGTCGATGGCGTATCGGAAATCATGCCCTGCACGGTCCTTTACGTAGGTGATCAGTTCAGCACTTTTGCCTTCAGGTCGGCCGAGCTTCTCATCCATCTGTTCACATAGCACCTTGATCAGGGCGATGTTACTCCATTCGTTCTCTCCGCCAATGTTGTAGGTTTCACCATGTACACCTTTGTGGAAGATGAGGTCGATCGCCTCGGCATGATCCTCTACGTACAACCAATCTCTAACGTTTTCGCCCTTTCCGTAAACCGGGAGAGGCTTTTCGTCTACGATGTTGCTGATGAAAAGAGGAATGAGTTTTTCAGGGAATTGATGCGGCCCGTAATTGTTGCTGCAGTTCGATAAAACTACCGGAATCCCATAGGTGTGACCAAAGGCCCGAACCATGTGGTCGGAGCTAGCTTTTGAAGCCGAGTAAGGACTCTTTGGATCATAAGGAGTGTCTTCTACGAAGAAACCTTCATCCCCTAAAGAACCATAAACTTCATCTGTGGATACATGGTAAAACAGCTTACCGGTCCAGTCGCCATTCCAATACGTTCGAGCGCATTGAAGTAGGTTGGCTGTACCTACAACGTTTGTGTTGATGAATGCCAAGGGATCCATAATAGAGCGATCCACGTGACTCTCGGCGGCGAGGTGGATCACGCCGTCGATCGAGTACTTTTCAAAGATCTGAGAGATCGATTCAGCATCACAGATATCTGCTCGCTTGAAGACAAAATTGTCCTTGGATTCAATATCGGACAGGTTTTCGAGATTGCCTGCGTAGGTCAATACGTCCACGTTTACGATTCTGTAATTCGGATAGTTATTGACCATCCGACGAACTACATGCGAACCGATAAAGCCTGCTCCTCCTGTGATGATGATATTGCGATCGAATCCCATATTACAAACTCCAGTAGGTCAGTTCGTTGATCTTTCCACGGAAGGTGCCTTTCACATCAACAAAGATCCCCTTGCTGTCAGTCATCATCTTCCTAAACGTGGCCTCAGGCATGTTTACGTACTCGTCGTGATTGACCGCTACGATAACAGCGTCGTACGCGCCATCCTTGATCTCCGAAAGTCCGAAACCATACTCTTCTTCGAGTTCTGCGCTGTCTACATACGGATCCGCTACTTCAACGTCAACCATGAATGAACGCAATTCTTTGACCACGTCTGCGACCTTCGAATTTCGGATGTCGCTTACGTTCTCTTTGAACGTCGCTCCCATTACCAACACCTTGGCGCCTGCTACGTTCTTGCCTTGGGCAAGGATCTTCTTAACAGTGGTCTTGGCCACGTAATTACCCATGCTGTCGTTCACATAACGACCGGAGTTGATGATGCGAGCGTGATATCCGAGCTTCTCAGCTTTGTAGGTCAAGTAATAAGGATCCACACCGATGCAGTGTCCTCCTACAAGACCTGGGAAAAACTTCAGGAAGTTCCACTTGGTTCCGGCCGCCTCTAACACCTCAAAGGTGTTGATCCCGATCCGGTTGAAGATGATCGACAATTCGTTCATCAACGCAATGTTCACGTCACGCTGGGTGTTCTCAATGATCTTCGCTGCCTCAGCTACCTTGATGTTTGACGCCTTGTGCACACCTGGCTCTACGATGATCTTGTAAACGTCTGCAATGATCTCAAGGGATTCGTCATCACATCCTGATACTACCTTAAGGATCTTGGTGATCGTGTGCTCTTTATCTCCGGGGTTGATACGCTCCGGTGAGTAACCTACTTTGAAATCATCTACGTACTTCAGTCCGGATACCTCTTCGAGGATCGGAACGCAATCGTCTTCCGTACAACCTGGATATACCGTAGATTCAAATACTACATAGTCGCCTTTCTTCAAGACGCTACCGACGGTCTTTGATGCTCCGATCAAAGGGCGAAGGTCAGGCTTATTGTATTCGTCGATCGGTGTAGGAACCGCTACGATGAAGAAATTCACGTCACTCAGGTCCTCGGTCTTTGCAGTGAACACGATGTCGCTGTTCTCAAAGTCGGATGCCTCGAGTTCATCACTCGGGTCGACACCCCGATTCATCATATCCACCCTTTCTTGGTTGATATCGAATCCTACTACTGGGACTTTCTTAGCAAAGGCAAGGGCAATAGGAAGCCCAACGTATCCCAATCCAATTACGCCGATCTTGGCTTCTTTGTTGACGATCTTGTCGAATAGATTACTCATCTTGAAAAACTTACGATTCTATTTTGTGTACTCGGTTATTCTCGAGTTTGTATGATTCTTTTGATTCCGGACAAACAGCGATGCCTTTATCATCGAATTGAAGTCGATGACCGAATTCGCTCATCCATCCGATCTGCTTGGCGGGGTTTCCTACCACCAAGGCGTACGCAGGTACCTCTTTCGTAACCACTGCACCAGCACCGATAAAGGCGAACTCACCGATATCGTGACCACAAACGATGGTTGCATTGGCACCAATGGAAGCTCCTTTTCGCACCACGGTTTCGGTATACTGCCCTCTGCGGTTTACTCCACTTCGAGGGTTCACCACATTAGTGAAGACCATGCTAGGTCCAAGGAATACATCGTCCTCGCAAATGACACCCGTAAAGACGGAGACATTGTTTTGGATCTTCACGTTCTTGCCTAAGACCACATTTGGTGAGATCACGCAATTCTGACCGATGTTGCAGCCTTCACCGATCACACAGTCGGGCATGATGTGACTGAAGTGCCAGATCTTGGTGCCTTCACCGATCGTGCATCCTTCGTCTATAATGGCGGTATCGTGTGCAAAATACGACATGTTCAATTATCTGAAGTAGGCTTCAAAGTTCTTATGCTCGTTCTTATACAGCTCATCCTTTGACAAGCCTTTAAAGTAATCGTAGGTGATCTTCAATCCTTCAGCACGACTCACCTTTGGCTCCCAGCCTAAGATGTCGCGAGCTTTGGTGATGTCTGGTTGACGCTGTTCTGGATCTCCCTCAGGAAGATCCTTGTAAATGATCTTTTGCTCTGTGCCCGTCAATTTGATGATCTCCTCAGCGAAGTCCTTGATGGTTATCTCGTCTGGATTACCAATGTTCATCGGCATGGTAAAGTCACTCAAAAGCAGACGATAGATCCCTTCGATAAGGTCATCCACAAAACAGAAGCTCCGTGTTTGACTTCCGGTTCCAAAAACTGTGAGATCTTCTCCGCGCAACGCCTGTCCAATGAAAGCGGGCAGGACGCGACCGTCGTTCAGTCGCATTCGAGGACCGTAGGTGTTGAAGATTCGAACAATGCGTGTCTCAAGTCCGTGGATTCGGTGGTAGGCCATTACCATAGCCTCTTGAAAACGCTTTGCTTCGTCGTAAACGCCGCGTGGACCTACAGGATTCACATTCCCCCAGTACTCTTCGTTCTGAGGGTGTACTTGTGGGTTTCCATAGACCTCGGAAGTTGAAGCGACCAGAATGCGGGCCTTTTTAGCGCGCGCCAACCCAAGCAAGTTGTGCGTTCCGAGCGAACCTACCTTCAAGGTCTGGATCGGGATCTTCAAATAATCGATCGGACTCGCTGGAGAGGCAAAGTGAAGGATATAGTCCAACTTGCCGGGGACGTGAACGAAGGAGCTCACATCGTGGTGATAGAAGCTGAATTGTTCTTTTTCAAAGAGATGCTCAATGTTCTTAAGATCACCCGTGATCAGGTTGTCCATGCCAATGACACGGTACCCTTCTGAAATGAATCGATCACAAAGATGTGATCCAAGGAATCCGGCAGCTCCGGTGATCAGAACACTTTTCATAGCACTCATTTATTGTACACGGTCTCTCGTCCGATGCTCTTGTAATGATAGCCACGTTCCTTCATTTTCGAAGGAGCGTAGAGGTTTCTTCCATCAAAGATGGTCTTCTCCGACAAACGAGCATTCAATTCATTGAAGTCAGGTGTGCGGAAAACGGACCATTCCGTGCAGATGATCAAGGCATCAGCCTTGTCCAATGCGTCGTATTCGTTTGAAGCGTATTGGATCTGATCGCCGATCTTGTGCTGGACATTGCTCATGGCTTCCGGATCGTATGCCTTCACTGTTGCGCCCATGGAAGTCAACTTCTCAATGATGTAGAGAGAAGGCGCCTCGCGAATGTCATCCGTGTCTGGCTTGAAGGCCAATCCCCACATCGCAAAATGCTTTCCTTTCAAGTCGCCACCGTAGTGTTCAATGATAGAAGGAAGTAGGATGGTCTTTTGTGTTTCGTTCACGCGCATCACCGACTCGAGGATCTCGAAGTTGTAGTCATTGTCACGCGCCGTCTTCACGATAGCCTGTACATCCTTTGGAAAACAGCTTCCGCCGTAGCCGATGCCAGGGAAGAGGAAGCGGTTACCGATGCGCGAATCAGAACCAATACCGATGCGGACCTTGTCCACATCTGCCCCTACGCGCTCGCACAGATTGGCGATCTCGTTCATGAAGGAGATCTTGGTGGCCAAGAAGGCATTCGCAGCATACTTGGTCATCTCCGCAGACTTCTCGTCCATGAAGAGGATCGGATTGCCTTGTCGTACAAATGGCTTGAAGAGCTCATCCAAAGTCTCTTTTGCTCGGTCAGATTCAGTGCCGATCACCACGCGGTCAGGCTTCATGAAATCATCCACGGCAAAGCCTTCACGGAGGAATTCTGGGTTAGAAACTACGTCAAAGTCTCCCTTGTAGTTAGCTTCGATCGCTGCGTGAACCTTATCAGCTGTGCCTACAGGTACGGTACTCTTATCGATGACGATCGTGTAATCCTTGATCATTCTACCAAGGTCATCAGCTACTTGAAGGATGTATTGCAAATCAGCAGAGCCATCGGCACCCGGAGGTGTAGGAAGGGCTAGAAAGATCACGTTGGCGTGATCGACCGCATCCTGCAGCTTGGTGGTGAAACGAAGACGATTTTGTTTGATGTTGCGCTCAAACAGGTTGTCGAGATGGGGCTCATAGATCGGAATGATGCCATTGCGCATCTTTTCCACCTTGGCCTCGTCGATGTCGACGCAAACCACATTATTTCCTGTCTCTGCCAGACAAGTACCGGTCACAAGACCGACGTATCCTGTACCTACTACAGCGATGTTCATCCGTTGATAAAGCTTTTGATGTGTGTTGTGATATAATCCAATTGATCTTCCGTCAATTCAGTATGAATTGGAAGTGAAATGACCTGAGCGGTTAAGGCTTCCGTACGGGGCATGTCGCCCTCTTTGAAGCCATATTGGGTGTACCCTTTTTGCAAATGCACAGGTACGGGATAGTAAATGTTGGCTGGAATACCCTTTTCCTGCAGGTAATCCAGCAGTCCATCACGATCTACTCCTTCCAACTTGAGGGTGTATTGATGAAACCCATGGGTGGAGTAGGGTGCGCGATACGGAGTAGTGATCTGCTCCACGTTCGCAAAGGCTCGGTCGTAGTACGAAGCCGCCTCTTGACGAGCATGGATGTACTCATTCAAATGACCGAGCTTGATACGCAGGATGGCAGCCTGAATCGAGTCCAATCGTGAGTTGCAGCCGATGATGTCGTGGTAGTACTTGATACGCTGTCCGTGGTTGGCGATCATGCGAAGCTTTTTCGCGAGTTCATCATCATTCGTCATCATAGCACCACCATCGCCATAGCAACCTAAGTTCTTTGATGGGAAGAAGGAGGTAGTTCCAATATCTCCGATGCATCCTGCCATTTGGGTCGAACCATCCTTGGAGTGATAAGAACTGCCGATCGCTTGAGCCGTGTCCTCGATAACTCGTATTCCGTGCTTGCGAGCAAATTCCATCACCTCGTCCATTGGTGCACATTGACCATACAAGTGCACTGGAATAATTGCCTTTGTTCTATCCGTGATTTTCCCCTTCGCATCTTCAATATCGATGGTGAAGGTGTCTTCATCCACTTCTACGAAAACTGGCTTGAGCTGAAGTAAAGCGATCACTTCCGCTGTTGCGATGTAAGTGAAACTTGGCGTTAAGATCTCGTCTCCTGGCTGGGTACCGATCGCCATAAGAGCGATCTGAAGTGCATCTGTGCCATTCGCACATGGGATCACGTGTTTTACCCCTAGGTAAGCTTCCATTTCAGAAGCAAAGTCTTTTACGGCAGGTCCGTTGATGAATGCCGTGCTTTCCATGACCTCGATAACAGCAGCGTCGATCTCCTCTTTGATCTTCTTGTACTGGGTGTGTAGGTCAACTAGTTGGATGGGTTTCATACAGTTGAAAAATGAGGTGCGAAGATACTCTTTTAGGCGGCTTGAATATCCGTATTCTCGAAGCTTTCGACAGTTTGCTTATTGGGAGTGATGACGGGCGTTTGAGTTTGTATTTTCGCGACGTGATAAAGCGATTCCTTCTTAGCATTCTGCTCATCTCAGGACTAACCGCGTTTGGGCAGAAGCAAAGCATTCAAGATACCACCATTCGATTCTTTGCCATTGGAGGCGAATTGGGTCTTCAGATGCCTATGGGTGACCTTGAGCCTAGATTTGGTTTCGGAGGTCTGACGGGTGGATCATTCATGTTCAAAAGCGGCAAGAACTGGACACTTGAGGCGAACGTGGGGTTCATTTTTGGGAACCAGGTCAAGGAGGACACGATTCTCCAAAACCTCATGACAGAGACTGGGATCTTTATTGGTCGCGATGGGAATCCGGTGGATGTGTTTTTATTTGAGCGCGGCTTTGTGTCCACGGTTCGCGTCGGTAAGGTTTTTCCAGTCATCGGACCGAACCCCAACTGTGGCATCCATCTGGCCTTAGGTGGAGGTGTGATGCAGTACAAGATCAGGATCCAACCGGAGTTTGAGACCTTGCCACAATTGGAGGGAGATTATAAGAAAGGCTATGATCGATTGACCAATGGTTTTTGTCTGTCCCAGTCCTTGGGCTATCAACATTTTGGTAATACACGATTCGTAAATTACTATGTAGGAGTGGAGTTCTATGAAGGGTTTACCCAGAACCGACGTACCATCAATTTTGATACTCAACAGCCCGATACTCGACAGCGTCTTGATGTCATAGGAAGTCTGGTTGTTCGATGGTATTTCCCGATCTATAAGCGCCAGGCTCGCGACTACTATTTCTATTGATTTATTTTCGTCCGGATGCTAGCGATGTACACATTAGCGATCCGGCTCTTCCAAGCCATTGCACCCCTGTTTCAGTGGACGAATCCAAAGTTTGGGAAGTGGGTTAGGTCCCGCCATCAATGGAAAGCAGACCTTGCTGAGTATGAGAAGCAGGGTAAGCTAGCATGGTTCCATTGTGCGTCTGTTGGTGAATTTGAACAGGCTCGACCTGTGATCGAGGCCTTGAAAGAGCAGGATACAACTTGGCAGATCTCGATCACTTTTTTCTCATCGAGTGGATATGAGGTGCGAAAAGACTATCCTCTAGCCGATGTAGTGACCTACCTGCCGACGGATCTCCCGGAGGTCATGAGTAGGTTCATTGACACCTTGAAGCCAGACCTCGCCGTCTTTGTGAAGTATGAGTTTTGGTTCAACGCTATGGAGCAGATCAAGCGTCGTGGTATACCGATGATCCTGATCAGCGCGCACCTTACCGATAAGCATTGGACCACCCAATGGCTGGGCATTCTTCTAGGACAACGCTTAGCTCAATTTGACCGCATCTTCGCTCAGGACGAGGATACGGTGAATCGGTTGAATAGCGTATACATCATGAATGCGGAGGCTGTTGGAGACACGAGAGTAGATCGCGTCTTGGCGAATGCCGCAGAACCCTTTCATTCTGATTTCCTAGAACGCTTTTCGAACGAAAATCAGGTCATGGTTGTGGGAAGCAATTGGCCGGCGGATGACGAGGTGATCATGAAGGTATTTGAAGCAAGGAAGGGGTTAAAGTTGATCGTTGCACCTCACGAACTGAAGGAGGAACAGCAGAAGCGCTGGAGGAATGTGTTCGGAGACGAGATGGTGCTATGGTCGGAGGCGGAGACGGCTGATCTCACGTCATCGCGCGTACTCTACCTGAACACGATCGGACTTCTATCCAAAGTGTATCGCTTTGCCGATGTAGCTTACGTAGGTGGAGGGTTTGGGAAGGCAGTACACAATACCCTAGAGGCGGTGGTTTATCGCATTCCGGTCATATTTGGCCCGGATAATAAACGCTTTCAAGAGATTCAGCAATTGAAGTCGATCGGTGCCGGGATCGAAGTCGCTTCTTCGGATGACTTTGAGAAAGCACTAGATCGCGCACTGAGTGATAACGGCTATCGCGAGGAGGTCGTCACATCACTTGACCGCTTCTTTAACCAGCAAAAGGGAGCAACGGAAAGCATCCTAACTTGGATCAAGGGTCAAGTCAATTGACATTATTGTCCACGACCCGTTTCTCCGACGCAGACCTTGGATTCCTTCCCTCGAATCCATTCTTTCACCACTACGGTTTCTGATTTAAAAGATAATCCGGTTTGCGAGTAGCTACCGGCCATCATGGATTCAATGATCGGTTGAGGCACGGGCTGCATTGCTGCCCAGTCTACTATAAAGTTGGTTCCTGTACCGGTCGGGCCTTCATTCCCATTCACGATCAACCAGATCGACTGAAATGGTCGCAGCTCTACAGGATGCTCCAAGTATTTGCGAATCGGGTCGCCCTCTGCATCAAAGTATTCCACCTGATTGACGATGATGGGTTGATCCACACTGACATTGCGAATACACAAGGTATTGGTCAGATAGACTCGCACATTCTTTTTGGTTATGTGGACGTCGGTATTGACCGCCACATAGACGAGCTGGTGAATAGCACTCGAATCCAAATTTGGAGTGGTCTTCATGTGTGACAAGGCTCCAATTGAGCCTTAGTCTATGAGTGTGAATTCATTGGGTGGATTCCAGACGACCTTTTCTTCCTTGGCGGAAGATCCTTCAGTTGAGCAAGAAGAGAGGCAAAGGCCGAGGCTTGCACCAATGAGCAAAGTGAAAATCCCTAGATGCGATAGCTTCATTGTTCGAGTTAAATAGAGAAATATGTGGCTAGGAAGTAGTGCTAGAATCCTGCTTAGAGGATCGGCTCACTCCGCTGATGAGAAGAACCTGAATCACGATGCCAAGGGCGATAAGGACATAAATTTCCATATCGGTTAGGTATCCAATTGACTCCACCGCAGCCTTGCCTTTTTGCATTTGCCGCTCTCCTTCAAGGATCTGGATCTTTGATAGAGTCACCAGATCTTCATGGATCGTCGTGAGGAGAGTCCCCGCTACTACTAGGTTGTCTTTTTCTCCTGAAGTGACCTGTCCTCAACGCATGCGAGTTTCTACTTTAAGTAGTTGCTCTAGGTCCTTTTTGAGTTGTTCCAAAGCCTCGACCTCACCTTGGGTTAAGTTGGTCTCGGAATACCGAGATAGCAATTCATCGATCTTATGATTCGTGACGGCCGACTGTTCCAAATATCGGCTCGTATCGGCAGAGGCGACATCCAATTGCTTTTGATGAACCAGCATGGAAAGGTCAAAAAGGAAGCCTTTAGCAACCAGGCGGTCTTCGTAGATCGCATCAATGGCTTCGGCCACTTTGTCAAAGTTTTTCCGATCGATCAGGTTGGTGGCAAGGATCAATCCGAACACCAAGAGCAATCCGACCATCCATTTGAATACTCCCCAATTCATACGTTTCTAGGTTTAAGAATGAAGTGAGCTTATCAGAAAGCTACAAGGTAAGCCGAAAAACGGCTATGTGTCAAGTTGCAGGAGAATCCGAGTTGACCGAATACAGTTGAATTCATCCTTGAGCCTCGATCAGCCTGTTCATCGTGGCAACGAGATTCAGTTTTTCTTGCAAGGTTAGCGTATGCGAGAAATGCATGAAGCGTTCTTCGATCAGCGGCTTTAGTCTCTCTAGTTCTTTCTTTCCGCTATCGGTCATTTTTACCCTCTTAGCTCGCTTGTCATTTTCATCATCAAACTCTTCGATGAGTCCTTTATTGAGAAGGTGTTTGATCACCTCGATACCTGTTGGGGCTTCAAGATTATGTAATTCGATCAGTTCCATTTTTCTGAAGGAGTCGGCATGGTCAAGATGGAGTAAAAAGCTATAGCCATCTAGAGAAGAGAGTGAGGAGTTGGCAATGATTTCTTTCGTGTTCCTCTTTACGGATCGATAGAGCAGTGAGATTTGAAATGAGAGCATTAAGTCTATTCCTTCTTGGTGATGATCTGCGCTTTCTTGATTGAAGTACTTCCCACTTAGCCAGACAATGAAGTCGCTCATGTTGGATGATCTAGATGATCATGGAGAAAACGAGAGCATGGAAAGCATCGCGAATTTCCAGATGTATGACTGTGAACCAGTTTCAGCACGCCTAGGTATGGCGGAGTAGACCTCCTACATTCTTGAACGCCAGTAAAGCTCCGTATCACACTGTGATGCGGAGCTTTATTATTTTCGAGTATCCAGCGTTGTGTCTGGTAAGCCGCTGTTCGAGATCTTGAGTGATGCCTCTATAGATGTAGATTCTATTGACACTGGATATGGCGTATATGGTCCAATTTGACTTCATGAGCAAAAAAAAGAGCAAGTTCACTTCGCTCTCGCTCTGTTTTTGTACCCGGGGCGGTGTTGCCTCTGGCGAGTCCCAGTTCGGACAACGTCAAAGATCAAAGCCATGCCCACTTCGCTGGCCTGGGTTTTGTTTCGTTTGACTGCGCTTGAATGCAAGCATTCGCTTGTCACACTAAACAAAAAAAGCCGGTGCTTTCGCACCAGCTTTGATCTCATTTGTACCCGGGGCGGGACTTGAACCCGCACGACCGCAATGGTCACGGGATTTTAAGTCCCGCGTGTCTACCAATTCCACCACCCGGGCAAGTGACAAACTCGCGTCTGTCACCCGCACTCAGACCAGGTCTGAGCACTGGGTTTGGCACCTGTCTTTAGTCAAATAAAAAAGCCCTCCACCGGTTGGAGGAAGGCTTTCCTGACTGCGAGCGAGAGACGGGATTCGAACCCGCGACCCCGACCTTGGCAAGGTCGTGCTCTACCAACTGAGCTACTCTCGCAAAAGGACGGCAAAAATAAAGGTTTCTGGAATATTCAGTGCTTTACAGCGAAAAAAATCACATCACTTCGATCCAGTGAGTTTTTTGATCTCGTTCAGCTTGAACAGAGCCTCCACCGGAGTCAAAGAATTGATGTCAATATTGGCGATCTCATCACGAATCTGGGAGAGTACGGGATCGTCTAGTTGGAAGAAGCTCAATTGCATGTCATTATTGGCTTCCTTCAAACCTTCACGCGCCAACTCACTGCGCTGTGATTTTTCTAGTTCATGCAGGATGAGCTGAGCTTTCGTGATCAATGATTCCGGCATACCGGCCATCTTAGCCACGTGGATACCAAAGCTGTGTTCGCTACCTCCGGGAATCAACTTTCTCAGAAAGATGATCTTATCCTTGGTCTCTTGGATGGAGATGGTGAAGTTCTTGATTCGGTTGAACTTCTCGGCCATCTCATTCAATTCGTGGTAATGGGTGGCGAAGAGGGTCCATGGCTTTCCCGGGTGACCGTGTAGGTACTCCGCGATCGACCAGGCGATGCTGATCCCGTCGTAGGTGCTCGTGCCTCGACCGATCTCGTCGAGCAGGATCAAGCTCCGGCTGGAAAGATTGTTCAGGATGCTCGCCGTTTCGTTCATCTCCACCATGAAAGTGGATTCACCTTGTGAGATGTTGTCGCTCGCTCCGACACGAGTGAATAGCTTGTCGATGATGCCTAGCTCAGCTTGTGCGGCGGGAACGTAGCTTCCGATCTGCGCCATGAGAGAAATTAAGGCCGTTTGACGCAATAGGGCACTTTTACCCGCCATGTTTGGCCCGGTAAGCATGATGATCTGCTGTTTATCCTTGTCGAGAAAGACGTCATTTGGAATGTACGACTCACCCAAAGGCATTTCTCGTTCGATCACCGGGTGGCGTCCTGCCTTGATGTCCAATCGGTCGCTGTCGTCTAAGCTTGGGCGACAATAATTGAAGGTGATGGCATTGTGGGCAAATGATCTTAGGCAATCGATCTCAGCGAGGCATTTCGCTGTCTTTTGGATCGATGAGATGTGCTTGGCCAAATCTTCAAGAAACTCTTCGTATAGGCGAGTCTCCAATGCGAGGATCTTCTCTTCTGCTCCTAGGATCTTCTGCTCGTATTCTTTCAGTTCTTCGGTGATGTACCGCTCAGCATTGGTCAGGGTTTGTTTACGTGTCCATTCTCCAGGCACCTTATCCTTGTGAGCGTTCGTGACTTCGAGGTAATATCCAAAGACATTGTTGTAGCCGATTTTCAGTGAAGTGATTCCTGTGGCCTTTGATTCGCGTTCTTGGATGTCCACGAGCATGTCCTTTCCGGAAAATGCGATATAGCGTAGATCGTCGAGCTCCTCATCCACCCCGTTGGCGATCACGTTGCCTTTCGACAACACCGCGGGAGGATCAGGTTGCAGAGTTTTATTGATGGCCTTGATCACCGGATTACAATCGCTGAATCCTTCCGCAAGCTTTTTACCCGCTTTGAACTGCTTCAATTGCCCTTCGATCGGTCCGGCTTCAGTCAATGACCTCGCGAGCTGGATGGCCTCTTTTGGGCCTAATTTTCCAATCGCGAGCCTCGAGGTCATACGCTCTAGGTCACCCACTTGCTTCAAAAGGTCTTCGATCGACCCTCTGAGCTCAGTTTCGTGGTAGAACATGTCCACATAGGACAATCGCTTTTCAATGTCCTTGAGGTCATTCAGAGGAAACGCCAGCCAATGCTTCATCAGCCTCGAGCCCATCGGTGTGATGGTACTGTCGATCACATCCAAAAGGGATTTTCCCTTCGGAGAGGAACTATAGAAGAGCTCTAGGTTTCTCTGGGTGAATCGATCCAGCCAAACATGGTCCTTTCCGTCGATCCTAGAAAGGTGAGCGATATGCTGTACACGGTCATGCTGGGTCTCGCTCAGGTAATGCAAGGCTGCACCAGCGGCAATCGTAGCTGCATCTTGTTCTTCAATGCCATATCCCTTCAGCGAATGGGTCTTGAATTGGCGTGTCAGCAGTTCGTAACCAAACTCGTGTTGAAAGACCCAATCCTCCAGGTGGAATGTATGGTACGCGTTACCAAACAGGCCATAGTAGCGTTCTTGCTTATTCCGTTCGAAGATGATCTCGCTGGGTGAAAAGCCGGCCACCAGTTTCTCAATGTAATGGCTCGATCCTTCTGCTACGAAGAACTCACCCGTTGAAACGTCAAGGAATGCAGCTCCAAGTGTCTCTTTATCGAAGTGTATTGCAGCCAGGAAGTTGTTCTTGTTGCTATCGAGGTGGGTGGTGTTGAAGCTTACTCCAGGAGTCACCAGCTCGGTCACCCCGCGCTTGACGATCGTCTTCGTCTGCTTCGGGTCTTCGAGCTGATCACAGATCGCTACTCGTTCACCGGCGCGCACCAGTTTGGGGAGGTATACCTCCAGGCTGTGGTGCGGAAACCCGGCAAGCTCCACGCTCGAAGCAGCTCCATTCTTGCGTTGGGTCAAGACAATACCAAGAATCTTTGATGCCTTGATCGCGTCTTCTCCGAAGGTTTCGTAAAAGTCGCCCACGCGAAACAGGAGCAACGCATGAGGATGCTTTGCCTTGATCGCATAGTACTGCTTCATCAAGGGAGTTTCTTTGGGATCTTTCTTCGCTTTGGTCGCCATTTTCCGAAATTTAAAAGTAACCAGGGTGTCTCGGGTTGTCCAATTCTGGCTATCCTTGTTTTTAATAGTTATGAACAAGAAACTCACGACTGCCGCGCTTCAGCGACCTGAAGTAGAAGAATTTCGGAATCAAGAAAAGTACCCGATACGCGTGCTGTTGGATGATATTCGAAGCCTATCGAATGTCGGGTCCATCTTTCGTACGAGTGATGCCTTCAATGTACGAGAGGTCATCCTCTGTGGAATCACGGGTCGTCCCCCGCATCGCGAGATCCAGCGCACCGCCCTTGGAGCTACGGAAAGTGTCGATTGGCGATATGAGCAAAGTGCCATCGAAGTGGTTAGAGGTCTTAGGAAAGAAGGGGTGTTGGTCGTTGCGCTGGAGCAGTGTGAGGAAACGATTGCTCCACAGGACCTCGAGTTCGCTTCAGGTCAGGAGATATGTCTGATCGTAGGAAATGAGGTCAACGGCGTGCAGCAAGACCTGGTAGACATCAGTGACGTGGTCATGGAGATACCTCAGCTAGGAACAAAGCATAGCTTGAATGTCACCGTTGCCGCAGGAATCGCCCTGTGGGAGGTGTTTAAGAGAATCAGGAAGAGTAGAGGAGAAGAGTGAGTTTAATTCTCAGTGCATTCCCAGCCTGAACGAGTGTAGATCTCAATCAGATCATCATAGTCGCGTCCGTTATCGCACAATTCTGTGGAAATCTCTTGTCCGAAGGTGTTCGGATCTTCAGAGATAGTGGTGCATGTGGAACACTTCTCACATGAAGTGAAGGTTACCCCAAAAAACGCTACTAAACCGATCGTTAAGACTTTCTTCATGATGTTTCTGATTAACTCGGACAAATATATGCGAATATCTATGGATTCTTCGCCGGAATGAGAATGTGGCAAAGAAAAAGGGGAAGCGATCGCTTCCCCTTTTCTCGAAAACCAGTTTTATAAGGGATTTAGTTCCCTACGATCTCCGTGAAACTTGAGTTATCACGGTAGTTTAGGAACTCAGCATCATTGCGAGCCTTGTCCTTAAGTGCTGCATCCTTACCAACAGCCGCTTTGAGGTTTTGGATCACCATGTCCTCAGTACCCTTGCGTGCACCGATGATGGCTTTCAAATAGTAACCTTCAGCAGTTGCTTTAGCGTCAGAAGCCTCAACGGTATTCAAAGCATCGTCTTGGTCGCCGTTAAGTACCTTAGCCAAGGCTGCATTGAATGTGTTGAACGTACCCATGTTGCTAACTGCGTCTGAGTAGTCAGCATCCATGATGTTGAGGATTCCGATGTTGTAGTTCACCTCTTTGCCAGCTCCCTTTGCTTTCTCGTAGTAGTCAGCAGCTGCTTTCTCATCACCCATAAGGCGAGAAACAACACCCATATTGTTCATGACCACTTTCTCGTTGGCGCTAGCATTGTTGGCAGCTTCGAACTGAGCCTTAGCTTCAGCCACTTTGTTTTGAAGCACGTACACATAACCAATGTTGTTGTGTCCTCTCCAATCATCAGCGTGAGCTTGAGCACATGCCTTGTAAACCTCAAGCTTCTCGTTCAAGTTGTTGTACAAAGTAGCGGTGTAAAGGATCTCTTCGGCTGTAAGCTCTGATGGGTTCTCCTTCACGATCTGCTTCAATTCCTCGTCAGACTTAGCATCTTCTTCAGCGTTGATCTTTACAACGGCACGACGAAGAGGGGGGAGGATCTGCTCGGCAATCACTGTGTAAGTTGCAGCCAAGTTCTTGATCTCCTGCTCACGCTTCTTGTCATCACTGTACATGCCGAGAATTCGGAGGATCATGTCCTTGTCTTCGATGCTAGATGCTTCCATCTTAGCCTTGAATCCTTCCCAGTCCTCACCTTTAGGCATCTTCTTGTAGATCTCGTCTTTGCCTCCTCCTTCGATCTTCTTACGAGTAAATAGGCGCATGATGGCGTTAGACGCTGCGTTGGCACGATCACCAGCTAGGTTTTCGTTCAACTCTGTCTCACCATCAGGAGAGGCATAAGCGGTAACGTTAACACTGTTGTAGCGATACTCATTCTCCTTGCCTTTCTCCATGAACGCCTCAACTGCCTTGATGTCGTCTTGACTCAATTCAGATGGCTTCACATAGCTAGACTGGATGTCGAAGTTGATCTCAGCAGAGATCGTACGAGGAGAAACCTTAGTGAATTTGTCTGCACCTAAGATTGGCATGTCGTCACTCTGTACCCACAATGGAGTAGTAACGGTTCCTTTGCCGATCGCTACAGGATCAAACTCTTTTGTCTTTGTCTTGTAACCTGCA
>Ga0181577_10001680_pt1 | contig 17700 bp, 12 predicted proteins | sample 101ome_21_FD_132468 | JGI IMG/M metagenome (GOLD analysis project Ga0181577, IMG submission 132468) | Coastal salt marsh microbial communities from the Groves Creek Marsh, Skidaway Island, Georgia - 101413BT metaG (megahit assembly) | ecosystem: Environmental > Aquatic > Marine > Intertidal...
AGCGGCACCGGAAAATCCCTCATCGCGCGCGCAATCCATGATTTCTCGGATCGTCGTAACGCGCCTTTCGTTGTGGTCAGCGCCTCTGATCTCCAAGGCATGGATGGCCCGGCCAGCGTTCTTGCGCGTGCTCGCAGCGGGTCGATCCTGTTTGATGAAGTGGGCGATCTCGATGACGCGACCCAAGGCCGGATCGTCCGTATGTTGGACGTGCTTGATGATACCTCTCCGCGGATTATGGCCACCAGTCAGGATGACCTGACCACCCGTATTCAAAATGGCACCTTCCGCGAAGATCTCTACTACCGTTTGAGCGGCGTAACCCTCGCTATTCCTGCCTTGCGTGAGCGGGTCGATGACATTCCGCTCCTCGCTGAACACTTCCTGTTGAAGGCCGAGAAAGATGGATTCCCGTTGCGCCGTCTAGGGCGGGAGGCCGTCGATCTGACCCGCGCCTACAGCTGGCCGGGTAACGTCCGGCAACTGGAAAACGCCACGCGCAGGCTCGTTGTGACCGCCGCGGAAGAAGAGATCACCCGCGCCGAAATGGAACTGATGCTTTCCAACCAGCCCGCAATGGAACCGCTGCGTGGGGAGAGCGAGGGCGACCGTCTGTCTGCCTCCGTTGGGCGGCACCTCCGCCGATATTTCGATCTGCACGGCGGCGCATTACCTCCACCCGGTCTTTATCAGCGCATCTTGCGCGAAGTTGAGGGCCCGCTGCTCGAAATCGCATTGGATGCAACCGGCGGAAATCAGGCCAAATGCGCTGATCTTCTCGGGATTAACCGGAATACATTGCGAAAGAAGATCACCGACCTCGATATTGAGGTGACACGCCGCCGCAAATTGATGTAAAACCGCAACACAATGTGTCCATCATGCCGCAACCATGAGTCGCGGTGATGAAAAAGCGGGATTCACCCGCGGAACAGGCGGATTTGTTGCTACGAGCGGGAACTGGTCTGAGTTTATCTCGTGTCGCACATTTGCGGCGGCGTAAAGGTGTTCAAAACGCCTTGACACTGAGCTTGGTGGTGCTCGGTCCCGTCCTCGCAGGGCTGACATTTATCGTGCTCGGGCCGCTTGACCAAGGCGCCAGTGCGCTGGGGCTGAGGCTGACGCTCCTTGCGGATTTGGTCTACGTCTTGCTGATCGCAGCGCTGGTCATGCAGCGGGTTGCGCGCATGATTGCCGCCCGCCGCGCCAAATCTGCTGGCTCGCGGCTGCACCTGCGCCTGACAGGTGTTTTCGCGCTATTGGCGCTGATCCCAACTATCCTCGTCGCTGTCTTCGCCACTCTTTCCATCAATATTGGTCTGGAAGGCTGGTTTTCCGATCGCGTGCGCAATGTGCTCGCGACCTCCCTTCGCGCTGCACAGGCCTATGAGGAAGAGCACCGCAGCGAATTGCAGCGCGATGGTCTTGCCCTTGCTGCCTATCTGAACACCGAGCGGCAGGCGACCTTCTTCATGAGCGACGGCGAGGTACGGCAAGCGCTCGGAAGGGTGCAGGCGCAAATCGAACGCGGTTTAAGCGAAGTTTTTGTCTTGGATGGCGCAGGCGAGATTACCGCCCGCGGCACGCGCTCATATCTTTTTGACTACGAACCCGTCACGACCGCCGAGATCGACACTGCCCTGCGCGAAGGCATTCTCATTATCGAGGATTGGGAAAATAACGAGTTCCGCGCCCTGATCCCGCTGGAAACCTTCGTGGATCGCTTCCTCTTCGTTAGCCGTGAGGTTGATGGCGAGATTCTCTCGCTTCTGGACGATACCCGCGAAACAGTTGGCCTCTACGAGCAGCTTGAAGCGGATCGCGGGCGGCTCCTCTTCGAGTTTGGCCTCTTGTACCTTGGCTTTGCCGCGATCCTCATTCTGGCCGCCATTTGGCTTGGGCTGTGGTTTGCCGAGCGTCTCTCGCGCCCCGTTGGGCGCCTTGTCACGGCTTCGCAGCAGGTCGGCGCAGGGGATCTCAACGTCCGCGTGATCGAAGACGACGGCGATGACGAGATTTCGCTTCTTGGCAAAAACTTCAATGATATGACGGCTCAATTGCGGGAGCAGCGCGACCGTCTCGTCGAAAACAGCCGCCAGATCGAACGGCGCGGACGCTTGTTCGACTCTGTTCTCAGTTCCATCACCTCGGGCGTGGTTGGGCTTGATGCATCCGGTGATATTGCTTTCGTCAACAAGAGCGCCACGCGTCTGCTTGATATCGCTAAAGATGATCATGGCACACACGCGCTTTCTGTTGCCGTTCCTGAATTCGGCCCGCTCTTTGACCGTCTCCGCGCCGAAGGGCGCGAAGTGGTGCAAGATCAAATCAATTTGGTCCGCAACGGTCAGCAGGAGTCGCTTCTGGTCCGGCTATCGACGCGGCGCGGGGACGACGCCAAACTGGAAGGCTATGTCGTCGCCTTTGACGACATCACCAACCTTGTGTCAGCACAGCGCTTGGCCGCTTGGGGCGATGTCGCGCGCAGGATTGCGCATGAGATCAAGAACCCGCTCACCCCGATCCAGCTTTCAGCCGAGCGCATCAAGCGCAAGTTCACGCCCACGCTTGGCGATGATGGCGCTGATCTAGCTCAAATGACCGATGTTATTGTAAGGCAAACCAATGACTTGCGGCGCATTGTTGATGAGTTTTCCAGGTTTGCGCGGATGCCGGAACCCGATCGTATCCGCAATAATCTACGCGCGGTTCTCGCCGATGTTCTCTCGCTACAGGAGGCAGGGCAACCCGACGTTGCCTTTACTGTCGTGCTGCCTGATGCAGAAATAGAGGCGGATATCGATGCGACGATGATCACCCAGGCCTTCACAAATCTGTTGAAGAATGCCGGTGAAGCTATTGAAACAAGGGTGGAAAAGTCTGTTGCTCTTCCTGTAGATCCGCAAATCCGTGTTTCCCTGACGGTCGATGGCGCCACGGCACGGATCGAGATCGAAGATAACGGAATTGGTTTGCCGGAGGACCGTGCAAAGCTGTTCGAGCCTTATGTGACCACCCGCGACAAGGGAACCGGCCTCGGCTTGCCAATCGTGAAGAAGATCATCGAGGAACACGGCGGAACTCTGGTTCTGGAAACCGCCGAAGCCTTCGATGGAACCGGCCACGCAGGCGCGCGGGTCGTTGTGATTTTCCCAGTACTCGAAGCCGCAGCCAATAGCGGCACGGGCAGTGAAGAAAAAGGATGAGGATGATATGGGCGATATTCTGATTACTGATGACGAACGTGATATTCGCGAACTGATCTCGGACATTCTCAAGGATGAGGGCTACACAACACGCCTTGCGGGCACGTCCGATGAATGCATGGTAGAGATTGAAAAGAACAAGCCTGCTTTGATGATCCTCGACATCTGGCTCAAGGACAGTGGGATGGATGGCATCGACATCCTCAAAAGCGTCAAACGCGATCATCCCGAGGTGCCGGTGGTGATCATCTCAGGCCACGGCAATATCGAAATTGCAGTCGCAGCGATCAAGCAGGGCGCATACGATTTCATCGAAAAGCCCTTTAATATCGACCAGCTCCTCGTCGTCATCCGCCGCGCGATGGAAACTTCGCGCTTGCGGCGCGAAAACAAGGAATTGAAGCAAGCAGATAAGCCCGTCGCGCAGATGATCGGTGAGAGCGCTGCTTTCAAGGCCATGCGTATCCAGCTCGACAAAGTGACCAAGTCGAACGGCCGTGTGATGCTCTCTGGCGGGGCAGGGTCGGGCAAGGAGGTTGCGGCCCGCTATATCCATCAGAATTCCTCGCGCGCCTCTGCGCCCTTCGTGACGATCAATTGCGCCAGCATAGAACCGGAGCAGATGGAGGTCATTCTCTTCGGGCGCGAGGGCGAGGAAGGCGCCGTTGAGTTGGGCATGCTTGAGCAGGCGAATGGTGGAGTCGTCTACCTAGATGAAGTGGCGGATATGCCCCTCGGAACGCAGTCCAAAATTTTGCGCGTTCTTGTAGACCAGCGTTTCCAGCGGGTTGGCAGCAGTGACAAAATTCAGGTTGATATCCGCTTTGTTTCAAGCACGAACAAGGACTTAACCACCGAAATTCAATCGGGCCGCTTCCGCGAGGAACTGTTTCATCGGCTGAATGTGGTGCCCATTTCGGTGCCTTCACTTGAAGAACGCAGAGAGGACATCCCGCTTCTCTCGGAGCATTTCATAAAGGAGCTATCAGAGACTCAAGGGTTCCCCATCCGCGAACTGGCTGATGATGCCCGCGCCCTTTTGCAGACGATGCACTGGCCCGGCAACGTGCGCCAATTGAAGAACCTTATGGAACGGGTGCTGATCCTCGGCGATGGCGAGTCTCCTATTTCGGCCCGTGAATTGCCGCAAAACGATCCTTCAGGCGATCAGGCTGAAGGCCCGATCGTTCTAGGTGGCGCACTGGCAACTTTGCCGTTGCGGGAGGCCCGAGAACTGTTCGAGCGGGAGTATCTGCTTACCCAGATCAATCGGTTCGGCGGCAATATCAGCCGTACCGCCGCATTCGTTGGAATGGAGCGCTCCGCCTTGCACCGCAAACTGAAGTCGCTTGGCGTCGTCACCTCCAACAAATCCGGCGCGCGCGTGGCCCACGTCGATAGTAACGACAACTAAAATGCGCATTGGAATTGACCCAACAACAGCCATCTGCCATGACTTTTGCTCTGACAGACGGGGTCTTGGATCATGAAGGTCATCATCTGCGGCGCAGGGCAGGTCGGTTGGCAAATCGCGCGTCACCTTGCCGGTGAGCGCAACGACGTCACCGTGGTAGACAACAATCCCGAATTGGTGCGCCGCGCATCCGAGACTTTGGATGTGAACGGCATCGTAGGTCATGCCAGCTACCCCAATGTGCTCGACCGCGCCGGCGCCCGCGATGCGGATATGATCATCGCCGCCACCCATTCCGACGAAGTGAATATGGTGACCTGTCAGGTCGCACATTCGGTGTTTTCGATCCAGCGCAAGATCGCCCGCCTGCGGGCGCAGGGCTATCTGGACGCGATCTATTCCGATCTGTACCGCCGTGATCACATGCCGATTGACGTGGTAATCTCTCCTGAGAAAGAGGTCGCCGAAGCCGCTTTGCAGCGCCTCGCAGCACCTGCGGCGTTCGATACGGAGAACTTCTTCGATGGCAAGGGCCAGCTTATCGGCATCACCATTGATGAAACCTGCCCCGTCATCAACACACCGCTGCGCCAGTTGACCGATCTCTTCTCGACGCTGAAAGCAATCGTCGTCGGAATCCGCCGCGATGGTACGCTCTTCGCGCCCGAGGCGGGCGATCAGATATTTGCCGGTGATAGCTGTTATGTCTTTACCCACCGCGAAGACCTGAATCGCACTCTGGAAATTTTTGGCAAACGTCAGGCCAAGCAAGAGCGGGTGGTAATCATCGGTGGTGGCAATGTGGGCCTCGCCGTTGCCAAGCGCCTTGAGCGCCGCGCCGACCGCGTGCGCGTAAAGATGGTCGAACGTGACCGCGCACAAGCCGAACGCGCCGCCGACGCGCTTGAGCGGACAATCGTGCTCCACGGCGATGGTCTGGATGCCGCCCTTCTGGACGAAGCGAACGTCTCGTCCGCAGACGCGGTTCTTGCGGTTACGGATGACGATAAGACCAACATGCTGGCGTCGGTGCGGGCGAAGTCGCAAGGCTGCCCGATGGCGATCTGTCTCACGAACGATCCCACTCTGGTGCCGTTAATGGGCCCGCTGGATATCGACGCTTACATCAACCCGCGCGCCACCACCGTCAGCTCCATCCTCCGCCACATCCGTCATGGGCGCGTTCGTGGTGTTTATTCCATCGGTGATGCCGAGGCTGAAATGATCGAAGCGCAAGTTCTCGGCACCAGCCCCATCGCGGGGCAAAAACTGCGCGATATCGCCTTTCCCGAAGGCGTGCTCTTGGGTGGTGTGCTGAAGGACGGACTGGTTGTGAAGCCAACCGGCTCTCTGCGCATCGACGAAGGCGACTCCATCGCCATCTTCGCAATGGCAAGTGATGTCCCCGAGGTTGAGCGGCTCCTGCAAGTGTCGATTGACTACTTCTAATGTTCGCGCGGATTGCAGAGCTTCCATTCCTCGTCGTGTTGATCGGCATCGGCGGTCTGGCGATGTTCGTTCCCGCGGCTCATGGCGCTGCGATCGGTGACATGGAAACAAGCCGGGTGTTCTTTTACTCCGGCCTCTTGGTGGTCATCTTCACAGGGCTTCTCGTCATCAGCACCTTAAACTACCGCCCCGCGCGGGAGGCGCCGTCTTTGCTCGTCGGGCTTCTAGCGGCCTTCGTGGTATTGCCCGCTGTCTTGGCTGTGCCAGTGAACGAGGTGGTGCAATACGCCTCCTTCCTTGATGCGTGGTTCGAAATGGTGTCCGCTCTGACGACAACAGGCGCAACGGTCTTCGATGCCTATTGGCTCTTGCCCTCAACGATCCACCTCTGGCGTGGCATTGTCGCATGGCTGGGCGGTTTACTGTTCTGGATCTGCGCGCTGGCGATTTTTGCACCAATGTCGATCGGTGGGTTCGAAATTCGTGACCGGTTTTCCGAGATGTCCGATTGGTCGGAAATTGGTGGCGTCCAGCGCGTCGCGCCGGCCGACCGCTTGCGCCGGATCAGTGTCGCTCTCGCACCGCTCTATGCAACGTTAACGGTCGTGCTCTGGATCGCGCTTCTAATAGCCGGTGAGGCCCCAACAGCCGGACTGGTACATGCGATGTCGACCTTATCCACCTCTGGTATTTCTGCCGTTGGCGGGTTTTACCGCGCGGAATCAGGGCTGGTAGGCGAAGTTCTGGTCTTTGCTTTTTTTGTCTTCGGCTTATCGCGCCTGACTTACAGCCGTGGCCTTATCGGGGAGGAACGCATCCCCTTTTGGCGTGATTCCGAATTGCGGCTCGGGCTTTCTCTTGCAGGGTTCGTCTCGGTCGCTCTTTTTGCGCGGCATTTCCTTGGCGCTTACGATGCCGAGGCATCCGGAGAGGCCACGAATATTTTTCTCGCGTTCTGGGGAGGGTTGTTCACCGTCACCTCGTTTCTGACGACGACCGGCTTCGAATCTGCCCATTGGCTCGGCGCGACCGATTGGTCCGGCCTCTCGACGCCGGGGTTACTTCTTGTCGGCTTGTCCCTCATCGGCGGCGGTATCGCGACCACGGCAGGCGGGGTCAAACTCCTCCGGGTTTACGCTTTGATGAAACATGGCCAGCGTGAGTTGGAGCGCCTCGTCCATCCCCATTCCATCGGTGGCGCGGGGCAGACCGCACGCCGTATTCGCCGCGAGGGTGCATATGTCGCGTGGATCTTCTTCATGCTGTTTGCCTTTTCCATTGCCGCCACCATCGTGCTGCTCTCCCTCTTCGGTGTCCAATTCGAGACAGGCATGGTGCTCACCGTCGCTGTACTATCCAATACAGGCCCATTGGCAGAGATCGCAGGCGAAGCGCCGATTGCATTCTCTGGCTTGCCCGATCCCGCATTGGTTGTGCTTTCCTTGGCAATGATCTTGGGGCGTCTCGAAGCACTTGCCATTATTGCGATGCTGAATCCGGAATTCTGGCGTCGCTGATCGGTTGAATTTTGCTCTGGAAACTCCGCCATAGCTTCTACATACTTACACCACGAGGGCGACCGGTCCACGACGACAAGAATAAAGGGATAATCGATGGCTGCCGATAAACAAAACCTTCAGGATGCGTTCTTGAATCACGTCCGGAAGATAAAAGTTCCAGTCACAGTTTTCTTGATCAATGGCGTGAAATTGCAAGGCGTCATCACTTGGTTTGACAGCTTTTGCGTGTTGTTGCGCCGCGATGGGCAGTCGCAATTGGTCTACAAAAGCGCGATTTCCACGATCATGCCGGCACAGCCAATCAATCTCTATGATGGGGAAGAGTAACCGGAATGGAGCATGATAGGCCCGTCACACGGGCCTGGGTTCTGCATCCCGAGCTGAAGAACGATAGGTCGCGGCGTGATAGCGGGCCTGCGCTCGAAGAAGCCGTGGCGCTTGCTGCCGCTTTGCCCGATCTCGATGTCGTCGGCGCGACCGTCGTGCCCTTGCCAAAGGCGCAGCCCGGCATGTTGTTTGGCTCCGGCAAAGTCGAGGAGCTTGCAACGCTACTCAGCGATAATGAGGTGGAGCTGGTGTTGATTGACGGTCCGGTGACGCCCGTCCAGCAGCGCAATCTCGAAAAGGCGTGGAAGGTCAAAATTCTTGACCGCACAGGCCTTATCCTCGAAATATTCAGCGACCGCGCACGGACCCGCGAGGGCGTGCTTCAGGTCGAAATGGCAGCGCTCAGCTATCAGCGCACGCGCCTCGTCAGGGCATGGACCCACCTCGAACGTCAGCGCGGCGGCCTTGGCTTCGTCGGTGGTCCGGGCGAAACCCAGATCGAGGCCGACAGGCGCGCTATTGATGAACAACTCGTCAGGCTCCGCCGCCAGCTCGACCGCGTCGTCAAAACCCGCGAACTACACCGCAAATCCCGCGCCAAGGTGCCTTTCCCGATTGTCGCGCTGGTCGGTTACACCAACGCCGGAAAGTCCACGCTTTTCAATCGTATGACGGGTGCCGATGTGATGGCGAAAGATATGCTCTTCGCGACATTGGACCCAACTATGCGACGCGTGGAAATGCCAGATGGCAGCGAGGTCATCCTATTGGATACCGTGGGCTTTATCTCCGATCTCCCCACGGAGCTTGTCGCCGCTTTCCGCGCTACATTGGAAGAGGTGCTCGAGGCCGATCTCATTCTGCACGTCCGCGATATCAGTCACGAACAATCCGGTGAGCAATCCGAGGACGTGCTCGCCATCCTTGGCAGCCTCGGCGTAACAAACGAAACGCCGCAGTTGGAGATTTGGAACAAGATCGACCTGTTGCCAGACGAAGAGCGCGCCGCCACCCGCGAGGTTGCCGCGCGCCGCGATGACATACTCGCGCTGTCAGCGTGGACGGGCGAAGGCATCGACGACCTCGTTGCCACGATTGCCGAGCGTCTCAAACCCGCGCGGAGCGAGGCCGAGTTCACACTCGGCTTCAACGAGGGCCGCAAGCGCGCTTGGCTTTACGATCAAGGCGTCGTGCAAAGCGAAAAGATGACCGATGAAGGCTACCGCTTGAACGTGCTCTGGAGCGGCGTACAGGCAACCCGCTTTTCGCGTCTCTAGCGGGCGCTACTTTCCGGCGTGAGGACAGAAATCCCCACCGCCGCCGCCCGCGCCAAAGAGGGATCAAGCGCCATCGGCACATATTCACCCCGCCGCCAAAGCTGACCCAGATCGTCATAATGGCGGCTCAGTGGGTGCCCCGATTGTCCTGTAGAGATCACGAAGACAGAGCTATCAGGGTCCGCCAGATCATAAACACCGCGATAGGCCGCCGCATGCACATTCTGATACGGGTCCGGCCCTTCACCGGCAGTTTTGCCGCGCATCAGGGTGTTGTCGCCGCCCGATGTCGATTGCTGGATATTCACCAACCAGTTCAGGAGCGGCGCTTCGCCCAGTACAGGGTGATCATGTGTCGCCTCATGCGCTTCTCCCCAGCGCAGGGATTCCAGCGTGGTGCCGTAGCGTTCGTCCAGCCAGATGATCGCCTCATCCAGCGCAATCCGCGCCAGATCGGTACAGCTTTCCTCCGGCGCTGACTGGAGCACATCACACCAGCGCGCTGCGCCATCGGTATCGCGGAACACCCGCTCGATAAACAGCGGCTCGACATGCGTAAACTCATCCGCCAACGGGCCTAGCTCGTCGCGGATCAAGCGATCCTGCAAATGCCGCATCCACGTCGCGTATATCAGCGGCTCCGGAAGGTGTTCGTTCATTTCGCCATTCCATTCGGCGAGCATTTGTAGCGCGATCTGCCGCTTGCGTTCGATCGTACCCTCTGGCGCGGCTTCGCCAGTGAACCACAGATCTTTGCCGACCAACGGCAACAGCGCGCGCGCGGTGAAACTTACCGTATCAAGTTGCGCTTCGATAAAGCTTTCGCGCGTATGCACTTCGCGCACCTGCATCAATCGCCGCCAGCGGTTGATCCGTTGCGTATCTCCCCAATTGAACGACACATGCTCGGGGAAGGGGCGATCAACCGTCTTATTATTGGTGTTTCCCAAAATGCTACCTTCAGGGTCGACGAACTCGGGATTGGCCGCATAGGGCAGGGTGCCTTTCCACTGGTTCTGAGGCAGGTATCCAAAGGTGGGCAGGCGTCCGAGGCTCTGATGGTTCGGGTCACGCGCTGGCATGCGACCGACAAGCTTGAAACCGATGCTGTTGCGATCAGCCAGCATCAGGTTTTGTGCAGGCGCAGTGTAACCCTCCATCGCGGCAATGCCCGCCTCAACGCTATCGGCCCGCATCAACCGCATTGCAGCGGTCAGGTTGGTGTTTTCAGGGTCAAAGACGGTCCAGCTAACGGTCGTCACATGGCCGGGCGGCCGGATCGTCCCGAGGTCATATTGGTCGGGCGGTAAGACCGGCCCGTTTTCCGTCCATTGCAGTTTGATCGTGACCGCAGGCTCGCCAGCAACCGGAATAATACTGTCCCGCGTGCGGAACGGCGCCCAGCCCTCGCTTGTGCGGTATTCATCGGGGTTACGCGGATTGACCTCCTCGATGAACACATCCTGATCGTCGAGATAGGCCGATGTCACCCCCCAAGCGAGGTTCGTGTTCCTTCCGCTCAGGATCACAGGTATCCCGGGGATCGTCGCGCCGATCACCCCACCGCTTTGCAGCTCAAGGCGCGCAAGATACCAGATCGCGGGCGCTGTCAGCTCTAAGTGCGGATCGTTTGCCAGCAGGGTCGATCCGGTTGTTGAGCGCGATGGCGCGGCCGCGAATGCGTTCGATGCACCAGCAAGCTCCCGCGTCGAAACAGGTGATAGCGCGTTTTCTGCCATCCGCATGTTGGGCGTGTAGAGCGGCGTATTTGGCACGAGTTCCGCATAGCGGGGCAGGGCCGTGATCGCGTACCCCGGTGCGTCGGGCATCAGGTCCGATACGCTCTCCGCGCCCGCCATCAGCGATAGCCGCGCCCGCAAAACCTCGTCTTGGATGTTGCCGGATAGTTGAACCGCCATCAGATTCGAGATCGCGATAGAATCCGCAGGTTGCCACGGCGCGACAGGGTGATTGAACAGCCACATCTCCGGCGCTCCGCGCCCACGCGCGCCGTTGTTGATCTGCTCCAGCCACGCATTCACACCGGCCGCATAGGCCTCCAGCGCAGCGGTCGTGTAGTCATCTTGCGCCGCGACCGATTCCCGCGCCAGACTGTACAGATAAAGCCGCCGCAACAGTTTGTCGATTTCCAGCGTGCGCGGCCCGAACAGTTCGGATAAGCGGCCCTGTACGGTGCGCCGTAGCATGGTCATCTGCCAGAACCTATCCTGCGCATGTGCAAACCCCAAAGCATAATAGACATCCGGATCGCTCGCCCCAAAGATATGCGGCACGTTGGAATTGTCCCGCACGATCTCGACAGGGGCCATGATACCCCGCACCGTGAAATCCTCGTCATAATCGGGCAACGAACGTGCAGCAAAAAGATAGGCGATCCACAGAGCCACAACCAGCAGGCCAAACAGCCCTGCCGTCACTCTGAAAAGCCATTTGATGACTGTGCCCATCCCGCGTCTACTTGTCTGCTATTGACCCTGCCTTGCTTGTCGTTACCTATCTGGAACAACATCAACGGGAAAGAGGGAGTGGAGAAGTTATGGCAAAAGTAGCGTTTCTTGGCTTAGGGGTGATGGGCTACCCGATGGCTGGTCATTTGGCAAAGGCCGGACATAAGGTCACGGTTTATAACCGCACCACTTCCAAGGCCGAAAAATGGGTTGCCGAATTTGGTGGCAACTTCGGCAAAACACCTGCCGAGGCGGCCAAGGACGCAGAGTTTGTCATGGCATGCGTCGGCAATGACGATGATCTCCGCTCTGTCTGCACTGGGGCAGATGGCGCATTTTCCGCGATGGCGGCTGGAACCGTCTTCGTGGACCACACCACCGTTTCCGCCGCTGTCACCCGCGAAATGTTCGCCGCTGCGGCCGATGCGCAAATTGCGTTCGTTGATGCCCCTGTTTCCGGTGGCCAAGCGGGTGCGGAGAACGGCCAACTTGTGGTCATGTGCGGTGGCGATGAGGCCGAATATGCCCGCGCCGAGCCGGTGATTGATGCCTATGCCAAGCTGTGCAAGCGCCTTGGTGAGAGCGGTTCCGGCCAGCTCGCCAAGATGGTCAACCAGATCTGCATCGCCGGCCTCGTTCAGGGTCTGTCTGAGGGGCTGCATTTCGCCGAAAAGGCCGGTCTGGACGGCCGCGCCGTGATCGAGGTGATCGGCGGTGGTGCCGCTGGTAGCTGGCAAATGGTCAACCGTCACGAAACGATGCTTGACGGTCATTTCGAGCACGGCTTTGCAGTTGATTGGATGCGCAAAGATCTGGGCATCTGCCTCGATACAGCAGAGGAAAACGGCGCCAGCCTTCCGGTCACAGCGCTTGTCGATCAGTTCTACAAAGAGGTGCAAAAGATGGGCGGCGGCCGTTGGGATACCTCCTCGCTCTTTGCCCGCCTGCGCAAGCTCGACAGCTGAGTAATCCCTCCAAATAGTAAGGGCCACGAAGCTATTTCGCGGCCCTTTTTCGTGCTTATGCAATGCTTATTTCTCAGGGATCAAGCCGCGCGGCGAAAACCTCAGAACCAAAATCAGGATCAAGCCCATCGTCATCAGGCGCATATGCGCAGCCGAGTCGAGCAGATGCGCCCGCAGGCCGCTATCTTCGGCCATGCCCGAAGTGATGAACTGGATAAAGCTCAGGCCCATCGGCTCCACCATCACCCACAGCCACCAGATCAACATACCGCCCAGCACCGCGCCAAAGTTGTTCCCCGATCCGCCGACAATCATCATCACCCAGATCAGGAAGGTAAAGCGCAGTGGCTGGTAGGTGCCCGGTGTCAACTGCCCGTCCAGCGTCGTCATCATCGCGCCAGCGATGCCACAGACAGCGGACCCCAGAATAAAGATCTGTAGATGCCGCCGCGTGACATCCTTGCCCATTGCTTCAGCGGCGGTTTCGTTGTCACGGATCGCCCGCATCATCCGGCCCCAAGGGCTGTGTAGCGCCGATTGCGCCATCCACAACAGGATGACGAGAACGATGGTGAACAAAACGCCGTAAGACAGCTTCACAAAGATCGTGGAGGCATAGGTCGGGTCCATCCCCAATCCGGCTGCCCGCTCGACAAAGCTCTCGCTTTGCTGGAGGTCAACCTCATAAGGCACCGGCCGCGGTATACCGATGACGTTTTTCACGCCACGCGCCAGCCAGTCCTCGTTCTTCATGACGGCAATGACGATTTCCGCAATCCCCAGCGTGGCAATCGCCAGATAATCCGACCGTAGGCCCAAGGCCGTTTTGCCAATGATCCACGCTGCACCTGCCGCCAGCACCCCGCCAACCGGCCACGCGAGCAGTACTGGCAACCCCAGCCCACCGAGATAGCCCGTCGCTGCGGGATCAATCGCCTCAACAGCGCCGACGCCACCGTCAAACACCGCACGGTAGAGGAAAAAGCCCACAATTAGCCACGCGATCATGGCGATGGTGCGGGTCCGCCCCGCAGCCATCCGCTTTGCCATCAACACCATGCCGACAATCGTCGCGGCACCAAGCGCCAGCCCCGCCAGGACCCGCAACCCGCCCGCAGCCCAAGCCTCGCCTACAGGAGCCATTGCAACCAGCACAGTGGCCAAGCCACCCAGCGCGACAAAGCCCATCACACCGACGTTAAACAGCCCCGCAAAACCCCATTGCAGGTTCACACCCAGCGACATGATCGCCGAGATCAGCCCCATGTTCAGTACGAGGAGCGCCGTATTCCAGCCTTGCACCATTCCGGTGCCAATCAGCAAAACCGCCATACCGGCGAAAAGCGCAACTGTTCGCATGTTGTTGGTCATACCGATTTCCCCTTGAACAGGCCTGTGGGCTTAAACAGAAGAACGACCACAAGGATCGCAAACGACACCGCGAATTTGTAATCGGTGGAAAGAAGTTGCATCAGGCCCGAAGGCTCCAACGATTCCGGCGCCCAGTAGGTCAGCACCTTTTTCCATGCATAGGTGATCGTCACTTCCGAAAACGCGATCACGAAACCGCCGGCAATCGCGCCAAGCGGGCTTCCCAAGCCGCCTACGATGGCCGAAGCAAAAATTGGCAGAAGCAGTTGCAGATATGTGAACGGCTTGAAGGATTTATCAAGCCCGTAGAGCGTCCCTGCCACGGTCGCCAGTGCGGCCACGATCAGCCAAGTCACCATCACAACGCGATCCGGATTGATCCCCGAAAGCAGCGCCAAATCCTCGTTGTCCGAAAACGCGCGCATTGATTTGCCGGTGCGGGTCTTGTTGAGGAACCAAAACAGCACCGCCACAACGATCACCGCCGTTACGATGGTCAACCCTTGCGAGGTTTTAAAGGCCAAACCCTCACTCAGCCCTGTCATCTGCTTGAACTCGCGCGCGGTAATAATGAAGCGTTCGCCATTATTGAAGTTTTGATCGTCCACACCGATGATGAAGCGTACCACCCCGTTGAGTACAAACATCACACCCATTGACACGATCACGAGGATCACCGGCTTGGCCTTCTGGCGTCGGTAAAATTGATAAACAGTTTTATCCGTAAAAAGCACCAGCGCCGCGGTCGCCGCGATCCCGAAGGGCAGGGCGAGCAATGCTGTCGGCAAGAACCCTAAGCTCAGCCCCATCGATTGAAACCACCACGTCACTAGGATCGTCGCCATCGTTCCAAAGGCCATTGTGTCGCCATGCGCAAAGTTCGAAAACCGCAGGATGCCGTAGATCAACGTCACGCCCAACGCGCCGATCGCCAGCTGCGCACCATAGGCCGTGGCCGGAATGATCACAAAATTGGTCAGGGCCACCAGCCCGTTCAGGAAGTCGATCATCCCTTATCCTCCCAAGAAGCTCTGGCGCACTTCGGGATCGGCAAGAAGCTCCTTGCCGGTGCCCGTATGTGCATTGCGACCTTGCACCAGAACATAGCCGCGATCCGCGATTTCCAGCGCCTGCCGTGCATTCTGTTCGACCATCAGGATCGGAATGCCCGTGCGGGCCACTTCGATGATCCGGTCGAACAACTCGTCCATTACAATCGGGCTCACACCCGCGGTCGGTTCGTCCAGCATCAGTACCTTCGGTTGGGTCATCAAGGCGCGGCCAACGGCGACCTGTTGGCGCTGCCCGCCGGATAGTTCGCCCGCCGCTTGGTTGCGCTTTTCCTTGAGGATGGGAAACAGCGAATAGACCTGCTCCATCGTGCCGCGGAAGTCATCCCGCCGGATGAACGCACCCATCTCGAGGTTCTCTTCCACCGTCATCGAGGTAAAGATATTCGAGGTCTGCGGCACAAAGCCCATCCCCTTTACCACGCGCTCCTGCGGCGTCAGCTTGGTGATGTCCTCACCACCGAGCCGAACTGCGCCGGAACGCACATCCAGCATCCCGAAAACGGCCTTCATGGCGGTCGATTTTCCGGCGCCGTTCGGGCCAACGATCACGGCAATCTCGCCGGGGTTCACGGCAATCGTACAGTCATGCAGAATGTCCGGCCCTTTGCCATAGCCGCCGGTCATGCTGTCGCCGATGAGAAACGGTTCGCTCATGCCCCCACCTTATCTTTGTTCTTGAGCCCTGTGCCCAAATAGGCCTCGATCACATGATCGTTGGCTTTGATCTCATCGAGCGTTCCTTCTGCGAGCACCTTGCCCTCGGCCATACAGATCACCGGATCACAAATCCGCCCGATGAAATCCATGTCGTGTTCAATCACGACGAAGGTGTAATCGCGTTCTTTGTTCAGGCGCACAATCGCATCGCCGATAGTGTTCAACAGCGTCCGGTTCACGCCCGCACCCACTTCGTCAAGGAACACAATCTTGGCATCCACCATCATCGTGCGTCCCAATTCGAGGAGCTTCTTTTGGCCGCCAGAGACTTGCCCCGCCTTATGATCGGCAAGGTGCTCGATGGTCAGGAATTCCAGCACTTCATCGGCTTTCGCCCGCAACGCGCGTTCTTCATCGGCGATGCGCTTGCGGCCAAACCAAGTATTCCACAACTGTTCGCCCGATTGGCCGCTCGGCACCATCATCAGGTTTTCGCGGCAGCTCATCGAATGAAACTCATGCGCGATCTGGAAGGTCCGCAGCAATCCTTTGTGGAACAGTTCATGTGGCGGCAGGCCGGTGATATCCTCACCTGCCATCGTCACACGCCCGCTCGTTGCCTTAAGAACACCAGCGATCACATTGAAAAGAGTTGTTTTTCCGGCACCGTTTGGCCCGATCAGGCCGGTAATGGAGCCTGGATTGATCTTCAGGGTCGCCCCGTCCACGGCATGAAAGCCGCCAAACTGTTTGTGAAGATCCTCGACGACGATCATCGCTTATGCCCCCAGTTTTTGCCCCAAAAGGCCATCATCTGTTATGCAAACGGCGCGGGGAGACCCCCGCGCCGTTCTGTCGTTAATGGTGCACGATCAGCGGTACTGAACCGTTGTGATAACGCCGTCGATCACTTCGATCTGGCGGTAGTTACCGGCGCTCTCGCCGCCGCCGATCAGCTCAACCGCCGAGCCGCCTTGATAATCCACGTCGCCGCCATCGGCGAGGATCTGCAGTGCCTTGGCCAGTTCACCCGGATAAATCATTTCACCCGGTGCGTTGGCGACATCCATTACCGCATCTTTGTAGACCATCGGGTCGGTGGAGCCGGTTGCCTGCATGGCGAGCATGATCAGCGCTGCTGCGTCATAGCTCTCCGGTGCGAATGGGGCGGTGCCTTGGAAGTCGTACTTCGCGCCAACTTCTTCCATCATTGCAGCGCCTGGGCTGTCGGTACCCGGAACCTGACCGGTCGAGCCTTCGATCTCATCACCGAAACGCTCCTGCAGGGAGTCACCGATCATGCCGTCGGGCAGGTGGAACGTGTCGAATGCACCGGTGTCAAGCGCGGCTCGGATGATGCCCGGGCCACCTTGGTCGATGTAACCAGCGACAACGAGGCGATCACCGCCAGCAGCGGCCAAGGAAGCAACTTCAGCGGAGTAGTCGGCTTTGCCGTCTTCATGTGCTGCGTTGATGGTGACAGTGCCGCCACGCTCTTCGTAAGCGGTCTGGAAGCTATCGGCCAGACCCTTACCATAGTCGTTGTTGGTATAGGTCACGGCAACTGAGTTGATGCCCTGTTCAAGCAGAACTTCAGCCATCACAACACCCTGCCGCGCATCCGATGGAGCGGTGCGGAAGAACAGGCCGTCATCTTCGATGGTCGAAAGTGCAGGCGAAGTTGACGCAGGTGAAATCATCACCATTCCGTTTGCCCGTGCAACGTTCTGGAAGGCTGCCGTTGTTGAGGTGGAGCATAGTGCACCAACGATGCCCGACACGCCATCACCGGTGATGAGGCGTTCAGCAGCAGCGGTAGCCACACTCGCATCAACACAAGATGTATCGGCGCGGACAGACGAAACGCTCATACCACCGAGCAAGAGGCCACTTTGCGTAACTTCGTCAAAAGCCGCTTCGGCGCCATCTGCCATGTGACCGGCGAGCGATTCAGCGGGGCCGGTGAAGCCCAA
>Ga0181577_10001685_pt1 | contig 17666 bp, 22 predicted proteins | sample 101ome_21_FD_132468 | JGI IMG/M metagenome (GOLD analysis project Ga0181577, IMG submission 132468) | Coastal salt marsh microbial communities from the Groves Creek Marsh, Skidaway Island, Georgia - 101413BT metaG (megahit assembly) | ecosystem: Environmental > Aquatic > Marine > Intertidal...
CTTCTGTACCAGAATGCTTAATACTAATCTGTTTGATCGAAGAACCAGCATACGTGGTCGAACCAGTGTACGTATCTTGAGCGTCAATCGTAATAACAGTTCCAGACGCAGTGACCGTATGGGTGTACACATCCTCATTGCCGTTAGTTACATCATAGACGGTCACTTCAATGTCATGGCTAGCACCCGGATTCGCCAGTCCGCTAATAGCCAAAGTATCGCCGCCACTAGCAGCATGACCATAGTACCAGAAGTCAGTTGTTCCGCCGATTCTACGCATCGCCAAAATGTCCAAGTCGTTGGAACTCGCTTCGTTTACCGTAGTGGTCAAGTTTGTGACCCCATTAAGAACTGAGTTAAAAGACGCACTGTATGCACTAACGCCGTTCAGGTCGATATCAACCGCAGGAGAAGAATATGTGTAATATCCATACGTGTCAGTTGGTCCGCCGTCAATATAAGCATGAGCGTCAATTGTAACGTCTGTCTCTCCAAATACAAAGTTTGGTGTAACGTACAATCCGTCCGTGCGATTGAAAACCATTACTCGGCTCACTGCACAAGAGACAGGACCAGCATCAGCCCAATCTCCACCACCCGAACCAGTTATTTCACCCAGAACTTGAATCTGGGCGTCGGCTCCCGCAGACGACGCCGCAGCAGTAAATGTACCTGACCCCAACGCATTAGTATCCCAGTTGTCGTAAAGACTTCTCTGAGCATAAAACGAAACAGTCGCCATACTGCCGTCTAATGGAGAACGGGAAACTCTAAGCGCAAATTCGCCGCCATGGTTAAGTTCATCAAAATCAACAGGGTCAGAATAAGCATAGTTTGTTGTGTTCTGAACATTGTAACCTTCAACAAACAGCAAACGTGCATCGCTGTCGCTCCCGGCAGTCAGTCCCGAAACAATATAGACCGCCCAGTCGTTATCAGAACCGCCAGCATCCTGACCGGATACAAGTAGCCGCTTCTCACGGAAAAACCAGTCCGCTGGTGTAGCGCTACCATCCCCAGCCGTATCAACCGCAGCCGTGGGCGGCGTCAAGTCAGACACTATGGCAATAATGTCAAACCCTGTAGTGGAACCACCAAAGTCGCAGGAACTGGAAGAGGCAGTAAGCAGGCTTCCATATGTCGAAGATGTTAGATCGCCGTAGAAATATTGTGAACCTGTATTGAAATGAGCGTAACCCACACCTCCGCCAAGTTCCGGGACAGTTGCTGAAGCAGAGTTTTCATTCAAAAGAATGTTTCGCCCGTATCCTTCAACATCAGAAATAAAACTTTTACCATAGTAGACAACGCCACCAGAACCGGCATCAGATTCGGTTGCCGGATAGACAGCCGTTGTGAAATCGTAACCGCCCTGCGCCGACTCCATAACTTGGTTAATCTTTGTTGTGATACCACCGACGACCATGCTGTTGTTTACAGCATCAGACAATTGTGTTCCAGAAGAATCAGGGTCAACGTTAGGGTCAACCAGCAACTCAACCCTGTACGGGCTGTCCTTGTCACTAGTCATAACAGTCAGAACAGCAGTCGTTGGTGAATCAGTCTGAAGTTGAGTACGTAGATAATTCACAATAGCGTCTCGTCGCCCAGCATTCAAACCAGAGAACCCTGTCCTGATCTGGTCACGATAACCCTGCACAGTATCGAAAAAATCTACTGCAAAGTCTTGCAGATCAATCCACTCAATCGAATCATCACTAATGCCGTCAATCTGATCGAAGTCGTCCCAATCGTACCCGTCGAATGCGGCCCACGGGGTGAAACCAGAAGCGGCAGTCAGTAGCGATGTGCCAGTCACGTTCGCCAACCACAGAAGGCTACCTGCCGAAGTCGTGTCAGGATCAGTCAACTTAGATTTACTCTCCACGCCATCTGTCGGGCGAGTATAATCAAAATCTGTAGTTAAGTCAGCAATTTCTGATGCTGGACGTGACAAAACTTCGACAAAGCGAAGCAGAGGCAGTGGAAGAATACCGGGGTGAGTTTCAGAAAAGTCTGTGACACGCTGGTCGTCCAAAAGCATAAACGAAGGCAGTAAGTTGTACATTACGTTTGAAAACGTTGCGGAATCAGTAATACTATCTTCAGAGATTACAGGATCATACAAAAACAAGCCGGACTGGCTTGCTAACGGATCAGACCCCTGACCGGCAAACGTAATCACCATACGAACAAAAGCAGTGTCGGTCAACGTGTCGAATGACTGAAACATCATCACACTGTCGCCATCCGAAAAGTCAGCCGTCGTAGGCTGACGCAAGGAAGAATTGGATGAGTAGGAATCGCCGGGTCCATCAGAAGTCGGACTTACTTCTAAATCTAGTGTCACTGTAGCCGACGTATCTTCCACCGCCATGTACACACTCGTCATGTAACTATGCGCAGACTTTGCGGCAATCCACGGTGACTTGACTACAACGTCACTGGTTCCAGCAGAGTAAACGAGTAGGGTGTTCTTGATAAAAGAATATCCGGGCCGATCACCGGGAACGTAAGTTGGATAAAAACCTTTTTTGTTGATTCTCAACAAAGCACCGTTAGACGAAGTGACTTGCCAGCCTCCTAAGGAATCGTCAGAACCAAACAGTGACTGCTCGTTAGAAATAATATTAAAGTTTTTATGCGACATAACTGAACCTAAGCCTTAAGTCACTGTAATGTTTAACGTACCGTAAGTCGCCAACGTGCCGAGATTCCGCAAAATGATATCGTCCGACACTGCACCTGTTCCGTTGAGAACAGTAAATCTATTGGAATCGTTACTACCTCCCGTAAACGCACTGCTTGAATTTTTTACAGCAGTTCCCAGAGATGTTGAAACATTACCGGTTCCGGGGTAAGTGGCCGTTGGATCAACGTTACCACTGTTGCTTGTGTCGTTGAAGCCCTCTCCATTAGCAATAGCCTCAAAGGGTTGATTCGAAGCATTACCGGTAACTGGATCAGTAGTGAACGTGCCCGTGTTAACAAACTCATACAAGACAGGAGGGTTCTCATTAGCGTCCACGTAGTAGAAACCGATTTGCCCCGGAGTGAACTGGGTGTTAACGTCTAAACCAGTAATATCCAAGTTCACAGTAGTCTTAGAACCACCCGAAGAAGTATAATGCCCCACATTATTAATGCCCACGAGAGTAGTGCCATCCATAGTCAACGAATCAACATAATCAACGCCGTCAACACTGTCAATCAAAGCAATTACTTCATTACGTCGAACAATATTAGTAGACCAATCCCACGTGTTCGGATTCAAGTACGCCTTCAAAGCCGTTTGAATAGCAGTACTCACATCTGAGCCAGCGAAACCGCTTTTCTTCACAACAGAAGCCGTGACATCAATCTCAGCCAACTCCGCAGACATGACATCAATAATCAAACCAGAAGGAGTACGGTCTGCCAGAGAAGAATGCAAATCAGCAAGGTTAGACGCAGTAACAGAGACCTCAGCAGCCGCAGAAGCAGGAGTGCTCACCGTGGAAGCAATCGCAACCAGCACAGCGCCATCATGCGTACCGAAGTCATTCGCCGTTGTGTCACGGTCACGATATCGGCGTCGGTTGTAAACCTCAACCCGCTGGGCATAATTTTTATTAGCACCAACGTAATACTTGATCTGATCGGCGGTCGTAGTCGCAGAAGTATAACTCGCTAAAAGATTTACACCCCGATCAAAATAATCTTCGTCTGTCTCAGCATCTGTGCCGCCAGAGGCGTTCGTGCTGAATACTGCCGACTCAAAGAACGTGGCGTTAGCAGAAATCAAAGTCAAACTCTTGCCGGACGCCGCAACATTGTAGGCGCTGCCAACATCAACAGCAGTAACAGCCGCTGTTCCAGAAAGCGTACCATTCAAAGTGAACGTAGAGTCCAACGCAAACGTATAAGAAATTCCAGTAACAGCATCTACAAACAAGAACTCTGTCCCTGCATCAAGAGTACGTTCAAAAGAGTCCGAGTCCGTAAAAGTGATAGTTATGGTAGCCGTCGCCTTAGTGCCGTCACTGCGAGTTAAGCCAAACAACTGCAACAAAACTTCAGTAGTTGCCGCAGGAACACGGTTGATAGAATTAGCCAAACTAGCAGACCGAATCGCAAACGCTTCGGCAAGAACAGTCTCAATCTGGCCCGCCTCAGGACGCCAGTTGGGCAACAGACCACGAGCCGCACCCAAAATTTCGTTCATCAACTGAACGGGGTCCTCATCGTAAACAGTTAAATCAACATACTTTTTTAAATCGGGTGAATTAGCCACGATACCCTCACTTAAAACTAATCTGTACGTCAGACACCACACCTGAAGTTTCTAAAACTTTAATTTCAGAAATTTCTAAAGTCTGACTGGAATAAAAATTGAGAAACGCATCAAAGAACTCACCGCTATCAAACGTATTGAAAGTAGGCTCGTTCATGCCAAATTCAGGAACGAGTGGACGTTCATTCTTCTCAGTACGAAGAAACGCCTTAATCTGTTGCGCTTTGTAAGTATCCGAATCTAGACGAACAGCACTGAACCTGTTGAAATCTAAACTCAATGGATATGAAAGTACAAATTCTGACACAGCAACCTCCGAAAAAAGTCCTCATATACATTCTACCGAAAATATAGGGGACCTATCAACTACTCAGAGACAGAAGCCAACCAATCTGCGAAATGCGCATCAGCCACCGGCATCATGTGAAATTCAACCAAGTCAATGTCCCAAGGGCTACCTGACATCGCCCACGCTATCTCAATGTTTTCATCGGCCCGAACTATACCATGATTTGTCTCTAGCCCATAGTTGTGGATAAAGTAGTTAACCAAGCATGACTCAATCCCTGCATGATAACAAGGAGAGTCAGGGGCATTACCGTGGGGACAAATATTTGGAATAACAGTGACTTCGCTCTTATTGACAGTTAAGATTAAGCGATGACCGTCAACGTTCCACTGTAGTTCTTTAATCATCAGAATTTAGGTCGTCACCCAAAAGGTAGTTATTGTCTTCGTTTGCGCCTTCTTTAAGATCAAGAACTTCTTGCAAACGAACGACTGTTACTTTCGCAACTTCTAGTTGAGCCTCTAGCCGGACATTCTCTTCCAGAGTGGCAACATACTTTTGCCAAATTTTGTTAGTTAGTAAACCATCGTCGTAATTAAACATTAACGAGTCACCTCTAAATCTAAAACAAAAATACCTTCAACAACACGTTCAACATTACCTTCGGAATCTTCAATCTCTAGATCGTACACGCCACCGTCGGTTAACGCCGCTGTCACGCTAGCAGACATAGATAAAGCAATTTGTCCAGAAGAGTTAAGGGAAATCCTGTTGTTTTCCGTGGTAAGTTCCACGATAGTCTCAGATGAACTAGTTGTACGTCGAACCTGCATACGAGCAGTGTACGTACTCAAATCCCTAGCGTCACCATTGCTATCTTTAACTGTAAGGGTACGGTTAAACGTCGCCCCCTGCTCACAAGTAATATCGTATGCGCCAGCACTCATAAGAATGACCTCCTATACGATATTATACCGTATTACTCGCTGTCAGCAGCCGTAGGAGCGTTGTCTACCTGCGTAGCATTTTCAGCCTGTGCTGCGTTAAGAGCCGCCCGTAGAACAGAGGTCTGTGCGGTCAACTCAGTGATCTGACGAAGCAGATCGTTGATAACTTCCTGTGGGTTTACATTAATTTCACTCATAGCAATATATTACCTTTCTTAAAGATACGTGTCAAGTACTGAACCCCACCAAATAGGAGCATTACAACCCTTTTCCCACTTGGCGAAATCAGCCTTGTCTATTATATAAAAATTCCTGTACGTGTCAACTGCTTCAGCAATCGGAGCATGAGTGCGGCCATTCTGCAACTTTTCCCCAACACACAACGCAATATCAGTCAAACCGTGATCAGGAATACGAGCCAACGTGCTTTCCACGTTAACCAACTGCTCGTAACAGGCGTGAGTCTTATTGAACCTAAACTCAAACTGCTCACACAGCCCGTAACCGTGGGCTAGAAGCCACTGAGCATTAGTCAGCGAATCTCCAACCCAACGAGTAGCAGGATGATTGTGGTAGCCGCCTTTATGCGGAGTACCAGCCTTCGTTAAAGGCACGTCAGCATCAGTTGCCCCATGCCGCCGCAAAGCCGAGACCAGCATCTGCGTTGTCTCAACAATCATCTTGGGTACGTGCTTATCGCACAGTGCCTCAGCCGCTTTTTCTGGACTTTCGTCTACTACAAAAATATTCATCTTGCTCCTTTCTAGTACCCCCGGTGGGACTTGAACCCACAAGCCCTCACGGGCCAAAGATTTTAAGTCTCCTGCGTATGCCTATTCCGCCACGGGGGCTTGATGCCGTAAGTATAGCATCAGTCCAACCGAAGCGCAAGTCTATTCTTCAGGAGCCTCAGTAAACGCCCACGCAACACCAGAAGAAGGATGCCTAAGCCGAGCAATAGCCTTAGCCTCCAACTGGCGGACACGCTCACGAGTCAACCCCATAGTCTCACCAATCTCCTGCAAAGTCATAGCAGACTTTTGCTCACCAAGACCGTGGTGCATCACCAAAACCCGATACTCACGCTCAGGAAGCACAGAGAGGGCTTTCAAAATGTCAGCCGCAAAACTATTTTCAATACCAACATCTTCCACCGACGACTGATCGGGGTCAACTAGCACATCTGCGTGCGAAACGGAACTGTCTTCACCCAAAGGATTATCTAATGACTCTAGCCGTGTATTCTCCATATAGGACCAAATTTCATCTAACTTATCCATGTCCCAGTCTAGAAAATCAGCAAGGAACTCACGAGAAAACTCTTCAGCGACCAACTCAAACTCTTCAACAACAGCAGCAAGTTTACGGACATCGGCCTCAACATGCATGGGCAGACGAATTGCTCTACCATAATTGGCAATAGCCCTCTGGCAAGCCTGACGACACCACCAAGTAGCATACGTGGAGAACTTGAAACCCCGCTCAGGGTCGAACTTGTCCACCGCACGCATAAGCCCAATAGTCGCTTCTTGAATCAAATCTTCGTACTCCATGCGAGACTGGGAGCGTGCATATCGTGCTGCCGTGTCCATCGCTAGACGAAGGTTATGTTCAACGAAAGTATCCTTCGCACGCTTACCTTCTCTTACAGCAATATTGAGTTTACGCCGTTCAGCGAACTCCAACTGGATGCCCTCAATGTGGGCATGGTTAAGTTCTTTTGCCGCTTCCAAACCAGCCGCAACAGCCCGACCAAGAACCACTTCCTCTTCTCGGGTAAGAATCTTATGCTTTGAACTTCTAACGTATCCTGCCATTATTTGTTGCTCCTATTCTTGTAGTTTGAGGGATGTCTTAACTTGGCTTCTTCCCTCTCCCAGTCGTATACGCCTGTTTTCGGGGTATATACTGAAGATCGCTCCGTTGGGAGCCGATTGATGGCCATAACGTCCTCATCAATCGTTTCTCCACGGTTCTTGCCGTTGTAAACGTTCAAGTCTTGCAAGTAATTCCAAACTTTTGTAAATAAGTTCATGCTTTTGCTCCTAATCTTTGCTCAAAACCTGAAGTCCTGCTCGCTAAAAAGCAGTCTCTTGAGTTTTTCATCCCCATACTTCCGGCGATCATCGTCCGTAAGGTCGATAACATCATGTTCGCCATCTGTATATAGGGTTCCCCAAGAGCCACCACCCAAGTCAGGCTCAGTTGAAATATGTACTTCTTTTAGGACTGTCTCCATAGCGACACCTGCATGTCGGCACAACTCCTCAGCCTGCCCCTCAGGGAAACTGAAAAGAATCTCGTCATGAATAGGTAGAACCGCATAGTCCCACAGTCCTTGTTCTGCCACATCTATCATGGCTTTGCCAAGTATATCACGTGCCGTGGACTGAATGCAATAGTTTAGAGCCGCATACGGTCGCTCTGAGTCCACAGGTAACTTGCGACCTGTGTGCGTAATCACGTAGTTTCTGTGCCCCTTCTTCACAGGGAACGCTAACTTATGAGAATACTCGGTCACGCCTTTATATGTAGAGTCAAAAAGATCGCACACCTGCTGTGCCTCATCCACCGACAAGCCAGATTGTCTAGCCAAAGTTTTAGGACCAGCGCCATACACTTTACCGAAGTTCACGGTCTTGGCTACTTTCCGGGTAACCCCTGTGTTGTCAGCAGTGGTTTGGTGCAAGTCAGCCCCTTCACGGAAAACCTTCAACATAACAGGGTCTTGAGAAAGGGCCGCAAGGACACGCAACTCAACCCCAGAAAAGTCGATAGATGCCATCCGGCATCCTTCTTCCGCCAAAAACATTCTGCGTATAGCATCCCCACCTGAAGGCAACTGTTGCAAAGGAGGGTTGTTTACGGACATGCGGCCAGTACGGGCCTGCAAACTGTTAATCTTGGGGTGTACACGACCATTAGAGTCCATAGACTCCAGAGACGCAACAACATAACTGTCTCGCCACTTAGCATTGTTCTTAGCGGCCATAACGGCTTTAGCGAGCATACCGGCATTTCCTGCGTTTTCGTCAGCAGCAATAGCAGACAAAATTGTCTTATCAACCTTTAAGGCACCAGAAGCCGTCGTTTCGATAAGGGTCACTCCAAGTTTCTGTAACCCTTCAGCAACGTCTTTAGTGGCGTTGTGATTAGAAACTCCGAAAGAATTAACAATACCGATGTTCTTTTTCTCTTCGGCAGTCATGCTCTCAATAAGTTGTTCAGCATAATCAACGTCAATACGCATCCCACGGCGTTCCATGGCCGCAACAAGTTTTAGAATCGTATGCTCATACTTTACGAGATGATCCATTGTTTGCCGCTTGATTTCGTCACGTAACTTGGGGAAAAGCCGAGCAGTCAGAATAACGTCTGTTCCTGCATAGTGCACAAGGGTTGGATGGGCCGCAGGAATGTTTTTCCAACCTTCCTGAACGGACCATTTGTTCTGCTTAAATAAATCCTTGAGTGCACTATCAGAGTCGGGTGCAGACTTATCAACGTGATGGAACGAAAGGTTTTTTAGACCGTGCCCTACACCGCCCTCAGCACGGCTCCGGGGATCAGCAAGGTGGGCCAGAATCTTTGTATCAAAAGTTCGGTCTAGTAGGGCAATAGCGTCTACATGGCCATGCCTGTCTAAGCCAAGCGCATCGTATGTGGCGTTGTGTGCTAACAGTCGATGCTTGGTTTCTTTCATGACCAAATCAATAGACTTTTGAAACCAAGGTTCACGCCAAATGAACACGAACGCTTCGCTAATATCGCCCCACTGAATGCTCTTAATCTCCCACTCAGGAGAATATGTATCAAGACCTGTGGCCTCAATGTCGTATGCAATAGGACGTGATTTGCTAAACAGCCAGTCACGGAAATCAGCAAACTGCTCGTCAGAGCGTACTAGGGTAACTTTCCCTAGGCTCCCTTCGCCGTTTGCTTGTTGCTCGTGTAGCCAGTCGTCAAAAAGTGTGATTGAATCTTCGTTTACCATAAGTTAGCGTTAAGTATATCATGCGGAGCGGATTCTCGCAACCCAGCAGGGGATATTTCTACGAATTCTGACCTTGCGTACAATTCGGCAAGCGAACCTGCTCCAACATAACTACACGCAGATCGGATACCACGGTTAATAGATTCCACCACGTTCTCTACTGGCCCTTTTGCCGCCACTGTGCCTGACACGCCTTCAGGGAAGGCCGAGCCTGCTTCAGCAGAAGCCATACCACGATGCTCCTTAACTACAGTGCCATCTTCCAGCGTAATCTTCTTGCCGGGGGCTTCGTCAGTTCCAGCAAACATGCCGCCAATCATTACAGCGTCAGCGCCTGCCGCCAGCGCCTTAGCGGCGTCTCCCGGCGTCTTAATGCCTCCATCGGCAATAGTATGGATACCTAACGAATCAGCCGCCGAAGCACACTCCTCAATAGCAGTCAACTGAGGAACGCCCACTCCGGCCACTACACGGGTAGAACACACACTTCCGGGGCCAATCCCAATCTTAACTACATCGGCACCAATCTTTGCAAAGTCTTCTACCGCCTGAGCAGTAGCAACGTTGCCGCCAATAAACGTGGTCTCATGATCGATCCCCGCTATGACATACTCCAACGCTTGCAATGCGTGCTTACTATGGCCGTGGGCGATGTCCAAAACAAGAATCTGTGTTCGCCAACTATTAGCCTCACGAACAACAATATCTAGGTCGTCGTTGACTCCGAATGCAACTGCCGAGCGTAGTGTACGTCCAGCAACGGAACCGAACCTTGTGTTCATCAAAGGGTCTCCGCTTGCCATGAGAGGCATGTTTCTATGCATAACGCCGAAACTTCCGAGGCCGTCCATAACGCTAGCCATCCGAGGACTACACACAGTGTCCATGTTGGCCGCAATCAAGGGCATCTTCAAATGATGTTTACCTAGTTGTACGGATAAGTCAACATCGGTACGACTGCGAACTTCCGAATACTTCGGAACAATCAGCACGTCATCGAAAGTGTAACCCTTACCTCTAATCTTCGTCATAGGTGTAAACCTTAGTATCTTTTAGATTATATTCTTCAATAATGTACCGGCGCACATCCCGATACTCAGACTTGGTATCGTAAGAAAACGAGCGCAGGTCTCCGTCAGCATTCGTCAAAATAGACAATGCCTTGTCGTAAAACGCATACCACGTTTCAGAGTCATGATGGACCATCAACCTATCGGGAGCCTGCCCGTAGAGATATTTTGATGTAAGCATAGTTAAACTAGATCAGGGTACAATCTCGGGCTTGATGTGGTCAGAGTTAGCCAACCGCTCTCTTGAGTAAGCCTTGCAGTTGTTGCACTGATACTGCTGGTAAATAGCAACCTGTGTGCGACGAGTGCCACGCTTCTGAAGCCTGCGAGAGCCACAAGTTGGGCAACCATCTGTACCATCAAAAATGTTGAGATTAGGATGATTGGTGATCCAAGGACGCAACTTCATATAGACCTTTCGGAGCAGGTCAACATCCTGCTTAGCATACTTCGTCATAAGTTTCCAAAACTTCATGTCACCACGCATACAACCAGCCCACGTTTCAAAGCCGCCCGTGTCAACCTTACGGCCAAGACCTAAGTGTGCTCCCAAATGGTCCAACTTATTGCTGTTGAACATGAAGTATCGACGTGCAACCTTAAGCGTGTCAACCTGCTTTACAGGCGAAGCCGGTCCTAAGTCGTGGGCAACGAAACGTGCGTTAGCCTTTCGCATGTCAAACTTGTCGCCGTTGTGAGCAATAACTACGTCTGCCTCATCAATCAAGTCCCACAACTTCTTAACTACATGGTAGTCGTTCTCTGGGTCCTTCTTGTATGCGGAAGGAAAGTCAACAAGCGAAGTTACATGTGTCTTGTTCTCATGTTCCCATCGGTAGGAAACACAAAGCATGTACCATTCTCGCTCGTGCTCAATCACATTCTGTTCGAATTGTCCCCACACGAAACTAAGGTTCGGTGCGGTCTCTATATCGTAATAAAGTATCTTTGCCATCTCTGTAAGTATAACACACTCGGTTAAATAACGCAAGCCTTTAGACGTTTGATGTCTTCAATCTCCCAAAAGCCTTCCGCCGCAACAAAGTATGTTCTCCTATTCTCTCTGTGCTTTTCTAATATATTTTCTTTAACAAGCCTGTCCAGTGCTCGCCAAACATGTTGATAATGCATATTAAGCATCTTCGCAATTTCTCGCTGACTCTTATCAGGGTGCTCTAACACCGCCAACAAAACCCGAGCATTAGCCGTCAGTATTCTCATCGAACGTCATAGATTCCATTACGGACAAAGAAATGTCAAGTTCATGTAACGTCGCTTCCAACTTGGCTGTCTTCTCCAAAGCCTTCTCCAACTTTCCGTAAGCATCGGCAAGGACACTGGTCAAATAAATAATCTTCTCATCAGTGTTCGGCATGTCAGCAATCTTATCCATTACCGCATCACTAGACACGTTGTACTCGCTGATCTTTTCTGAAATAGAACGACGATAATCACGCAAAATAGAAGTGTACCCTGCGTCGATATCAGACATCTTAAGTAGATGGCTTTCAAAATCAGCACCCACAGACAAGGTGGTTCCTGACACCTTGACATGCCCTGAATCAATCAGGCCACGCAAACTTGCGTACACCCACTTTTCACTAGTCCTGAAAACTCCGTCTTTTGCCACAAGCAACTCAACGGCACGCCTAGTAGCGTCTGCCTGCTGAGGGATAGGCACGGAGGACATAGCGTGTTGAACGACTTTTTTATCCATAGAGGTATTCTAGTCTAACTCCGTAAGAGTGTCAAGCCTAACGCTTACCGCCGTAATACGGCTCACCGTGGCCGGAGTCAATAATGTCATCGTTGAGACAATTCATCATCGCTTCGTCCGAATAGATATAGCCAAGTAGTCTGCCATACTTGCCGCTACCGTCCTTAAGCGTTCTGACGTACACTGTCTCATGCGCCCCCAACCAGTTAGATACGTAATCTTTGGCGGCAAGACCTAGAGCCTTTTCTTCTAAGTCTCTGGTACGGGTTTCAGGAGTGTTTACGCCATGAAGTCGCACACGGGCTTTATACGAGACATCAAAACCCAAATCAATGATAAGATCAACTGTATCGCCGTCTACGATTCTATCAATACTGGCTTCGTAGAAAAACCGCATCAATCCTTTGAGCCTTTAGCACCGAAGTAACCGCCAATGATACCGATTACACCGCCAAGTGCTGTCTGAACAAGAGTCATTACGTCAGACGACACGTCAACCGGTTCACCAGTTTCAAAAGTCTCAAAAGATGCCACTACGTAGTCGCCAATAATAGCCACTAGAATACAAGCCATCACACCAACTGCGAGGACGTACATAATCTTTTCTTTCATCAGTCAAACATCGCTTTCCACGTCTTAGGTCCAACAATACCATCAGCGAGCCGACCATTGGCTCCCTGCCATATTTTAACAGACGCTTCAGTCTTTGGACCGAAGTCTCCATCAACGTGGGCATCGACAACAGCCTGCACCGCTCTAACGTCGTCACCTTCCGAGCCAACCTTGAGAGGAGTTCCGGGGTACTCACGGGCGGTCTTCTTTTCTTCGCCAAACATGGCTTTCCAAGTCACGGGACCGACTACGCCGTCTGCGGCAAGACCATTGGCCTTTTGCCACGCCTTAACTGCGGCTTCCGTCTTAGGGCCAAAATCGCCATCAACTGTGGCACCAACCTTGGACTGGACCATCTTTACTTCGTCTTTGTGTTCGTGGCCCTTGTCAATCGGGTGGCCGGGGTAATCTTCACCGGTTGGGTTGTCTACGACAGCCGGAGCATCTTCCAAAGGAGCAGGCTTAGCCGGAGCCTCAGGCTTGATGCCTGCGATCAACTCGGGCATCTTCTCGTTATAAAAGTCTGCATCATCGGCATATTTATTTGAAATTTCTAAATGAAACCAATCCCCTCCGGGAACACCAGAAAACGCTTTGCGAGAATACACAATTGTAGCGTCTCTGTCACACTTGTAGCCTCGCCCGTAGGGGCCGGGGTAGTAGTCGAAAACCGCTTCAATCTCTAGTTCGTCTGCGTGCTCACAGAAGAAGTCATACCAAACTTTTGCTTCATGATAGTTACCATATCCGCCGTATTTACCACCACGCCAAGAAATATCAAAAGCACGGCCCGTTCCGTGAACACTTGGATTACTTTTTCCTCTCATCGGCCTAACCAGCCAAGAGCCATTATGCCATAAGCCCCCACCACTCCAAAACTTAATTTGGTTGATAAGCGCTTCAGTACCTGCACGCCTGCCAGAACTGTTCCGGTCCCAGCCGGTATAGGGTCGTTTTGCCATGTCGGGGAATCCCTTCCACTAGAAGTTGTGTAATCACTTATATTCTAGTAGGAATAGTTAGCCAAAATGGTTAACTTGGCTAAATTAGGTATTTAGCACCAGTCCCCAGACATGTACCACGGCTGGCTCCAACAACCGTAATGCCGCTCTGCATAGTCTGCAATCCGCTTAGCCTGTGCCAAGTTCGTGGAAGCATCCAAAAGCATGTCACGAGTAATACCAGCGTCCGTCAACCAGCCGCCGTGAGCCGCCCAGTTGATCTGAGTCAAACCGTAATCCTTGGTAGGGGAAATCACATCGTGCGTACAACGGCTTTCAGCAAACATAATTCGACCCAACTTAGGCAGACGATCTTCTGCCCAGCCAACCGCTCTAGCCGTGTCCCACCACTCGGTACACTGAGGCGTAGCGTTCGGATTGTATCTAATAGACGACCCCGTGGAAGGTGAGTCGGGAACATTGTCCGTGCTCCACCCCATACCTTCTAGCAACTTAACATGAGCCGTTCGGGTCTGAGAGCCGTAATCGCCGTCTACCGTAACGCCCAAGAACTCTTGTAGTTCTTCTACATTGCCCCCGTTACCCCACGTGTACTCGTCTAACAGAACTGTGAGCACAGGCTCTAGTGCCGTAAAGTCTACATGTGTGGATGGCGTGTAGTTAGGGACAGGATCAGATTCTTGTGCTACAGTTGTGGTTGTTTCAAGGATGGCAGGAAGTTCAACTTCCCACGTTACCGGCACGACAGTCTGAACTTCGATTGCCTCGTAGGCTGAATCTGAATCGTCCGCTGCTTGAATTGAATCTTTTACAAATCCCAACGAAACTAGTGCTGCCGTAAAAATAGATAGAATTAGTAACGGTCTACTTTGATAGGACATGTCTACCTCCTTCATCAGTTATAAACATGTCTTACTATTCTACCAGAATGAAGGTAAATGTCAACCCCGTATTATATAAAGATTAGATAAAACTATGTCAACTAGGAGGTACTATCTCTACCCACGATAACGTGTCCTCATCCCATATCCAACCGGACGTGGTAAAGTTAGTTGGGTGAGGTACTGGAGGTTCCCACACCAGCGAATCATCATTCAGAACCCATGAAGGATAAGTTTGGGGTGGAATGAAAGCATTCCTGTCAGGATCATACGTCCCACCCACGTGGGCGTAATGCTTGCGTAAACCTCCGCCTTTCCAAGTCTGAACCCAAATTCCAGTTGCCACCTCCTGCAAAGAGATTTGTGCTTCCTGCTCGCAAACAGCATCACAAGTATCGATGCAGTCACACTGACTGTATGCGGTTACAAAATCTACGACTCCGTTTTCTACGTGAGCGAAATATCGCAATTCCGTTCTCGGTTGTTCTTCTTCAATCACCACAACAGCAGAACCCCTTCCTGACCGTCGCCCCCATCATAGTATCCGCCTCCACCGCCCTGCCCGTAGTAGTAGCCGTTACCCCCATACCCACCGGCAGCCGCACCACGGCCCCTCCCGCCGCTAGAACTTGCCGACCCAGAATAAGACGTACCACCGTTAGCGCCACCACCGCCACCGCCGCCACCACCAACGGGGAAGGGTGATGTGCTCGGCCATATGCCAGAAAAGGAGGTGGGAGCACCACCGTTACCGCCAGTTTCCGAAGGACTGGCATTTCCATTACTTCCGTCATTTACAGTGGAGTACCGCATACCGACAGGGCTGCTGTAAGGTTGCGTTCCGTAATCATCTCTATCCGATCTAGAACTACCACCACCACCGCCATTGAAGAACCCACCGGCTCCACCGTCGGCAGCGGCACCAGTGCGTGAAGAACCAAAACCACCAGCGCCACCGCCATTGGTGCCGTTAGTTACTAAACCTCCAGTGGTGCCAAATTTACCCCCGTACCCACCACCGTAAGCAGTTATCCCTGCAAATGAAGAATTAGAACCGTTTGCACCACTAGAGTTTGGGCCTACACCGCCCGCCCCTCCAGCACCAATAACCACAGGGTATGAACCAGCAGTTAAAACTATTTTTCCGTATATGTATTGGCCTGCTCCCCCACCGCCAGCGCCGTTACCGTCTCCACCGCCACCGCCACCGCCAGCAACAAGAAGAAACTCTTTGACTCCTTTCCCGGTTATTGTTATTGTCCTTGATGAGTAAACAGCCCACACTGTAACTGTGCCGTTGGTGTTGTACCCAGTGTATACGGATACGTTGGAAGCACTCAGTGTTGAGGTAAAAGGAGCAGTTACAAACGTAGTGCTGAGAGCAGTAGAACCAATATCGTTGGTTGACGTGACTGTGAAAGTAGATGTATTGGGTTCAATAGGTGTGCCTGTCAAGCCTACATAGTGAATATTGCTATTAAAAGGGTCAATAGAAGAGTCGTAGTATACGCCTTTTGGTAATGCACCCGAAAGTTGAACAGTCTGAGGCGAGTACGAGTAAAAGTCAACTATGTCACTTACGCTTGTTGCCACAGTTAGATTAGTGTCGTATGGAGCCGACTGCTGTTCTGGAGGAAATCGTCCACTACTACTAACAGGGCCGGTTGGAGTGATCATGTCAAATCACCTATCAGATACCAAGAAGTGCCGTCATCAGAATCACAGATCAACGTTGCAGCAGAGTACCTATATGCAATAGAGACATCCCCGTTTCTGGACTTGATAGTCGGAGTCGTTGCATTGCCCGAACCAGCCGAAACGGCAAACGAAACTGCGCCAGTATTCTCCCTGATAACAGTAATTTGGTCACCTTGTTTATAGGTGCCAGCAGGGCGTGACTGGACGGTGACAGTACGAGATGATGTCGATGTCATCTTTATATAACCGCCAGCGTAGGTGCGGTCGGAAATAGTGACGTTGCTGGAGGTGGAAGCAGCGAGCCTCATTGGTATTCTAGCGCCACCTGCTTCAAGCATCGAATTGCCAGTTTTTTTATAAGTGCTATCCGAAACAAAATGCCATGTTCCAACTAAACCGTTTGTCGTACTATCATCATGCCAGATGTGATCGATGTTCGTATGGCTAGCGAATGATGCGACAAGAGCGTTGTTCTGGAAATAGACATCCCCGTCAGCCGTTGTCGTGCCCGTCACATGAAAATTGCCGTCTACATCTAGGGTGTACAACGGTGAATTGTTGTTGATGCCGACATTGCCACCCGAGTCAATCGTCAGGCGAGTGTTGTTGTTGTACCCCCGCAGAAGCAAAGCATTCTCTGAAGTGTCAAACCCGATACCGCCACGAACAGGATCAACCTGATCCCCGAAATACAAGAACGGGTCGGTGCTGTCATTTGACTGCAAACGAATCTCAGGGTTCGACGCACCCCTGATATCCAACTCTGCGCTAGGTGACGTTGTACCGATACCGACATTCGTAAAAAACGAACCAATTTCAGCCGAAACTTTACCAGACAACAAAACGTTCACAGCAGAAACATCACCAGATAACGTAATACTATCATCCAAACTAATAGTCAAAGAACCAGAAGACCCACCACCATTCAAGTTCGTGCCAGCAACAATCTCCGTAATATCAGTGCCCGTATCACCAGCACCAACAAACCCCAACAGATGCGAAGCCTTGCCTTCTACGAAAGAAACCCAAATACGATCACCAACAGCAGGAGTGAACCCAGTAAAAGGAACATTCTCATAAATGTTGTTCAAACCTAAACGTGGAACCTTCACCGAAACGTAGTCTCCGTCAACAGCAACCACGTCAGCAATATAGAACCCAGACGGGCTGATACCACTAGTGTAAGAATTGTTTCTGCTTGTTCTACGAGACATAATTACCTC
>Ga0181577_10001689_pt1 | contig 17635 bp, 15 predicted proteins | sample 101ome_21_FD_132468 | JGI IMG/M metagenome (GOLD analysis project Ga0181577, IMG submission 132468) | Coastal salt marsh microbial communities from the Groves Creek Marsh, Skidaway Island, Georgia - 101413BT metaG (megahit assembly) | ecosystem: Environmental > Aquatic > Marine > Intertidal...
GGCCAAGTGTTGCTACTATTTTGGTTTTTTTGATATTTTTCATCTTAAAAGCTAAGTTGTTGTTTTAAGTGGCTAACTTGTTTGGGCAGGGAATAGCAAGATTGAATATCGGACAGGTCTGTTAATTTTTTTTGAATGCTTTCTGAGACTTTAGTTCCAACAGACAGCAGATAATCCACGCCAGCCAACTGTTTGAAAAGATAATGGGTTTCAGAAGGGGAAAACAAAAGACCTTCAGCCCCCACAAGACTACTTGTCTCGACTTTGTTTCGAATCAAATGCCAATGAACCCCCTCTTTCCTTCTTTGAAAGCTAAAAATCGGAAAGCGCTCATTTGTCTTTTGTGAAGTGTAATCATTAGGGCGTCTTCGCAAGCGAACACAAAAAGCCTTGTTGATATGGTATGCCAATTGATAATCAGGGATTGGCGTATGAACACAAATCCAGTCATCATCAGAGTTATCAATAGACAACGAAAGCGTATGCTTAATCATCTTTGGTTTTTGATTAAACAAATATACAACTGTTCTCGGGTTGCCGGGCACAAAAAGACAGACATTACAGTTTGTTTTTGGTTTGTTTTTGATAACGAATTCGGTCGGCAAACTTAAAATAAGCTCTTTTGGAGACTTTTTCTGCGGCTTTCTTTTTATTCGATCCTCGAGCTGAAGCAACAAGATCATTGTTGACAAACAGCTTAGCTTTAAACACAAGTGATTTGTTGGCACCGGAATCTTCGAACACATCAAAGCGATAAGTCATTTTTTGCTGCTGAAACCAATTGACCAAAACCCCTTTGTAACTGATTACCCTGTCTTCAAAAGCAGTCAAATCAACGTATGGCTCGATCACTTTCCTTTTCACAAAAGACTGACATTTAGAAAACCCAACATCCACAAACACAGCACCCACCAAAGCTTCAAAAATATTGCCGTGGACGTCATCTCCATACCGATCTTTGTCAACTTTTGACTGCAGTAAAGGGTACAATCTCAAGGACTTTCCAATGTGATTCAAAAATTCACGCCGAACGATCTTGGATCGCATTTGTGTAAGGTCTCCTTCATCAGCATCTGGCAGTTGGGAGAAAAGATAGTTTCCAATAATTGTGCCCAACACAGCGTCACCGAGAAACTCTAAACGTTCGTAGTTTATTTTTCGGCCGTCCTCACCTACTTTTTCGAGAGATCTATGGGTGAACACACGCTCAAAAAGAACGATGTTTTTTGGGGAATATCCAATGATGTCCGCAATGGTTTGTTTGAACGAATGATTGGGTTTAGATTTTCCTAGAAACGAAATCAACCCCATAACAGTTTATACAAATTTTCGCATCACCACACAGGCATTATGCCCGCCAAAACCAAAGGTGTTGCTCATTGCCACATTGACCTCCCTTTTTTGCGCTTTGTTGAAAGTGAAGTTGATGTTTGGATCGATATTTTCATCATCCGTGAAATGGTTGATTGTCGGAGGGACGACGTTGTGTTGGATCGACAGAATGGTAGAAATTGCTTCAATCACACCAGCAGCACCTAACAAATGCCCGGTCATGGACTTTGTAGAATTGATATTCATCTTGTATAGGTGGTCCCCAAACACCTTTTTCAAGGCGTTAGACTCCGCCAAATCGCCAAGAGGAGTTGAAGTACCATGCATGTTCACAGCATCTACTTCGGAGGCGGATATCCCAGCGTCTTTTAGTGCATTTTCCATAACAAGGGTTGCACCATCACCGTCGGGGTGAGGAGCCGTCATGTGGTAGGCGTCTGCAGAAAGGCCTCCGCCAACAACCTCCCCATAGATTGTGGCACCTCTTTGCTGTGCGTGTTCTAAGGTTTCCAACACCAAAGCACCAGCACCTTCACCCAGCACAAAACCGTCACGGTCTTTATCGAATGGACGAGAAGCCGTCTCAGGGTCGTCATTGCGGGTAGAGAGCGCGTGCAGCGCATTAAAACCCGCAACACCAGAGATTGCAACACAAGCTTCAGATCCACCGCAAACCATGACATCAGCATGACCCAAACGGATATAGTTTAGCGCGTCAATAAGAGCGTTTGCAGAAGAAGCACAAGCAGAAACAGTCGCAAAGTTTGGCCCTTGAAACCCATATTTTATGGAAATCATTCCGGGAGCAATGTCTGGGATCATTTTTGGAATGAAAAACGGATTAAAACGCGGAGTGCCATCGCCTGCTGCGAAATTCAGCACTTCACTTTGAAAAGTTTGAAGACCACCAATACCAGCACCCCAAATTACGCCGACACGAGTTTTGTCGAGAGCGTCAAGGTTAAAATTAGCATGTTCAATAGCTTCATCGCTAGCGACCATCGCATATTGAGTGAAGCGATCCATCTTGCGCGCTTCTTTGCGATCAAAATAATCGCCAGGGTCGAACCCCTTTAGCTCACAAGCAAATTGGGTTTTAAATTTTGAGGCGTCGAAATAAGTAATCGGAGCACTCCCACTTTTACCAGAAACTAAACCGTCCCAGTATGCAGGTACCCCATTACCTATAGGAGTCAACGCGCCTAGACCGGTTACGACAACGCGTTTGTTTTGCATAAAAAATTATTTTCCGCCCTCGATATATTGGATAGCTTGTCCAACGGTGGCGATATTCTCAGCTTGATCGTCAGGGATCTGGATATCGAATTCCTTTTCAAATTCCATGATAAGTTCTACAGTATCCAAAGAGTCTGCACCCAAATCGTTGGTAAAACTCGCTTCAGAAACGACTTCGTTTTCATCAACACCTAATTTATCTACGATTATGGCTTTTACACGTGATGCAATATCAGACATATAAGAAGTTTTAATGTTAGTTGGTGGCAAAAATAAGAAAACTTTGGCTGTATCAACTCAATCCGAATAAAATCTTAGGATTCTTGTAAAATTACCCCGCATTATATTCATATACCCATTTGATAATCCGTAAGTTTGCATCGCGATTCACAACGATGGTCAAACATCATAAAATTTTGATTTTTGCCTCTGGATCGGGAACAAATGCCGAGCAAATTATTCGTCACTTTTCACCCAATCCGAGTGTAGAGGTGTTGGGGGTTTATTCCAATAACCCCTCTGCCGCTGTTTTAGAGCGCGCAAAACAACTTGGTGTTTCTACCCGTGTTTTTAATCGTGAACAGCTCAACAATTCAGAAGACCTGCTGAAAGACTTGCAAGCCCAATCACCAGACCTTATTGTCCTTGCTGGCTTTTTGTGGAAAGTACCCCCCCATATTATTGATGCTTTTCCAAACAAGATCATTAACATTCACCCCTCTCTTTTGCCTAAATATGGCGGTAAAGGGATGTATGGCAACCATGTTCATCAAGCAGTGATCAACGCAAAAGAAACCGAAAGCGGAATAAGCATTCACTATGTCAATAATCAGTATGACCAAGGAGCGATTATTTTCCAAGCCAAAACCCCGATTGACCCGGACGACTCTCCAAAGAGCCTAGCACAAAAAATTCACAAGTTAGAATACAGACATTTTTCGAAAGAAATTGAAAAGCTACTCCTGTCTACGGGGAAACAAGTTAATTTGTACACCGATGGAGCAGCCAGTGGCAATCCAGGGCCAGGGGGGTACGGCCTAATCTTAGAATGGGAGGGAACTCCTCATAAAAAGACACACTCTCAGGGCTTTATTCACACAACCAATAATAGAATGGAACTCAGAGCTGTCATTAAAGGATTGCAAATGCTTAAAAAATCCCCTCTTGACGTTGTTGTGTATACAGACTCGAAGTACGTCAGTGAGGCGGTTGATAAAAAATGGGTGTTTGGCTGGGAGAAAAAAGGGTTTAAAAACAAAAAAAACGCAGATCTTTGGATTGAATTTTTGGAAGTGTTTCGAAAACACAATGTGAGGATGGAATGGATTAAGGGACACAATCAACATCCACAAAACGAATATTGTGATAAGTTGGCAGTAAAGGCATCAAAACAAGCCGATAGTCACATAGAAGATATCGGATACCAAAATAAAGAATAAAAAATGGCAGACAACAAAGTGTTAATTGTAGGAACCATGGCTTTTGATGAAGTCGAAACCCCATCAGGATCAAGCGGAAAAATCATAGCTGGCTCAGCGACATACATTGCTCTAGCAACATCTTTTTTTGATGTGGAAAGCGCCATTGTTTCTATAGTAGGACGAGATTTTCCCCAAGACTACCTCAAAAAACTAAGCAACAGAAACATCAATTTGGAAGGGGTTGAGATCGACAATTCGGGAGACACCTTTTATTGGAAAGGACGCTACCACAAAAACCTTAATCGACGTGATACATTGGTTACAGACCTTAAGACACTTGCCAATTTCAATCCGATTGTTCCAGATCGCTTTAAAGACGCTGAGGTTGCGTTGTTAGGCAATCTGCATCCACGCATTCAATTGTCGGTTCTTGACCAAATCAACCCAAACAAAACAACAATTATTCTCGATACCATGAACTACTGGATTGAGGGAACTTGGGACGAGCTGGTTCAGGTTGTTGCCAAGACAGACGTCATTACCATAAATGACGAGGAGGCACTTCATATGACAAACGCAACCAATTTATTGTCAGCAGCAAAGAAAATCAGTAATATGGGCCCGAGCTATGTTATCATAAAAAAGGGAGAACACGGGGCATTATTGTATCACAAGGAGCAGACTTTTTTAGCTCCAGCGGTAGTTTTAGACAATGTTGTTGACCCAACAGGTGCAGGAGATTCTTTTGCAGGTGGTTTGGCAGGGTTTTTAGCTAGCCAGCCAAAGCATGACTTTGAAACGATGAAAACCGCAATGGTTTATGGTTCTTCTGTCGCTTCGTTCTGTGTAACAGACTTTGGGACAAAGTCGATTGTAAACACAACCATATCACAAATCACAGAACGTGTCGAAGATTTAAAGACGCTCGTTCGTTTTGAAGTCAATTGAAATAAAAACCAAAATGAAGGCAAAACAACGGAAACAATTTTTTTATTTTTACCACAATGAGTGATTCGATTAAACACGAATGTGGCATCGCACTTCTCCGGCTATTAAAACCACTGAAATATTATCAGGAGAAATACAACAGTTTGTTTTTTGGGATTTACAAAATGTATTTGATGCTCGAAAAGCAGCACAACCGAGGACAAGACGGCGCGGGCTTTGCGAGCATCAAATTTGACATGAACCCTGGAGATGGTTTTATGAGCCGTGTGCGGTCATCTGAAAACCAACCCATTCAAGATATTTTTTCAACAATAAACAGTGACCTGAACGAGGTGTTTCAAGAACTGGGGAAAAACAATTTGACAGATCTTGAGATCAAACAGGCATATCCTTATTTGGGCGAATTAATGATGGGCCATTTGCGCTATGGTACATTTGGGAATAACGGCATTGGTAGTGTGCACCCATTTTTGCGGCAAAACAATTGGATGCACAGAAACCTAGTGTTGGCGGGAAACTTCAACTTGACCAATGTCAACGAGCTTTTTGACAACTTGGTTACCCTTGGGCAGCATCCAACGGTAAAAGCAGATACCATAACGGTGATGGAAAAAATAGGCCATTTTTTAGATGATGAAGTCACCAAAGAGTACAAAAAACTAAAAAAGCAAGGATACTCCAAGCAAGACGCATCACCAATTATTGCAGAAAACCTAAAGGTTGCGAAAATCTTGAAAAAAGCCACCAAAAATTTTGATGGAGGCTATGTGATTAGTGGCATGCTTGGGCATGGAGACGCATTTTTGATGCGCGACCCAAACGGGATTCGCCCTGCGTATTATTTTCAGAATGACGAATTTGTAGTAGCGGCGTCCGAACGACCTGCGATTCAAACAGTTTTTAATGTGCCTTTTGAAGACATTAAGGAGGTTTTGCCTGGCCACTCCCTTATTATCAAGAAAAATGGTAAAACCTCAATGAAAGAAATTTTACCAGCTGGAAAACTAAAGGCGTGTTCTTTTGAGCGGATTTATTTTTCGAGAGGAAATGATGCAGAGATTTACAATGAAAGAAAAGCATTGGGAAAATATCTTTTTCCGAAAGTGCAAAATGCGATCAACGATGATTTTAAAAACACGGTATTCTCGTATATTCCAAATACCGCAGAAACTGCTTTTTTTGGACTTGTTGAAGCGGTACAGGCCCACTTAAAAAACCAAGCGCTGGACGCTCTAAAGTTAAAAACCAACCCCACCAAAGCAGACTTAGAAAAGACACTAAACTGTAGCCCTCGAACGGAAAAAGTAATTCTCAAAGATGTAAAACTTCGAACATTTATTACGGAAGACAGTAGCCGAGACGACCTGGTAGCCCACGTTTATGATGTCACTTATAAAACAGTAAAGCCATCCGATAATTTGATTGTCATTGACGATAGTATTGTTCGGGGCACAACACTTAAGAAAAGCATCCTAAAAATTCTAGACAGATTATCTCCAAAAAAAATCGTGGTGGTTTCAAGTGCACCGCAAATTCGATATCCAGACTGTTACGGAATCGATATGGCTCGTCTAGAAGATCTCATTGCTTTTCAAGCCATGCTTGCCTTGCTGAAAGACAACAATAAAGAATGGATGTTGGAAGAGGTCCATAAGACGGCTATAGCAGAAATGAAAAAACCAGATGCGCAGGCAATTAACGTCGTCAATGCATTGTACGAGGAGTTTTCAACAGACCAGCTGTCCAAAAAAATAGCTGAACTTGTTAAGGAAGACGGGATCCGAAGTGAGGTTGACGTAATTTTTCAAGATGTTGAGAAGCTACATCAAGCATGCCCTAAAAATTTGGGAGATTGGTATTTTACGGGGGATTACCCAACGCCAGGCGGCAATCGCGTTGCCAATCAGGCATTTATCAATTTTATGGAAGGCAAAAAGCAGCGAGCATATTAGAAAAAGGAGAAAACAGTTAGATTTTTTCCTAGAAAAGCACGTTGGTTTATAAAAAAAATGTATTTTAGCAAAGCCATAACATAAGTAGGTTAAGTTCATGGTAAGATTTGGGGCAAAAAAGGAGGAGTCTTTCCTCCTTTTTTATTTATACACAACAAAGAAACTTTCCGCCCAATTTCTCAGAAATTTTTCTAAAAAAGCGATTTGGTTTAAAAAAAAATGTATTTTAGCAGAGCCATAACATAAGTAGGTTAAGTTCATGGTAAGATTTGGGGCAAAAAAGGAGGAGTCTTTCCTCCTTTTTTATTTTATAAAAAAAGGAGCTCTACGCTCCTTTTGTTTGTATCGATCGTTTTTACGATTATTTATTTGGCACTCTCGAAATGATTTGCAACCACCCCCCAATCAATAACATTAAAAAAAGCATCTATATAATCGGGTCGGCGATTTTGATAATTGAGATAGTAGGCGTGTTCCCAAACATCAAGCCCTAGGATTGGCACGCCATCACACGCAACCCCTGGCATCAGAGGGTTGTCTTGATTCGGGGTTGAGCAAACTTCTAAACGCCCCCCTTTATGAGCACATAACCAAGCCCATCCTGAGCCAAACTGTGTTGCAGCAGCAGCGCTAAATGCAGTTTTAAACGCATCAAAGGAGCCAAATGAGTTTTGAATGGCATCTGCCAAAGCACCCGAAAGGGCATTGGGACTAGGGCTCATCACTTCCCAAAAAAGGCAATGATTGTAAAACCCACCACCATTGTTGCGAACAGCCCCATTGTTCATATCTAAATTTTGAAGGATGTCTTCAATAGACTGGCCCTCAAGGGGGGTATCAGCAATAGCCGCATTGAGTTTTGCAGTATACCCAGCGTGATGTTTGGTGTGGTGTATCTCCATGGTTTGCGCATCAATATGCGGCTCCAAAGAATCATACGAATAAGGAAGTTGAGGTAGTTCGAAAGACATAATTTTTTATTTGTGATGAACCACAAATTTATGTAATATTAAACAATTGACAAGATGACTAAAATCCGTTGAAACAAAAATCGAATTCATCATTTCTTATCTACGACGCTTCTGCAGGCTCGGGAAAGACTTATGCCCTTGTGCGACATTATTTACAGACGGTTTTAAAGTCAGATAACCCAGAAAAATACCAGTCAATTTTAGCCATAACATTCACAAACAAAGCGGCGCAAGAAATGAAGACTCGTGTTTTGAAGCAGCTAGAAGAATTTTCCTCTGAGAAGATTCTTGTTGAACCGACAGAGCTTTTTTTAGAAATTGTTGAGTCGTCTGGCACAACCAAGCAAACAATACAACAACGCGCTACGCAAACCCTATCTCATATTCTTCAACACTATGGCCATTTTTCAATTACGACCATTGACAGTTTGACCCATCAAATCGCACGCACTTTTTCTAGAGACTTGGGGCTGAGCTCTAGCTTTGAATTGATGCTTGAAACGGACCAATTTCTAGAACAGGCCGTAGATTTTTTAATAGAACAGACTGGAGAAAACAAGAAACAAACAAAAATTCTCACGGATTTTGTGATTCAAAAAGCCAAAGACAATCGGTCATGGGATATTTCATATGACCTGAATAACATTGCATCGCTGGTTTATAATGAAAATCATTACCAGCAGTTTCGTCAAATGAGCAACAAGACGTGGACAGACTTTTTGCATTTACAAAAACAAATTCAGATTCAAATGGCAGAAGGCGTTAGAGTCATTAATAACCGATCAAAATCATTGCACGAAAAGATCATTAACTTACACATTGATGAGGCGTCGTTTTCCCATAGAGAGCTTCTCAATCAACTGGAGAAAGGTCAGTCATCTAACCCAAGTTCAATTCCAAGCAAACGATTGCGGAGCCAAAATCAAAATCAACAGCTATTAAAAAAGTCTTCTAGCCAATACGAACGAGACGCCCTGAGTCGTTTGCAAAGCGACATCGACGGGTGGATAGATGAGGTTGCTCATCAACAAAACAAACAAACCCTTCTTGAACTTATTGAAAGACAGCGCGTTCCGCTCTCTACTCTTCATGCGATTTATCAAACCACACAAGAACTGCAAGAGAAGCAAGACATAAGATTGTTAAGTGGGCTTAACCCTCTTTTATATGAAACAATAAACGGCATGCCAACTCCATTTATTTACGAACGCCTCGGGGTTAAATACACAAATTTTTATATTGATGAGTTTCAAGACACTTCGGTTTTGCAATGGAAAAACCTTATTCCACTATTGGAAAATGCCACAGGAAGCACAGACAGCACAGTACTATTGGTTGGGGACGCCAAACAATCCATATATCGTTGGCGCGGGGGTTACCCCGAGCAGTTTATGCGACTTACCAAGGGAGAAACCCCTTTTTCTATTTCTCCAGAAGCCATTAAACTACCGAGAAATTACAGAAGCCAAGACACAATTGTAACGACAAACAACAGCCTTTTCAAACAAGCGGCGTCAAAATTGAGAACGCCAGACTACCAAAACCTATTTATAGAGGGAGCCAATCAAGAAACCAACAACAAACCAGGCGGGGCCGTGACATTTACATTTGTTGACGGAGATACACTGGACGAGCGCGAACCAAATTATTTAGAAGCCATACACCAACACATCATCGAATGTGAAACCCGTAACTACAAGCGCAATGAAATTTGCGTTTTGGTACGCACACGCAATCAAGGGGTTTTGGTGACAGAATATTTAGCTCAGCAAGAAATCGATGTGATTTCAGCAGAAACTTTACTTCTTTCCCAAAGCACAACAGTCAATGTGTTGCTGAGCTGGATTCGATTGCGGTTAAATCCAAGTGATGAAGTTTCTCGGAAGGTAATTTTGGATTATTTTCGGGCTGATGAACAAGATGCCTATGATTGGGATCGACACGGACTCAACAAACCAATTAAAGATTTCGTCGAGCAAATCAACACTGATAAGCACGCGTTTTCATTTAAACGATTTGCTGGAGCAAACCTTTATGAAGCGGTAGAGTACACTATCGATGCTTTTGGAATGACACCAAACCTTTGCCCATACCTTTCAGGATTCTTGGAAGAGATTACAGAATACACAAAAATTAAGGCGACTAGCGACAGAGGGTTTTTATCACATTGGGAGGGCGTGAAAGATCGACGATCGATTCGTTTAACTTCAAAAAATAATGCAGTAGAAGTAATGACGATTCACAAAGCCAAAGGCCTTGAGTTTCCAATAGTTATTTTTCCTTTTGCCGAAACAAAAATTTACGCCACCCAACCCACAACACATTGGCTCGATGTGTCACAGCGTGAATTTGCAGGCTTTTCTTCTCTGCTGGTTGGTTTGAATAAAGAGTTTTCAGAAACCAGCGATGAAAACCAAGCGATCTATGAGGCAGCCAGAGAAACCCAAGTGTTAGACGCGCTCAACATCCTTTATGTTGCCATGACTCGTCCCGAAAAGGAACTGCATATCATAAGCTATGACCCCAAAAAAACATCGAATACGTATGCAGATTTATTTGTAGAATATGTTAGTACAAACGATTTACCAAAATCTAAGGAGAATCAATTCATAGTCGGGGAGCTGACCACAAACCTTGCCACCTCACCAATAGGCAGACCGACAAAAACCGCAAAATGGATTGTAAACCCGAATATTGACGCCACATTCCGAAAAAGTAAACCCTTTGGAAGCGAAGACAAAAACAATGCAGTTGACTTTGGGCATGTGTTTCATGAAATTATGGCTCGGATTTATGTAAAAACAGATGTTGAAGAGGCTGTACAACATGCACACAGTCAAGGAAATATTGGAACGGACCAGTTGGATCATGTTCAAAATATAATTGAACAACTTGTTCAACACAAGGAACTGGAGAGTTTTTTCAACCCCAACAACACCCAATACAACGAAAGAACCCTTTTACGTCCGGACGGCTCGCCATTACGACCAGATTGCTTTGTAGTGCTTCCAAATAAATCGATTGCTATCCTGGACTATAAAACGGGAAAACCCAGACCAGAACACAAAGACCAACTCCTCGAATACGCTTCTTTTTTTGAAAAACTAGGGCGTCAAATTACCCAAAAAACAATCGTTTATGTGGATCAAAAAGTCTTATTAGAACATATTTACTAGTTTTGCAGCGAAACCAATCTAAGAAGAGAATGAAAAAACGAATATTATTTACTCTGATTTTAGGAGCCCAAGCTTTGATTTTACATGGGCAAACAGCTGTCAACCCTTGGCAAATCACACTTGGGGCAAACGCATTAGAGTTTTACGAAAGAGGAGGGGTCCAATACCAAACCGGTAATGATGGGATTCAATTTGACAACAAAATTAATTATTCAAAATACTTATCCTATTTAGAGGTTTCTCGATATCTCGGAAAGGGGATATCATTTCAAGTTGGGGGGTCTCTGAATCAAGTCGATCGAATTACAAGCAACCCCTCTGAGAATCCAGACTTGTATTTCAGTGTTGATGGAGGGTTTTCTTTTTCATCTACGGCCTTTTTGGATACAGGGAACCTAAATCCCACTTTAAGTCTAGGAGCTGGATATACGAATATCAATGACCTTGACCAGATGACAACCAATTTTGGGGTTGGGTTGAATTATATGTTTGATCAAAGTTTTGGGCTCACTCTGAAAGTAAATAGAAAAGTTTTTTCACGGCAAGCCAGTGACTTGATTGGCAACTTGGAATCCAACGGAGACTATGTGAATCAATTTTTGTTTGGGTTTAGCTATGCATTTGGCAATGGAGACACAGATCGAGATGGAGTAAAAGACGATGTAGACGCATGTGTGAACACACCTGGTTTACCGGAGCTAAATGGATGTCCGGATGACGACGGAGATGGGGTTCGCAACAGTGAAGACGATTGTCCAGACGTTCCGGGCTTAGCAGCTTTGGCAGGTTGTCCCGATATGGACGGGGATACGGTTGCTGACAAATATGATTCATGTCCAGAAGTTGCGGGAATACCAACTTTAGATGGTTGTCCTGACGCAGATGAAGATGGGGTTGCTGATAATGATGACAATTGCCCAGAGGAATTTGGTCCTGCCGAAAACAACGGTTGCCCATGGTCAGACCGAGATGGTGATGGAGTTTTTGACAAAGATGACAATTGTCCCGATGTGCCCGGAACAGCCACAAACGCAGGTTGTCCAGAGTATCCCATTCAAGGGCTCGAGGAATTGTCCGTTAAGTTTGGATCAGATTCATTTGAAATTGATGCGGCTTTCGAAGAGCAACTTTCCGAAGCCCTCCGTATTATTGAAGCAAACAGTACGGCGAAAATTATCATTGAAGGGCATGCGGACTCTACAGGAAACGATCAGATCAATCTACCACTATCAGAACTCAGAGCAAGTCAAGTTCTCGATTATCTCGTTCGAGCAGGAATCAGCCCAGACCGGCTAAGCATCGTTGGCTATGGCTCATCTCAACCACTTGGCGATAATAACACCTCTGACGGGCGCGCACAAAACCGTAGAGTAGATTTTGCAGTGGAGTAGGAGTACCTACAAATAACACAACAGAAAAAACGCAGTGAACTCACTGCGTTTTTTTATTTTTATCCTACAATGAACAATAGTTTTCTGCATGAAGTAGTGAGTTCACTTTCCAACCCCAACTGGGAGGAACTGAGTTTTATTGTGCCCAACAAACGATCAGCACTACATTTAACCCAAGCCATTATTTCTCAACTCGATAGCCCTACGATTGCCCCTGAAATCATAGATATTGATTCATTCATCCGCAACCTATCAAGACTTGATGCTCCACCAAAAATGGAACAACTGTTTGCATTATATAATAGTTATTGTCAAGTCGTTGGCAGCGAAGAAAGGGATGATTTTGTTACTTTTTTAGGATGGGGGGACACCTTATTGGGTGACCTAGACGCGATAGACAGGAATCTTTTACATCGCAAAGAGGTGTTTAGTTTGCTGTCTGGAATGCAAGAGATCAAAGCATGGGGTTCGGAAGATAACGCATTTGTACAGCGGTATTTAAGTTTTTGGAAAGGATTACCAAAAATGTATGATTTGTTTTCCTCTGCTCTTTTACAAAAAGGGTATGGAACAACGGGAATGCTTTGTCGTGAAGCGGTTCGCAACCTGGAGGTCTTTTTAGAAGCTCAACCAAATACCACCTTTATCATTTGTGGGTTTAATGCACTAACCGAAAGTGAGTCGACCTTATTCCAATCTATTCTGGCACAAAATCGCGGAAAAATATACTGGGATGCGGACACCTATTTTTTACAAAACCCACAAGAACAATCGGGGCATTACTTGAATAGCTACAAAAATTGGCCTTACTACGATAACCAACCCTTTTTGGGGAGCCACAACACGTTTTTAAACCAAAAAGAGATTGAGGTTATCGAAACCGCAGGACGGATTGCGCAAGCAAAACAGGTCGGAAGCATTCTTAAGGAGCTTTCAATAACAAACCACGGCTGGGAACGTGTAGCAGTTGTTCTTCCTGACGAATCCCTGCTGAACCCGGTTCTTCACGCTCTGCCCCCTGAGGTAAACAAACTCAACATCACCATGGGACAACCCTTGCAACAGCAACCCATTGCTGTTGTTGTTGAAACCCTATTCGACTTGCAGATGAACCAAACAAAAAAGGGTTTCTATTATAAGTCAATCGTGCAAATTCTGACCCATGAATCGATTCGAACATATTGTTTAAAAAACGAACTAGAAGACCCCAAACAGTTTGCCCAATCAATAATCTTAGGAAACCAACGATTTTTGACTACAAACCAGCTGAAGAAGACAAGCCTATTCAAAGAACTTGGCTTTCTTTTTTCTTCTTGGAACAACCCAATAGAGGGCGTTCAATCGATATGTACATTACTTCAATTGCTGTTGACGACAGCTGAACCCGAAGACAGCCGACAATTAGAGTCGATTCATTTGTTTTTAACCCTCTTTCATCAACTGGATCTACAGTTGCGTACACATCCATTTATCAAACAAATTAGCGAATTGCGCGCGATATACAAGGCACAAATCGGAACCCATAAATTGTCATACTCAGGCGAGCCACTAGAAGGCTTACAGATTATGGGAATGTTAGAAACAAGGCTGTTGGATTTTGACACGGTGATTCTCACACAAGCCAATGAGGGGATATTACCCGCAAAAGCTATCGATGATTCGTGGATACCTTATGACATGAAAAAGCAGTTTGGGCTTCCAACTCGAGATGAAAAAAACGCTATTTTTTCATACCATTTTAATCGATTGATGTATCGCGCCAAAAAGGTTTATATACTTTATGATGGACAAGGTAACGGGCTTGGCGGAGGAGAGATAAGCCGTTTTGTTCGCCAATGGGCAACCCGGTTGCCAGAAAATCACAGCATGCGATTTTTCAACCAAAGTGTGACATTAAATACGTTGACCAGACAACGGCTTGAAATTCCCAAAACACCCAGCCTTCTCAAGCGCTTACAGGAAATGGCACAAAAGGGGTTGTCTGCTACCGCATTATCGAATTATATTGCTGATCCAACCCGATTTTACAACAACGATGTCCTTCGCATTTCGGAAAACAAAGAATTGGAGGAATCCATTGCCCATCATACTTTAGGAACGGTTATTCACAACACTTTGGAGGAGTTGTACACGCCTTATGTTGCGAAACAATTGACGATTCAGAACATTGAAAAGATGCAAGACATTCTTAAGCAAACCCTTCAAAAACACTTTGAAGACGAACTCGGTAAATCGAGCCACAAAAAAGGTAAAAACCTGTTGTTGTTCACGGCTGCAGCGCACAGCATCAAACGTGTTTTGGAGTCCGACAAAAAAGACATTTTGGCAGGCTCAACGATTGAACTGTTGGGTCTAGAGGAATACCGTAAAGTCACAAGGACTTATTCAGGCCTTGAACACCCCATTACATTTCATGGTGTTATTGACCGTATTGATCGCAAGGATGGGGTTTTGCGGATTTTGGACTATAAAACAGGTCAAACTAGCTCAAGAGAATTGCGCCCAAGTGAGGTATCAGACTGCTTATCGGATTCTGTTTATGGCAAGTCATTTCAAGTGTTGTTTTACAGCATGCTTTGGGCAGAAGACGACCCAAACAGTCCGTTCTATGCAGGGGTAATTTCAGTAAAGAATATGAGTAGCGGAATCATGTTTCTCGGGTTTGGGGCAGGTAGAACAAAGCGCACCGAACTACAAAAAGAAGATCTTGAGAGATTTGAAAAGGAACTTGAAAAACTTGCGATCGAAATTTACACGCCAGATATTGATTTTACAGAAACAGTCTAGTTGGTGGTTTTTCGAATCACCCCAATCCCATAATAGAGGTAAGAAAACGATTGTAGCCCCAAAAATAGCCAAAGTACAGGTAAAAGGGACGGTAAGTTTCCCATCACTTGATCAAGGGCCTTGAGCTCCTCTTCATTTAGATCATTAATGGCAGGGTTGTCCGCCATAGCAGACTCAATAAGTGCGGGGTCAATACTTGAATACATCAACCAAAACACAAAAATCAAGACAGCAATAAGCCCAGCAAAAGCGGCATAAACGACCACTACATAAGACATCACCTGATCAAAGCCCCCAATTTCTACATTTGCGAGCAGCTTTTTTCGAGTTGACCACAACCAAAATGGTACCAGCCCGGCGAGTAGAGTTAAGAAAATCCCCCCGCTCATTAGGTATTGGATCAACTGAAAGGCCGATAGGGTTAAGGCAACATAAAAAATGATATTTTGCTTTTGACTAAAGGACATAAAAACAAGAATTTAGTATGTTGTAAAAATAGAAAAAAGTGCTGGGTTTTGATTGGAAACAAAACATCAAATGCAGTATCTTTGCCATATGGGAGTCGGAGGAGTCTTTTTAGCGAGCATTGCACTTTGTATCGGAGTGGCAATTATAGCAGAAATTGTTGAGCGCATCAAATAGATGGCAATCTCACATGAGTAGTTAACAAAGCTGTCCAAAGCATCAATATGCTACATTATTGACACCCAGCCCATTCACAACACTTTTGTGGCCTAGTTTTTTACTTTTTTTCAAACCGTTAAAAAAGACTTAATGATTTACAGAGACCTCTATTTCAAACAAAAATTATAATACATTGTACCAACTAAATCTTTGTACAATGAAAACCTGGAGGTTATGATTGATACACTTTCGGGATCGAAGCAGGTAAAAGTGATCGTGAAGAAAAAGGAGGAACAGTAAAGGGCCCCATATTTCTGCATAAAGAGTCTGCAAATAATTATATTCTGATGTTTTTGTAACTTTAAACAAATCAAAAGTTATGGAGCACATTTCATTTTTATTTCAAGGAGTTGTTGCAGTTTCTGTTCTGATCGTTTGGGTTTTTCGATATCACAATGTGATTACCGAGTTTCAGCAGTTTGGTTATTCCGATGTTTTTAGAAATTTTGTTGGCGCGTCAAAAATTGCCATTTCAACCCTATTGTTGACAGGAATTTGGTATGCGGAGTTAACTCCTTATGCAGCGACGGGCATGGCTGCATTTATGTTGGCTGCGCAGCTGTCTCACCTTCGGGTTAAAAACCCATTTACACAACGCCTACCGTCTTTAGTGTTTTTATTCATGTCGCTTTTTATTGCGTTATTCCATTTCGGGGTCATTTAGGATGGATTATTTTTTAACTATTATTCTCTTCACCGGCATTTCTTTTATCGCGTATGGGATCAATTCTTTTATTTCTCAACGCATGAAAAAAGAGTTTAAAAGGTGGGGTCTAGAGAACAAGCGAAAAACCATTGCGTTTAGCCAACTTCTAGGCGGAACAAGCTTGTTGTTGGGGTTAGAATGGAACACGATTCTTGTCCTCTCTTCCGCTTTTTTAGCAGGAATGATGCTGGTTGCGATTGGGGTTCGAATCAAAATCAAAGACAATATTTCAGACATTTTGCCCGCGTTTGCTTATTTGGTGCTTAGTGTGATCATACTTTACGAAGCGAGCGGATAGCCCCTAGATTCAATAAGGCATCACAAGTGCCGGAGGGCATTTTAGTTTACAAGTATCGCGGACTATTTAAAAGATAAGAAGCCGCATAGCAAAAAAAGATATGCCTGTGGTTTAGTTTGAACATGCACCCCTTGTATAGGCACTTACACCACCATAATTGGTAGCCGTACAAGGATTTGAATATATTAAACCGTCACACCCACAAACAGGGTCATATTTTTTTGTGCAAGCAGTGTTTAACTTTATATTATCGGGATTAACACAATTTCCTTTGGCTTCACCTTTTTTGAAATAGTAAGTGATTTCATCATCTGCAATTAAAGGATCATCAATAAATGTGAGCGCGACTTCATCACCATTAAAGTTAACCACATATTCTTTGCTACTATCCGCCAGAGTTAAAACCCCGTTGATTAGGTTATACTGTTCGGCTTCGTTTGGGGGTGAAATGTAAACGCCATCATTTACGTTCCCTTTACTAACGATAAGATTTTTACTCGGGAAAACCCACAATTGATTATTACGGAAATCATAATCTTCGAAAAAACAGAAACAGCTAACGTTTTGAAGGATATATTGACCGCTTAACTCATCTGAACTTTTTGTAATGCTATCCTTTTGACACATTTGAACAACAAACAAAAGGGAAAAGAGAAAAAGTTTCATATGCCAAAACTAACAAAATCTATACCAAACCGGAATAAACAATCTTAGACTTATTGAAGGAAAAGGA
>Ga0181577_10001692_pt1 | contig 17619 bp, 18 predicted proteins | sample 101ome_21_FD_132468 | JGI IMG/M metagenome (GOLD analysis project Ga0181577, IMG submission 132468) | Coastal salt marsh microbial communities from the Groves Creek Marsh, Skidaway Island, Georgia - 101413BT metaG (megahit assembly) | ecosystem: Environmental > Aquatic > Marine > Intertidal...
GCTCTTGATGGCAACCCTATTTCGCCTGTCACTCAACGTGGCATCGACTCGACTGATCCTATTGGATGGCTACGCGGGAAACATTATCGAGGCCTTCGGTAACTTCGTAGTCCGAGGTAACTACATCGTTGGTCTGGTGGTGGTCATTATCCTGGTTCTCGTTAACTTTATTGTGATAAGCAAGGGTGCTGGTCGTATCGCTGAAGTGGCAGCGCGTTTCACCCTAGATGCCATGCCCGGAAAGCAGATGTCCATTGATGCCGATTTGAACGCAGGGGTCATCGACGAAATGGAGGCCATCAAGCGCAGGAAAAAAATCCAGGCTGAAGCTGATTTTTATGGTGCCATGGATGGTGCGAGTAAATTTGTTCGTGGAGACGCCGTCGCGGGCATCTTAATCACACTCATCAATATTGTTGGAGGTCTTGGCATTGGTGTGGTTCAAAAACAAATGGCCATGGTGGAGGCCCTGCAGCTTTATACCCTATTGTCCATTGGTGATGGACTTGTCTCCCAAATTCCTGCCCTCATTACCTCCACGGCGACTGGTATCCTGGTCACGAGGGCTACAGCAAAGGAGAACCTGGGCAAGGAATTGACCCATCAACTTTTTTTCTCCTTCAAGGCATTATGGATCCTTTCAGCCATGCTGGCTTTCATGATGTTCATCCCGGGTTTCCCATTCGCCCCGTTTTGTTCCCTGTCAATCCTGAGTGCCCTGGCGGCATGGAAACTGCCCAAATGGCAGGCATCACTGCTCTCTTCCATGAAGACGCCCAAATCAGAGAAAAAGAACAAGGCTGAAACCAAGGAAGGCGTCGAATTACCCATGGAACAGCTCCTCAAGCTGGATCCCATCCAAGTTGAGCTGGGATATGCTCTGGTCCACCTGGCCGACAAGGCCAAAAATGGGGATCTTCTGGCCAGGGTCACAGGAATCCGTAAGAATTTTGTGAAGGAAATGGGCATGGTCATACCACCCATTAAGATCAAGGACAACCTGCAGCTCCAGGGCCAGGAATATCGTCTTTTACTTAAGGGTGAAGAACATACAAAAGGTGAGGTTTACGCTGATCGTTGGCTGGCCATGAATGCTTGCGATAGCAAGGAGGTATTAGATGGGATCAGCACTACAGAACCCGTGTATCAACTGCCAGCAACTTGGGTCACCGCCGTGGAAAAGAAGAAGGCTGAACTAAAAGGTTTTACCGTCGTTGATGCCACGACAGTCCTGGTCACCCATCTTTCAGAAACCATCAAGCAGCACGCGGCTGAAATCCTCACACGACAGGATGTGCAGCATCTGATTGATCATCTCAAAACCACTCATTCAGCGGTGATCAACGAACTCATTCCAGGGCAGCTGGGCATTGGGCAAGTGCATCGAATCCTTCAAAATCTACTCTCGGAGGGATTGTCCATCCGAAACTTGGCGGAAATATTGGAACGAATTAGTGATTTGGCACCACACACCAAGAACCCTGACGAACTCTCAGAACATGCTCGTTTGGCGCTGTCCAAATCCATCGCAAAGCCATACTTAAGTGAGGATGGACTCCTACACACCCTGTCACTGGAATCCTCACTGGAAAGACAGATCAGCGAGGGAATTCGCAAGACCGCCAATGAATTGACTTTAGTGCTAGAGCCTGGAACTGCTATCCAACTTATCGAATCATTCTCATTAGGCATTCAGCAAATGACGGCAAGCGGTCTACATCCGGTATTAGTATGTAGCCCGCAGATTCGCCTGCCTCTTTACCGATTCCTGCAACCCACATTTCCAAACCTGGTTGTGATCAGCATCATGGAATTGCCTCGAGAATTGAGTCTCAAGAATTTTCAATCCATCGAGTTGGCATCAAAAAACAAACCTAATCCAATCATGGAAACCAACCCCGAACTTCAGACCGCCTAATCCATGAATACCTTCAGTATCATTGCCGACTCACCACAGGAAGCCATCGAAAAGGCGAGAGAGAGTTTCGGGCCAGAGGCCATTATTCAGGAAGTTCGAAAGCAGCCTCGTCAGGGAATATCTCGCATCTGGAAACAACCACGTCTTGAGTTGATCATTGGCGTACCCACCAGCCAAGCTACTGAAAAGGCTGCAATTGAAGAATCAACCACACCCTCTTTCTTTGATGTTTACAAGAAGCAGGATCTGCCCAAAGGAAGCGCCCAAGGAAAATCAATCGGCAAGCCATCAAATATCATCTCAACTTCGCGAGAGCCATCGCGGATCGAGCCCATGCTTCGAAAGATGGGTCTGGGCGACTATTGGGTGAATCAGCTACTGGACCGACTAGCCATTCGCTTCAAGGACGGCCTTCCAGATTTTGTCACCGATGAGCTAGCTTTTTGTCGAAGCTTGCTCACCGAACAACTCAAAGAACCCCAGAGCGACCCCCGTGAGGCCAACCATCCAATCCTCCTGATGGGCAGCCCAGGCTGTGGCAAAACGACATTGCTATGCAAATGGATGGCTCATCAGGTGTTTCAGCAACAGCGAAATCCGGAAGTCTGGCAGCTGGATGGCAACTATCCCAATACCGCTGAGTCCCTTGTGCTCTATGCTGAAATGCTGGGGGCTTCCATGCTGCGTTATCCGAGAAACGATGGCCCTGAACTACCCAATACCCCGGTCCTGATCGACATGCCAGGGGTAGCCATTGACGATCAGTTACAGCTTGATGCGTATAGCAAGCGCCTTGAGGAATTACCAGACCATGACCGTTATTTAGTACTCAATGCATGCTATGCCAACCGACTGCTAGAAAATCAAATCAAGGCCTTCATGCCGATGAATCCAAAAGGAATCATCCTGACCCACCTGGATGAGGAACGTTCTTGGGGCAGACTAGCCAATCTATTGCTGGGTACCAATTGCCCTGCCGTCCTGCTCTCTGGGGGGCAAAAAATTCCTGGGACCTTTGAGTTGTTTCGATCATCCAGATTCATGTCTAATGTAATGCCTTCATAATGAGATACATAAACACAAATTCTCTAAACATGAATCAACATGGCAAGCCATTTGCTTTAAACGCGACAACACCATAAGGGTGGATGAAAAATTTGATGATATTGGGCGGATGCCTGGGTTTTGTTGGTGGCAGTTTGATTGCCTGGATGAATCAGGATGAAGTTTTGGTTTTGCTGACAAAAGCCTGTCTGGCCACGTGCATAGGTGGCTGGATGTTGCGATGGTGGGGTCATCTCTGGTTGAGCTCTCTCAAGGTAGCTGTCCGAGAAGAACTTCACCAGCACGATGCCGAAGAACAACAGGAAACCTCAATACCATTGGAGAGTGAGGGCACATGAGTCCAGAATGTGAATTACCAGATCCGCCTCATGCCGTGGAGGTCGAGAAAAAAAGCCTTCTCAAGAAGGCCTGGCGTTCTTATTCGCAAAGCCATTATGGGGCTGAGCTTGAAAACGATCTAGTCAAAGAATACCTGCCAATGGTCAAGGGAATCGTGGGTCGGATGGCCATGTCATTGCCAGCTCACATTCATCAGGACGATTTACTCAGCCCGGCCATGGTTGGGTTGCTCAGCGCTATTCGGAACTATGACCCCAAGCATCGAGCCAGCTTCGAAGGTTACGCAAAACTTCGCATCAGGGGCGCGATCCTGGACGAGCTGCGGCGTTTGGACTGGGTGCCAAGGACCGTCCACGAAAAGGCCAAAAAGGTTGAACGGGCTATCCTTGAACTGGAAGGAAAGCTTCAGCGCATGCCCGAGGAAACCGAGATCGCAGAATCACTCAACATTTCTTTGGGGGAGTATCAGAAGTTACTCAAGGAAATCAGACCGGTAGCCTTTGTATCCATCGAACATTGCGATGATCCTAGGGATGACTTGAATGCTTCTGGAATTGTTTTGGATGATGAATCCATGCCATCACCTGATGAGCTGACTTCCAAGCTGGAATTAATCGAGGGGATTAAGCAAAGGATTGAAAAACTACCGCAAAAGATGAAGCAAGTTTTGGCTTTTTACTACTACGAAAACATGCGATTAAAGGAAATAGCGGCTATCTTAGGCGTCACCGAATCCAGAGTCTGTCAAATCCATGCAGAAGCCATCCTATTGATACGAGGATTGGCAAAGGATTTATAAGATAAACGCTCAAAGCATCACGCGCTATGGTTGTCATCGTTGGCTTTCTGATCATTGTTCTTTGTGCCGCACTGCCTTGGGCATGGCATGTCACCCATGGGGTCGATTTTCTTGGCACACAGGAAACAGGCGGCCTTGGCCTCCTTTGGAGATCATTTTATCAGCCCACAGAATACATCACCATTATAGGCCTCGGCGTGGGTGCGATGGTCATCATGGCGCCGTTCCAAGTGCTCAAGAAGGTTTTTGGCGGAGCGCTGGCGACACTCAAGGGCATCCCCTACTCCAAGAAAGTTTATAGTGAGGTTTTCATGGCTATGTATGAGCTCTTCATGTTGGGCAGGAAAAACGGCATGATTGCTCTGGAAGAACACGTAGGCGACCCAGCCGCAAGCCCCATACTGGGCAAGTATCCAACCTTCCTCAAAAATAAAGAGGCTTTGGAGTTTTTTTGTGATGGCCTACGACCTGTCATCGATGGCCGAATCAAAGCCGATCAGCTACAATCCCTGATGGAAGTTCAGATTAAGCAGACCGATCATGAAGGCCACGAACCAATTGATGTCTTGACCAAGGTGGGGGATTCAATGCCTGGCTTTGGCATTGTGGCCTGTGTGATGGGTATCGTAGCCACCATGCAGAAACTTGACGAGGGCAACAAGGTAGTGGGCATGAGTGTCGCCGCCGCTTTAGTGGGAACCTTTCTGGGCATTGCGGCAGCTTACTGTTTTGTCAATCCCATCGCTACCAACGTCACATTCCTCCACAGCAATAAAGTGGCCTTTCTTAGGTGCATCAGCTCAGCGCTTGTGAGTTTTGTCAAAGGGGCGGCACCGGCCATGGCCATTGAGACAGCAAGACGAGGCGTCTCCTCTGATTTTCGTCCTAGTGCCGATGAACTGGAAGAACTACTCAAAAGTACCAAGTAGGCTGACCAAGGAGAACAATTAACACGGTTTCGAGAGAGTTGATATGGCAGGAGGAGGTGGATCATGGAAAGTAGCTTACGCGGATTTTACCACCGCCATGATGGCCTTGTTCATGTGTCTTTGGCTGATGGCTACGTCGACACCGGATGAGTTGAGAGCTATTTCAAATTACTTCAAGCCATCTTCAGCAAAGAAAACCCTCCTTCCCGCTCATGATGGGCTCCTACCCAATCCTTCAGTTCAGTCCTCCAAACTACCTCAACAAGGTGAACAAGCCGGCCCTAAAAACCTTGATGTCATTCGAGCGCGAAATGTGAAAAAGGAGTTGCTGGAACTGCTCGAGAAAGATCCTACTATTCAAAACAATAAGAATTTCTTTGAAGTCAAGATGACACCAGAGGGGGTCAAGATTTCCATTTTCAATAAACCAGAAACACCCCTATTCGAGGATGAAAAGGTTGCTCTAACCAAACAAGGTGAGTGGCTTCTGGGTAACCTTGCCTATACTTTTGATCGTTTACCTCAGCATAAATTTGAAATTCAGGGTCATACCCACGCTCAGGTTGATGAGAATGGTCTCAAGATGGATTCCTGGAAACTTTCGGCAGATCGCGCCACGCTGACTCGGGCTTTTTTCATCAAGCAAAATGTTTTGCCTGACCAAATCACCGAAGTCAGCGGTTACGGTGACACCCAACCGCTAAAAGACCAAAATCGAGAAAACCGCCTCAATGATCGAGTCGATCTCCTCATCAAAGTTGGATCTTAAAACCTCTCAAAGCTAGCCTCTTATGTCATCCCTAGTTGAATCCTTTGTGCCACTGAGCGACATGATGGATACCATGCGTTCTCAAACCTTTGAAAGCATTCAGAGCGAAAAGGATCTCATGCCAGAGGCCTCCGTGAAGCACCCAGACCCTCATGCAGAGGGGGTGGCAGCTCACTCCGATCCTCTAGGCAGCACCAAAATGCCCACTGCAAATGATTCGGTCCAAAGTATTTCCCCTGAGTCAGCCCGACCTCACGACTTAGAGAGTTGCCAGGAGCCCAGAGTGTTGATCGACAAAGAAGGAGCTCGTATCACTAAGATTCGAGTGCTCTGCAGCTGTGGTCAAAGTGTTGTGGTTGACTGTCGGTATGATGATTCCATTGCCACTGAGCCTGCCATCGAGGATCGCTCCGAATAGAGATTTTTTCAGGCTCCCTGGACCTTCAATCCATCTCAACGCAGGATTGAATCCTAATTACCCGCTTAGGTTCTCCTTTTCCTGCGTCTTCATGACCTAACTTGCCGATCCGGCACATTTGTTCTTGATCGAGCATTTTTTGCCGTACGACTTGGACAGAAGCTCTGTAAGTTACCATTTTTCAACACTTTGTTGTCATGGCATAGGTTCTGCTTCGTGGGTATGAAGGATGAATATTAGTATCCAACAGGCAGCATCTTCCATCCAAGCCTACGAGCAATGGCATGAAACCATTGCGGGCAACCTCAGCGCTGCTTCGGTGCCTGGCTACAAAGCCAGCAAATTTTCCATGGTGTCCGAAAACATCAACGGGCAAAACCAGGAGGCCTTGGCAGCCTCCTCAGCCATCATGAAGGGCTATGAGATGCCAGGAGCCATGCGACGACTTGACTTCACTGCTGGCCCCCTCAAGCACACCGAAACCCCAACAGACATTGCTATTCAAGGGGATGGCTTTTTCGAAATCGAACTACCCGGTGGGGAGCTAGGCTATACCCGGGATGGTGAATTTCACATCAATGAATTGGGGGAATTGGTCACCAAACAAGGCTATCCTGTGCTGGGTGCCAATGGAGCCCCCATTACCTTTCAGGCAGATACGGGGTTAAATTTTACCATTGGTCACAACGGACAAGTCAGTGAAAACGGCGTCTTTGATGGACAAACCGTCCGAGTGGTCCGTGTTGCAGATACCTCTGGTCTACAGGATGCAGGCGGTGGCTTGTTCACCGTCGCTGATCCCAATATAGCCCAGCCCACACCACTCATTGAAGGTGAAATTGCTCTCCAACAATTTCACCTGGAACAAAGCAACGTTTCAACCATACGCGAAATGACCCAAATGATTCAGGCCATGCGCTCAAGCGAGTTGAATCATCAAGTCATCCGACACTATGACCAGCGTCTTGGCAAGACCATCGCTGATCTCGGACAACCACTGTAAGCAACAACATTTTTAAATCATCATGATCAGGGCACTCCATTCATCTGCAGCAGGCATGCAGAGTCAGCAAATGAGCCTGGACGTTATCGCCAACAACCTGGCTAACGTGCAAACCACTGCCTTCAAAAAAAGTAAAATAGAGTTTCAGGACATGCTCTATCAGACAGTCCGTCAGCCTGGAGCAGCTCAGGGAGGTGCCAACATCCTTCCCACGGGTTTGGAAATAGGCAACGGTTCTCAAGCTGTGGCCACGGCCAAGAATTTTTCTACCGGTGAATTGGTCCAGACCGGTGACCCATACAATGTCGCTATCCAGGGGGATGGTTTTTTTAGGGTCACCCTACCTGATAATTCCCAGGCCTACACCAGGGATGGCGCTTTCAAACTCAATCGAGATGGTCAAATTGTAACCAGCGATGGGCTGCCATTGGAGGTGCCTTTTGAAATCCCCGAGGGCACGGTTAATTTGGAAATATCAACCAATGGCACCGTTTCTGCCTTGATTGGCGGCCAAGAACAAATCGCTGAGCTCGGCCAGATTCAGCTCTTTCGGTTTCGCAATCCCGCAGGCCTACAGAGTGTAGGGCGCAACCTTTACACTGCGAACCAGGCCTCAGGTGATCCAGTTCAAGGCATCCCAGGCGAAAACGGTTATGGAACCCTGAATCAAGGCGCCATAGAAAAGTCCAATGTCAAAGTGATCGAGGAAATGGTTAACATGATCGTGGCTCAGCGTGCGTTTGAGGTTAATTCCAAGGCTATCAAGTCGGCTGATGAAATGATGAGTCAAACCAACAATCTCAAACGTTAGCATGAGGGCTTTATTTTTTGCATTTGCTTTGCTTGCCAACTGCTTTTCAAGCCACTGGGTAGTCATGAAGGCTGAACCTGCCTTGGAGAAAGAAACGATGATGCTGACACCCGAGTGGCTGACTCAGCAAATCGCAAAGAGTCTTCGCGATGCTTACCAGCACCTGGAGGGAGACATGGAGGTGGAGTTGGCACGTTCCAAGCCTGCGGTTGAGATACCAAAGGGTGAACCCTATCTTGAACTGTCCTCACTTCCAACTGGCGGTTTACGATCCAGAGTATTGCTTCGTTATGATCTGAAAATCAACGAACAGGTGGTGCATTCGGATACCGTTCCAGTTGTGGTCAAACTTCATCAAGAAGTGTTTGTAGCTAATCGCAGACTAGAGAGAAAAGAGCCTGTCATGTTAGATGATCTTACCCTGACGACCATGGATGTGCTGAGTTCCAGAGATAAGCCCATCCATCCATCGACCGACCTTTCCATGTATGAGTTTAATTACACCATCTTGGAAGGAACGGTATTATCAGAGCGATACCTACGTCTTAGTCCAGCAGTTCATCGTGGCGACAGGGTAACCGGATGGATCAAGAGAGGTCTGTTGGAAATCAACCTGAAACTTGAAGCCCTAGAAGAAGGGGCCCCAGGCCAGATGATTCGGCTAAAAAACCCTTCAAACCGGAAAACACTCCGAGGCATTGTTCAAGATGAAAACACCATTATCATTCCTTAGAGCCACCTTCGCATTCGCATTGCTGATAGCACTCGAGCCTATCGCTCCTTGCCTTCATGCCCAATTCTGGAACGATCAAGCCGGTTCGTTGGTTGGAGATATCCGGGCACACCAAGTTGGTGATATCCTGACCATTATCATTCAGGAAACCAAAAGTACGAGCAAAAATACCTCCAAAGCCACCAGCAAGGCATCAGGAGTGAATGCTGGAATCGAGGCTTTTCTCTACAGCCCTGGTGCTAGTGGACTGCTGAAACACAATGGGCAACTTCCTTCAATGAATCTCAACGGCTCGAGTTCCTTCGAATCAGATGGGAACGTGAGTAGCAATGAGCGAATCACAACAAAGTTATCAGTTCGCATCGTCGATTTGCTCCCAAACAATCAGTACCTTGTCGAGGGTACCCAGCGAACCTCCTTTGGTGGCGAGGCGCAGGATGTCGTGATGCGTGGGGTGGTCAGAAGGGCTGATATCACCACGCAAAACACTGTCTTTAGCTATAACCTTGCTGATGTAACCATGCAATTCTCCTCAAAAGGAGATTTGCAAGACGCCACTAAGAAAGGTTGGTTTACCAAGGTTTGGGATAAGGTGAACCCTTTCTGATTCATACAATGAGACATTTTTTAGGCAAACTACTGAGGGGGCTGCCCCTCTTGACGCTGCTATTGTGCGACCTAGAAGCAGCTACAACCCGCATTAAGGACGTCACCCAAGTGCGAGGTTCGGCTGATTATGGGGTTTCAGGCATTGGGCTGGTTGTGGGGCTAGCCGGCGAAGGTGATCGGAGCCAAGTTTACACTAGGCAGGCTTTCTCCAACATGCTCCAACGAAACAATATCTTGGTCCCACCTGAAGTCATTCAATCAAAGAATATTGCCCTGGTCTCGGTCCAAGCAACTATTTCATCATCAGACAGGGTTGGTTCGATGGTTGATGTGGTGGTTTCTTCTCTAGGAGATGCCAAGTCCCTTGCCGGTGGCACCTTGACAAGGACACTGCTCTTTGGCCCCGATCAGACCACGGCCTACGCAACGGTTCAAGGACCCATTACTGTAGGCGGTTTTAATGCTGGGAATGGAGGCGCAGGAGGGGCATCCATTCGGCAGAACCACCCGCTAGTTGGTCAAATTGTCAAAGGTGCCAGGGTCATTCAGTCAGTTCCTGAACCAGAGATCTTACATCCATCCCCACTTGGCAACTATTTTGAACTCGAGCTGAACCAACCCGATTATGTGTCAGCCGCCAAAATTGCTGATGCAATCAACCAAGCCTTTCCCGGCCAAGCATCGGCTATCGACGAGAAGACAGTCAAAGTGTTGTTTCCATCCAGTCCAGGCGTAGGCTTTGTCGATTATCTGGCGCGTATCGAACCCTTAACTTTTGAGCCGGACAATCGCGCCAAGATTTTGATCAATGAAAAAACTGGAACCGTGGTAGCCACCGAAAAGGTGACCATTGCTCCGTGCGCCATATCGGTGGGTGGTCTAACCATCAGTGTCGCTTCTAATGTCGGCGTCAGCCAGGCTCAACCCCTTGCTCAGGGAGGGCAAACTGTTGGCATGCAATCAACGGATGTTGGGGTCAAGGAAACCAGTATCGGACTGGTTGCTCTGCCCTCATTACCCACTATTGATGAGTTAGCCCAGGAGCTGAATAATTTGGGCGTCACCACCCGTGACATGATTACTGTCTTCCAGGCAATGGAAAAAGTGGGCGCCCTCAATGCGGAGATCATTTATCAGTAAGTCTGATAAGAAAACCTATCACTGATTTGGCCATGACACTCAGCCCACTCAACTCCAATCAATCACCAGCACATTCTCACAGTGGTATGCTCGGCATCGCAGATGATATAACCCGTGTGGCAAATCATTCACAACTGAGTGAAGAAGAAAAACTGGGCAAGGTAGCTAGTGAATTTGAAGTCATGCTAGTCAAGCAGGTTCTAAAAAGCGCCCAGCAACCCATGACCGATGAGGGGAGTACTTTTTTTCCTACTAAAGGACCCAATGCCATTTATGGGGACATGATGGTCGATGTCATGGCGCAATCGATTGGGAAAGCAGGACAACTGGGATTAGCAGCCCTTTTTCAACAGCAGTTAGCCGTGAAACCGCTGGACTCATCCACATCCGGCCCAGATACCCAACCCATTTAAACTTTTATTCAAAGCCATGCTCATGACTGCAACCGTTGAACCGTTGGTGGAAACCTTGCGGGAAGAACTCAAACAATATGGAGAATTAATGGCTCTGTTGGAATCTCAACAGCAGATGGTTTTGGCGAGAAATGCTGATGGCATGCACTCGATTGCGATCGAGATTGATCACCAGGCTGTTGTCTTGGAAAGCATGAAAGCAGCACGATCGCAGGCTCAAAACACATTGATGGCGTCGATGGGAATCCATACTGAAATCTCCTTTGAGGAGCTATTCCCGAAATTACCTTCTGAATACCAACCATTGATCCAAGCACTGGTGGAGGAGAATAATCGTTCCATAGAACGCATCGAGAGAATAGCTAAACAAAATCACAGCTTGCTGACCCGATCCATTGAACTAATCAATGGTTTGATCAAAAGCGTGACTCCAGAATCAAAGCCAGACACCTATAATCAAAGAGGCATCAAAATGTCTGGTTCGGTAGCAGCCCAGCCTACCTGTGAGCATATTTGCTGAGTGATCCAAACAAGCATCAATCTTCCACAAACAGGAATCAATTCATGAGCGGATTATTCGGAACATTGGACATGGGCAACCGGGCCTTACAGGCTCAAATGAAGGGCCTTGAAATCACTGGTCACAACCTGGCCAATGTCAACAATCCAGGTTACGCCCGACAGAGGCTCGAGGTAGCTTCAGTCTACCAGACCAATCCCACACAGCACTCTCAGGGATCAGGTATCCATATCACTGGAATCAACCAGATCCGTGATCATTTGCTGGATGCTCAAATTTATTCCGAAAAGTCCGTAACGGGTTTTCTTCAGGCCAAAAAAGAGGGACTAGACTACCTCGAAGCAGGCCTTGGCAACTTGTTTGATCTAATTGGAGAGGGATCGGCTTCGGCCAATGGGGCATCGGGCCTGAACAAACTACTAGGGGAACTCACTCAAAATTTGCATGAAGTGGCTAACAATCCTGCCTCTCGCAGTGCCAGACAGGCATTTCTTGATTCAGCCGATGCGTTGGCAAAACAACTCAGAGGGCTGGATACTCAGCTCGATAAACTCGAATCCCAACTGGATGCTCAAACCCTCACAGAGGCGGAAGAGATCAACGATCAATTAAAACAGTTGGCAGAGCTCAACTTGGCGATTCAAAAAGTTGAAAGAGGTGGCAATCAAAGCGCTAACGATCTGAGGGACCAGCGCGTGGAACTTTTGGAAAAGCTCAGTGAGAAATTATCCATCGATGTCAGCACCCAAGACAATGGACGATTGCTCCTCCAACATAAAGCAACGGTCCTAGTATCAGGCGAAGATCTTGTCAATACAATCGCTTTTGAAGCCAACGAAGATAACCAGATAACCCTTAGTTGGACCAATGACGCCAATGGGTTCACCCCAACCGAGGGTCGCCTAGGGGGCCTTATCCAGCTGAAGAGTGGTATGCTCTCAGAAACCAAGCTAGAAACCGACGATTTAGCAAATGGGCTCATGACTATCCTTAATGAGGCCCATGAGGCAGGCTATGCTATGGATGGCAGCACGGGTAGAGCTTTGTTTACCGGAGAGGATGCGGCAAGTATCGAAGTCAATGAAGCTATATTCAAAAACCCTTCCCTACTCCAGGTTGCCAGTCGCCCCAACGAACCAGGCAATAATGAAAACGTCAATGCCATGATTCAGGCACTGAACACCCCGAGCGTTTCACTGGGAGGCAGGACATTTTCCGAAGCGCAGATTGATCTCACTACCCAGCTTGGTCAATCCATTCGGCAAACAGAGCGTGCTTTACAGGATCAACAGGCTGTTGAATCACTCATGGTTCAGCAGCGAGAAAGTATCAGTGGAGTATCTATCGACGAGGAAATGACCGAGCTGGTCAAATATCAAAGGGCTTTTCAAGCCTCAGCTAAACTAATTGGAATCATTGACGATATGCTGGGTTCGGTTATTTCGTTATCCAGGTAGTCCCCCTAATTAATACAATTTTCATCATGAGAGTCAGCACCCAAATGTATCCTCAAGGCTTGTTGTCACAGCTTGGCAAGCTGACTGACAGGCAGCAAAAACTGCAACAACAAGTCGCAACGGGCGTTCGGGTTCAGTCAGTCTCCGATGATCCGGCGGCGGCCCGGAAGATGATGGGCTGGCAGCAGGATCTCACGAGCGTTGAGCAGTACCGCAAGAACCTAGTATCACAGCAGGATCTAGCGAAAGCGAATCACAACCTGGTTGGTTCTCTCAACACAATCATGACTCGTGTCAACGAACTGGCTTTCAAATCAAATGGCATTGAGAGCAAAGAAACTCTTGGCTACTATTCCGAAGAAATCAACGGACTGATTGAAAGAGCAGCTGACACAGTCAATAGCCGCTTCAATGGAGAGTACTTGCTATCGGGCAGTGTGACCCAAACGCCCCCTTTCGAATTTGAACGTGACGAAAAAGGAAAGATCATTGGAGCCACTTTTCGGGGCAATCAGTTCGTGAGACAGACTGAAATTGCAGAAGGGCGTTCGGTTTCTGCCCAATGGGTAGGGGCCAATGATGGCACTGGCGATCAACCAGGGCTGATGACAGATGCCGAATTAGATATCGATTTTTTCAGGGATCTGGTGACACTGCGTGACCAACTAGCTGCCGGTAACACCGAAGCCATTCATGAGCAAACCCTTGAGAAACTTGGGCAGCTTGAGGATCATCTTCTTCACTTCACCAATGCCAACGGAGCCATGCAGACCCGGCTCGAAACTTCAGAGACGTTGCTTAGGGATCAGGAAGAGGCCCTCTCCGGCATGTTAAGTCGGGAAGGAGATGCCGACATGGCTGAGACGATTGTCAGACTCAATGAAATTCAATACGCCTATCAAGCGGCTCTTCAAAGTGGAGCAAAAATCATGGGTAGCTCACTCATGAATTACCTTCGATAGCCTCGGATCCGGGTTCGTTTGCCCCATATTCGTTCAGTTTGTTGCGCAGGGTCCGAATGCTGATACCGAGATGTTTGGCAGTTTTGGTTCGATTTTGACCAAAGACCTCAAGCGCCTGAAGGATGTGGCGTTTTTCCAATTCTCCAAGTGAGAGAATGTCCCCGCTTACTGGATTTGAAGCCTGAGCTGGGACACCATCAATCGCCGGCCGGGGCGATGGAGGCTCTGCCTTGAAAGTCACTTCCTGATTAGACTCCTCAAATTGAACAGTCGGGTTAGCTGGGATGGTAATTCTCCCAGAAGACATGACGGTAAGCCCAAGAAGATCGGGCTCGATCAGGGCATCTTCAGCCGAAAGGATAACAGCTCGCTCCACCACATTCTGAAGCTCACGGATATTACCCGGCCATTGATGGCATTGCATGGCTTCAAGGCTTGACTTGGAAAAACCTCCTACCGGACAACCATGTTTCTTAGCATAGCGTCGCATGAAACTCTCTGCCAAGAGAGCGATATCGCTTTGACGCTCTCTCAGAGGGGGCACATGAATGGGCACCACATTGAGACGGAAAAACAGATCTTGCCTGAACTCCTTTCGCTCGACACTTTGAGTGAGATCTCGGTTGGTGGTGGCAATCACCCTGACATCAACCCCAATGGTTCGCGTACCACCAACTCGCTCGAGCTCTCTCTCCTGCAGGACTCGGAGCAGCTTGGATTGGACTACGGGAGAGATCTCACTGATCTCATCCAGCAGAATGGTGCCGCCATGAGCCAGTTCAAACCTACCCTCCCGTCGTGAGACCGCTCCCGTGAAGGCTCCCTTTTCATGACCAAAGAACTCACTCTCAACCAAGTTTTCTGGTATGGCGGCACAATTGACCGTGATAAATGGCTGTTTGGAGCGCGTGCTGCTTTTGTAGATAGCACGAGAAACAAGCTCCTTACCCGTTCCACTTTCACCTTGAATGAGAACCGTTGCCTGAGTTCGAGCCACTTTGCGGATCAGATCGTTGAGTTGCTCAATCGCTGGCGAATTCCCAAGGATCACGTGCTCTTCGTCTGACGTACCTCCGGAACTCAGGTGCTGATTGACTTTCAGGAGCTGGTTAAATTCGGTGGCTTTCTTAATAACGATATCAACCTGCTCATCTGAAAACGGTTTGATCAGATAATCAAAGGCACCACCTTTCATGCACTCAACAGCCGATTCAACCGAGGCATAGGCGGTCATCAAAGCTACCAGAGGAGCATTGGGTTTTTGCTGGCAGTAATCGAGTATTTCAGTGCCCGCCCCGTCAGGTAGCCTCACATCAGCGAACACCAAGTCAAAATCGTCCTTATCAATGAGTTGCCGTGCCTTGGCAATGGAATCAGCCTGAGCCACCAGAAAGTTCCTCCTCTGAAGCAGCTCAGTGAGATGCTTTCTGATGATAGCTTCATCCTCCAGAACAATAATCTTTTCAATGGCCATGAATGAAAGAGTTGTCAGGAACTAAAGCGCTGATAAGCCTTGAGCGCATCAATAGGCCGATATTGCATGGTTGAAGGGATCTGGGTATTGGGAACCATACCTTTTTTAAGCAGCCATTTTTCGTTTTCTCGGTCCAGAGCTACCATCCTCATGATCAACTCCGTTGCCCGACCGATGGCTTCAGAAAGATCAGCTGGTATGGTGTAATCTGGCTGCTGTCGTTGGTGGTCTTTGATGGTAGCGCGATGGGCCTGAATTTGCGCCACGTGCTCAGAGAGCTTTTCAAGAAGAGATTGTTTTACAACCTGATCGGGGGAGGGATTCACACTGGAGTCATGCGTCTTTTCATCTGATACAGGTTCGGTGGAAAGCCACTTGTTTTCCTGCTGGATGATTTCCATCAACTGGGAGCAGATGTCGTTGTGGGCCTCAATATCCTGAATAATTTGACTGCTGTCTACCATGGCTGACATCAGGCAATCGAAAGGACCCAGTTCTTTTGCAGGAATTATTCCGAGGTCGCATCTTCGGAGTCAACTGGTGGTTTGATCTCGTTGAGCATCCAGTTGAGAAGATCCGATTTCCAAACCGCCATCTGACGAATCTTTGACTCCCGTGTACCGAGTACTGCATTACCTTCTGTCTCAGTAAACTCGATAATTTTACGATAAAGTGCAAGAGCATTCTGCTTGGCTCCTAATTCTTCCTCAAGCAAAGCTGAACGATGAAGGAGACTTACTTGTTCGGAGATGTTGAGCATAGCCGCCTCTTCCATCAGCCCACCATAGATCTCCAGTGCCAATTCTGGCTCTTGTCGCCCAGCAAAGGCTTGCGCCATTTCTTTACCAATGTTGACCTTGAGACGACGCCACTGAGAGGGATTTTCCAAACCAAAACCCCGCGACTCTTCCATGATCGCTTTGAATTGATAAGCCGCCTCGGCTTCTTTTCCTTTGCCTTGGTTTAAATAGGCTTTGGCGAGCATAAATCGAACTTCAGGGGTTTTGTCATGCGATTCATGGGCCTCGAGGAAATCAAGGCAACTGGTGATGACCTTATCCCAAAGCTCACCGCTAAAGTAGGAGTCCATGACAGCCACGCGCACTAAGGCTTCATCAATGCCCACAGAAGGATCCTCGCTATGATATTGGGTCAGCAGTCTCTGGTAAAGCCTACCTGCTTTATCATATTCCTGATTGTGGTGATACGTCCTAGCCATCTCAATCTTTGCCTTGAGAGCCATACGCTGCAGAACAGGTTGATAGTAATCATCCAGACCCTTTAATTTCGTGACGATGGAAATCACCAGATGAAAGTGATCGATCGATCGATCGATTGCTCCCATTTCCCTGAATAACTGGCCCATTTTCAAATTGACCAATGCGCTGTTGGAATCAGTTTCAAAAAGTGAAAGATAGTGTCCGTAAACCTGGATTGCTTGATCCAAAAAACCCTCTTTTTCGGCAATCAATGCCAGTTGAAGCAGGGCCTTGCGACGGTAGGACTCCGGTGGTCTTTCGAGAATCAGCTCAGAAAAGAATGATCGTGCCTGGGAATAATCTTCACGCTTGCGAGCAGCAATACCACGATCATACAGCGCATCGAATAATGCCAATTTCTCTTCCCGATAACCTGCCAATGTTTGTTGTTTGAAACTCTCATCAGTGAAGAGTTCAGGAAATTGTGTGAACATGGGATCCAAGCGCATGGGGCTTGGTAAATCTGGTGGTTCGAGTTGCCCCGTTCGGGTGAGGGCGTTGGCCAGAGCCGGATCCAGGGGCAACGAGGCATTGGCAAAGTTCTCGCTAAACTGGATTGATTCGGAAGGTACACTATCATTCAATAATGAATTTGAAGCATCTCCCTCATGATCCTCGGTATGAAGCGTTTGCCCCCAGATCACCCCAAAAACAAGACCATGAATCAAAAAAAGTCCAGGCAGGGAGGCAAAGAAAGGGAGACACCTGTTGATTAATTTGGAGTTGGGTCCTTGCACAACGATAATTTTTCAGGGGGTGACCCCAGAAGGTGGGTTGGAGGGATTAGGCAGATAAGCTTCGGACGATGCGGAGGCTGCATCGCTGCTTGGGCGATTCAACTGCACTGAGGCATTGGTTTTTCCGATAAAGTAAGGCATCAAATCCCTGAGGGAGGCCTGACCCGAAGGAGGGAGGTAACCGTCATCACTCAAGGTGTCTTCAAAACCATCGATTAATGGATAGGACTGCGATCCGGTATCCACAACAAGTGGCCCAGCCAA
>Ga0181577_10001709_pt1 | contig 17512 bp, 16 predicted proteins | sample 101ome_21_FD_132468 | JGI IMG/M metagenome (GOLD analysis project Ga0181577, IMG submission 132468) | Coastal salt marsh microbial communities from the Groves Creek Marsh, Skidaway Island, Georgia - 101413BT metaG (megahit assembly) | ecosystem: Environmental > Aquatic > Marine > Intertidal...
ACTGTTGATGGTCTTGGCATGTTGCTTCATCAGGGTGTTCCCGGTTTCGAGCGTTGGTTTGGGACCCGTCCTGAAGTCGATGACGCTCTCCGTCGCGCCGTTCTTGCATGAGCACTCTGATCGGTCTTACCGGCTCGATCGGTATGGGCAAGTCCACCGCTGCCGCGATGTTTGCAGCGCAAGGCGTGCCAGTTTGGGATGCCGACAAAGCCGTTCATCGCCTCTACGCGAAATCAGGTGCAGCAGTAGCACCGGTAGCACAACTCGTTCCTGTCGCCCTTGGACCCGAAGGAATAGACCGCACCCGCCTTCGTGACGCGCTGGAAAATGACCCAACCCTTTTTCCAAAGCTCGAAGCGATCGTTCACCCGCTTGTCGCGCAAGACCGCGCCAACTTCATCAGCGCGCACCCCGATGAACCATTCCTGCTTTTCGATATTCCACTGCTTTTTGAAAATGGCGCAGAAGATTGGCTCGATGTAACGGTTGTCGCCTCCGCCCCGCCAGATCTTCAGAAATCGCGCGTTCTTGTCCGCGAAGGCATGACCGAGAGCAGGTTAGATATGATCTTGTCGCGCCAGATGCCAGATGCCGAAAAGCGCGCCCGCGCCGATTACATTGTCCCGACGGTTGATATGGACACCGCACGCGAAGCCGTGACAAACATACTCGCAGAACTGGGGAAAACTTCAAAAGATGCGTGAAATCGTTCTCGATACCGAAACCACAGGTTTTGAACCCGATGAAGGCGACCGTATCGTGGAGATCGGCGCAGTAGAGCTTGTTGGCCACGTCCCGACGGGCAAAACCTACCATCAATACATCAACCCGCAGCGGGCGATGCCCGAGGAGGCATTCAAAGTGCATGGGTTGGGCGATGAATTTCTGGCAGATAAACCGCTGTTCGCCGATATTGCTGATGAATTCCTCGCTTTTATCGGTGACGCAAAGCTGGTCATCCATAACGCCAGTTTTGATATGAAGTTCCTCAATGCCGAGCTTTCGTGGGCAAAGCGCAAACTCATTCCAAACGATCAAGCGCTTGATACGCTGGCGATTGCCCGCCGCAAATTTCCCGGCTCTCCGGCTTCCCTCGATGCACTTTGTCGCCGTTTCGGAATCGACAATGCGTCGCGTACATTGCACGGCGCATTGCTCGACAGTGAGATACTCGCGGACGTTTATCTTGAGCTCATCGGCGGGCGACAGCCCGACTTGGTACTGTCTCAAGGCAATTCGAGCGGCACCAAGGGCGTGTCGACAGGATCTGACTGGCGGCCAACACCGCGCCCCACGCCCCTACCTTCGCGCCTTACAGAAAAAGAGGCCGCCGCCCATGCTATCTTTGTCGAGGCGATGGGCGACGGCGCTCTTTGGAAGTCCGCTTCCAGTAAGTAGTCAACCTTAGTTAGTCGGCTGACCCTCTTTTTGCTCTTGTACGCGGCGCGCGATCTCGTTTCGGTAAAGCGCAACAAAATCAATCATTTCGAGGTTCACCGGCGGGAAGCCACCATCTCGGCTGATGTCACTGACAAGGCGACGCACAAACGGGAATGTAATGCGCGGGCATTCGATCATCAGGTAAGGGTGCAGCTGTTCAGCAGGCAGGCCCTCAACATGGAAGATACCGGCATATTCCATCTCGATCACGAACAGCGTGGTTTGATCGGATTTGGACGTCGCAGTTACATTCAGCTTTGTGATGACCTCATACTGGTTCTCAGTCGCACGCTTTCGCGCATCAAGGTTCACGCTGACTTTAACTTCCGGCTGAACATCGCCCTGAGCGCCTTTCTGGACAAGGATATTCTCGAAAGAAAGGTCGCGAATATACTGGGCCAGCACCCGCATCTTAACCTGCGGCTGCTGTGTTTGATCGGCCGCTGCGCCATCCGCCTTGTTTTCTGGCGTATCTGCCATTTTGTCTCTCCCAATAAAAATGTCCGCGAATGTCTAGCAGCGGTCAACGACCGCTACAATGGCAGCGCTAACTAATGTTTCGTCCAGCCTGAATTTCCGTTCGAGTTTGGAGGGTTCCGGTCGTTATCTGCGGTCACATCCTCGTAGTCGATATCGGTGACCACACCGGCTCTTTCACTGTGGTAATGGTATTCGTGGCGGCTTGCCTCAAACTCGGCCACTGTTGTGCGTGATTTGATCCAGTTGAACGCAGCCCGCCTCACAGGCGGTACAAGTAGCGAAAACCCCACAAAATCTGTGAAAAACCCCGGTGTCACCAGCAATGTGCAGGCCACGAGGATCATCGCGCCATGCGCCAAGGGCTCCGCCGGATTGCGCAGCTCATTGAAGCTGCGCTTGATATTAGCCATTTCCCGAGTGCCTTGTTCCCGCACCAGCCAAGCACCAAGGAAGGCGGTCGCAAGTACGATCAACAGCGTCGGCCAAAGCCCTATTACCCCACCAACCTGAATGAACAGGCCGATCTCGAGCAGCGGAATGCCCACAAAGACTAGAAACAGCCACATAATAACACCTCAGTTAATCCGTCCTCTGGTGGACTTGACCCCAACCGTATCCTACATAAGTGGCGAATGAGCGAAATACTACGCTGCATTCCGTATTGAAGGGGTACTGATGGACATGCCAATCATCCAGCTTTTGGTTCTTGCAGGGATCGCGATATTTTTGATCCTACGCTTGAGAAGCGTTCTTGGAACCAGAGATGGCTTCGAACGTCCACCCGTTTCTCATTCCGAACATGAAGACCGGCGCAATTCGTTCGAGGTTATCGATGGTGGCCCCGATCGCGACATCATCGACCATGCCGCAGAGGGCAGCCCGATGGCAGATGCTCTTTCCGCTATAAAACAAGCAGATAACAGCTTTAACGTTGGTGAATTCCTAGGCGGCGCACGCGGCGCCTATGAGATGATCCTAATGGCCTTCGAGAATGGCGAACTTGACGATGTCGTCCCCTATCTTTCGCCCGAGGTTTACGAGGCTTTTGCTGAAGTCGTTGATGAGCGGGAAAAGCAAGGCCTGAAGGTCGAAGCAACCTTTGTTGGCGTAAGCGACACCAAGCTTGTTGCCGCCGAGTTTGATCAGGCAAGTGGTGAGGCAGATATCACCGTGCGCTTCTCCGGTGAGTTCACCTATGTTGTTCGCAACGCCGAAGGCGAGATCGTTGAAGGCAGTACCAGCGAGATCAAGCGCCAGCGCGATACATGGACCTTTTCTCGCAAGATGGGAATCGACGATCCCAATTGGCTTTTGGTCGCAACCGGCGAGTAAGCCTATGGAGTCTACGCCCTCATTACGCGCCGGTTTCATGGGCTTTTTGGGCCAATGAGCCGGCGTAGGAGGAGATTATCTAGCGAAGAAAAAGAGCTGTGGGATCGCGTGGCGGAGAGCACGATCCCGCTCGACCCTCGGCCAAAGCCTAAGCCCGAAAACGCTACACCCGAAGATAAACCCAAGCCGCCAATTGCATCCCACGCACATGACCGCGATCTTGCGGCCTCCCACTCCATTCGTGGTTTCCGTGTCGGTGAGAGGGCCAATCCTGTACCGCGCCCGCACGATCTGGTCCGCCCGATCGCTGATCACGTCCGCAATGCGCCCCTTCAAATGGACGCCCGCGCATTCGGCAAGATGACCCGTGGTAAGCTAAAACCAGATGCCCGCATCGACCTTCATGGCATGACGATTGAGGAGGCCCACCCTGCACTGATCTCATTTGTTCTGGGCGCTTATGATCGCGGTCATCGGCTTGTGTTGGTGATCACGGGAAAGGGCAAGTATCGCGATACTCCCGGCCCGATCCCCGCCCGTTATGGTGTCCTGCGGCATCAGGTTCCGCAATGGCTTGCCCTGCCACCATTCAAGCAGGCGGTTCTACAGGTGACGCCCGCACACATCCGCCACGGTGGGCATGGCGCATATTATGTCTATCTACGGCGTCGCGGTGCGTAGGGGCGCAACACTGGCAATCCCGACTGTCAGCAACACCGATACAATCACAAACACTGCTGAAATGCCCAGCATTTGTGTTTCCAGCCCGATACCTGCAGTTATCAAAAAGCCCGTTACTCCCGGCCCAATGGCCGAGCCCAGCACCATGATCGCCGACGCCATCGCCTTGATAGACCCAAGGTAACGTGTTCCATAAAACTCGGCCCAAAAGGCCGATGGCAGCGTTGCGTTCACACCTGACGAAATGCCCAAGCACACAAACGCCGGTAGCGCTTGCCACGGCGTCTCCGCAAAGGAAAACAGCACAAAGGCAATCGCAAACGGCAGTTGATAAACCGGCATGATCCGCGCCGTCCCGAATTTGTCGATCAGAAAGCCCGAAAGCACCATCGCACCAATCGCACTCGCCGTGTAGAACGGGAAGAACGCGACAAGCTCGATATGTGCCCAGCCTTTGATTTCAGAGAACTGCACCTGCTGGAAGAAAAAGGCCGTGTTAAAAGCGGGCGGGGCCAAGAGCGCCGGCACAAGAAACCAAAAAAGCCGGTTTCGCAGCACCTCGCCGCGCCGCCAATGACGTCCACCTAACCCGAACGATTCCGTCTCCGCAGCAACAGCGCTCGGTGTTCGCTCAAGTCGCAACAGCCGCCAAAGCACTGGCAGGAATAAAAGAGAGATACCCGCCGCGACAACCCACAGCGTTCGCCAGTCAAACAGCACCATCAACGCAACGAAGATAATCGGCAGGACCGCCTCTGCGACTGAAAACCCAAGCGACGCTACTGCCAGCGCCCGCCCGCGCGCCCTCACAAACCAGCGCGCCATCGCGACGGCGCCGATATGGCTCATCATTCCTTGCCCGCTCAGCCGCAGTGCAAAAATGACCAGTGGAAGAAGGGCCGCGCTCACATTCCACGCCATGAAAAGGCAGGACGCCGCGAGCAAGATCAACGTCACCGCTCCGATGGCCCTCACGCGGAAAATATCCGTCAAACTCCCCGCCCAGATCATCACCACAGCCGAAGCAGTCGTGCCCAGCGCATAGATCCCTCCCCAAGCGGCGTGGCTCAGCCCATATTCCGCGCGAATTTCACCGGCGAAAAGCGAAATGAAAAAGGTCTGCCCAAAGGCAGACCCGAACATCATAAGAAATCCGGCTGTCAGAAAGGGAGCGTTGAGTCGCAAGAAATCGAGCTGTCGCATGCCCGATCTCTTGCGCGGTTCCGCCTAAAAGAAAAGCATTTTCTAGAGGACGTAGCGGCTCACATCCGTCGAGCGGCTCAATTCCCCCAAATGTTCTTCGACAAAGGCACCGTTGACGGTCACTGTTTCGCCTGCCCGATCCGGCGCGGTGAAGGACAGTTCCTCAAAGACGCGCTCCATAACCGTGTAGAGCCGCCGCGCGCCGATGTTTTCCACCGCCGTATTCACCTCCGCTGCGATCCGCGCCAATGCGTCGATTCCGTCCTCGGTAAACGCAACCGTTACCTCTTCTGTTCCCATCAACGCCTTATATTGCAGGGTCAATGCATTGTCTGTCTCGGTAAGTATCCGCACAAAATCACCTTCGGTGAGGTCGCGTAGTTCAACGCGGATTGGCAACCGGCCCTGAAGTTCTGGGAGCAGGTCTGAGGGTTTTGCCACATGAAATGCGCCAGACGCGATAAACAGGATATGATCGGTTTTCACCGCACCGTGCTTTGTCGAAACGGTCGTCCCTTCAATCAAAGGCAGCAAGTCGCGCTGAACTCCTTCGCGGCTGACATCACCGCCGCGGGCCTCTGCGCGGGCACAGACTTTGTCGATTTCGTCCAGAAAAACGATCCCATTTTGCTCTACCGCCTCAATCGCCGCTTTGGTGACGGTTTCGTCATCCAAAAGCTTATCAGCCTCTTCTGAGAGCAGAACGTCATAGCTCTCGGCCACGGTCATCTTTTTTCTTACAGACCGCTGAAAGGCCTTCCCGAAAATGTCACCCAGATTCATCATTCCGGGCATGCCGCCGCCGCCAGGTTGCCCAGGGATTTCAAACCCGCCAAGTGGGTTTGACTGGTCCTGTACTTCCAGCTCGATCACTGTGCTGTCCAGCTCGCCGCTCCGCAATTTCCGACGAAAGGACTCGCGTGTGCCTTCTCGCGCATCCGTTCCGGCCAGCGCTTCGATCACGCGGTCTTCGGCTGCCGTGTGCGCATTGGCCCGCACTTCGTCGCGCATCTGCTCGCGCGTGTTTAAAATTGCAACGTCAACAAGATCGCGGATGATCTGCTCCACATCGCGGCCCACATACCCAACTTCAGTGAATTTCGTCGCTTCTACTTTGATAAAAGGTGCCTTCGCCAATTTCGCCAGTCGTCGCGAAATCTCGGTCTTACCCACGCCAGTTGGCCCGATCATCAGGATGTTTTTCGGGTACACCTCATCTCGCAGATCATCGCCCAATTGCTTGCGCCGCCAGCGATTGCGCAATGCAACGGCGACGGCGCGCTTGGCTTCCTTCTGGCCGATAATAAAGCGGTCCAGTTCTGATACGATTTCGCGGGGGGTCAGATCGGTCATTTCTTCAGGCTTTCCACCGTCAGGTTTCCATTCGTGTAGACACAGATATCAGCTGCAATCGCCATCGCGCGGCGGGCGATCTCTTCGGCACTCAGGTCGCTGTCGATCAGTGCGCGTGCAGCGGCAAGCGCATAGTTTCCGCCCGACCCAATCGCCGTAACATCATGTTCTGGCTCCAAAACGTCACCAGCGCCAGTGATGACAAATAGATCGCTGCCGTCCGAGACGATCAGCATCGCTTCCAGCTTTTGTAGGTACTTATCTGTGCGCCAGTCCTTTGCCAGCTCCACCGAAGCCCGCGCCAATTGCCCCGGCGCGGCTTCGAGCTTTTTCTCCAGTCGTTCGAGCAGGGTAAAAGCATCCGCTGTCGATCCGGCAAAACCGGCGATCACATCATAGCCGCCGGGCGAAAGCCTCCGTACCTTACGCGCGGTTCCTTTGATCACTGTTTGGCCAAGGCTTACCTGCCCGTCACCGGCGATAACCACCTCGCCACCCTTTCGCACACCGATAATCGTCGTGCCGTGCCATCCGGGGAATTCGTTATCAGCCATGAGAACAGCATCCTTTTTCTACCTTTGGTGTTATATGGCCGCCGCTATCGCGCCCCGCAACCATACAAAAGAAAAAGGGCGCCACTGCGGGCGCCCGCTTCCTAATTTCTGTCAGCCGGCTCAGATCGAGCTGTTGATCCAATCCGCCAGCGCTGCTTTAGGGGCCGCACCTGCACGGTTCGAGATCACTTCACCGTCTTTGAAGATGAACAGTGCCGGAATGCCCCGCACGCCCATCTGGGCGGGTGAATTCGGGTTTTCATCGACATTGACCTTGGCAATTTTGATTTTGCCATTCATCTCTTCGGACAGCTCTTCGAGAGCCGGTCCGATCATTTTGCAGGGGCCGCACCACTCTGCCCAGAAATCCACAACAACAGGGATATCGGACTGGCGGACTTCGGCGTCAAACGTGTCGTCGGTAACTGCTACGGTTGCCATAAGGTCTCTCCTCGGCGCTATGTCTAGGGCGGGAACCTAAGTAGCCCACAACAGATGGTCAAGGGACCGCGCTGCGCCTGAGCGCTTCAAGGATCAATTCTTCGGGAACTGGCATCAGTTTAGCCTCTGCCGTCCAGAGAACCGCGCTGTGAATGGCGTGATCTGGATAGAATTGCTTCAGCGCAGATGCATAAGCGCCAAGTTGCCGCAATATCGCTTCAGGCGTATCTTCGGGCCGCTCGGGAACAATCCTGTTTGTCTTGAAATCAACTGATAAAACAGTGCGCTCATTTACGATCAGCCGGTCGATTGTGCCATGCATGCGCCGCCCATCCAATTCGGGGAGCGCCGCGGTAACAGGAACCTCCGAGAGCCCGTCGGATTTGAACAAAAACCCCAACGACGGCTCGCCCACCAACGAAACTGCGTCTATGGCGATTTGCTTAGCATTGGGCACGAGCGCCGCGTCTGGATCGTTGTCGCATATCATCCGCGCGACCGCGCCTCTCTCCTCGGGCGGCATTGCGGGCAAATATTCCAGCAACCTGTGCATCAGCCGCCCTGTCGCCAGCGCGACCTCCTCAGATGCGCCATCCGCTGTCGCTTCGGCCACCACCTTCGCGCCGCCAAGATCTGAGGGTGCAAGTGTGCGCTGCGTCTTTGGCGGTGTTGGCGTCTTGCCAAAAACAGGGCGTTGCGGGCGCGTTGGGCGCAGCGGCGCGTGTTCTTTCAGCGGTGGCGCTTCCCAATCAAGATGCGCCAGCCGCAGCCCTTCTCCAGATGGCATTACACAAGGCAACGCACCCGCCGCCTGCATCCCGTCAGAAACTGTTTGATACCAGTTGAACGGGCTGGTGCCTTGCTTGCCTGCCCCCGCTACGATCAGCCACTTTTCCGCCCGTGTCATCGCAACGTACAGGAGCCGCCGCTTTTCTTCGTTCTGCCGCTGTTCCGCCTCGTCAGCCAGACCATGTATCGCGCGGGGGCGCTCGTTCTTGTTGGGCGCCCAAAGAAGCGTACTGGCGGACTGGAAAAACTGCTCGGTCTGTCGGCTCGAGTCGGCCACCGTATCGGGCAGAATCACAATCGGTGATTCAAGCCCCTTTGACCCATGAACCGTCATCACGCGGATGCGGTCGCCCGCCGAGTCCAGCTCCCGTTTTAGCTGCGTTTCGCCGCCCGTGATCCAACAAAGAAACCCTGTCAGGCTCGGCGTCGCACTGCGCTCATAGTCCAACGCCTGCGAAAGCAGCGCATCAAGGCTGTCTTCAGCCTCCTCGCCCAACCGTGCCAGCAGTCTAAGCCGCCCGCCATGCTGAATGAGTATGCGTTGGATGAGCTCGTAGGGCCGCAAAAAGTCCGCCTGATCACGCAAGTCTTTCAGGATGGCGAAGGTATCCTCGTGCTGGTCTTTGGCCTCCCGCAATGCGGGCCACAGATGCTCCTGCCGTCGGTGATGCGCGAGGGTGAAAAGCTCTTGCTCGCTCCAGCCAAAGAGCGGCGACTTCAACGAAGTCGCCAGCGACAGGCTGTCCTCCGGCAGCGCCAGAAAATTCAGGAGCGCCAAAACATCCCGCACCGCGAGCGAGTCCGACACGATCAAACGGTCCGCACCGGCAACATTCAGCTCCTTCGCCTTGCAGGCCCGAATGATCTGCTCCCCCAGCCCCGCCCGCTTGCGCACGAGAATGAGAAAATCCCCAGCCCGCACCGGCCTCCGGATGATCTGATGGTTTTCATCCTCATCGGGGATGGTTTCCTCGCGGATCATCCGCCCGATCTCATCGGCAATCATTTCCGCCAGCCGGATGTCATGATGTTCCTCGCTGGGCAGATCAACGGGATCATACCACGCCGTTTCATCCTCCGCTTTTTGCGAAACCTCCAGCGCCGGCCAAAGGTCCACCCGCCCGGGCAGCGCCTCCTTGAACGCAATATGGTTCATATCGTCGTCCAGCCCCGCCCCCCGGTCGCTCTCAAAGCAACGATCAACCAGCGACAAGATTGCGTGCGACGAGCGGAACGAATGCTGAAGCGTCAGAGACGCAAGGCGCTTTTCAATGGCAGATAGCTGACCATCAAAATGGGCGCGCATGCGGTCAAAGCCCGCAGGATCAGCACCTTGGAACGAATAGATCGATTGCTTCTTGTCTCCGACAACGAAAATCGTCCGCTCTCGCTCCGGCTGCGCCCCCTCGCCACTGGCAAATTCGCTTGCCAGCGCCCGCACCACATCCCATTGGGCAGGGCTGGTGTCCTGCGCCTCGTCCACCAGAATGTGGTCTATTCCGCCGTCGAGTTTGAACAGCACCCATTGTGCAACAGCGGCATCCGTCAACAAAAGCCGCGCCTTGCGGATCAGGTCATCAAAATCGACCAAACCCGCCCGCAGCTTTCGCTCTTCATAGAGGCTTACAAACTTCTGGCCGAAGCCATGAAGCGCAACTGACTTCGGCAAGGCATCTAGCGACAGCACAGTGTCACGCGCCTCGGCAACCTGTGCGATCCATGCATCGATTTCATCAAGGAAATGATCGCACACCGCGCGAACTTGTTTGTGGTTCGTCTGTGGATAGCGCCCTATTTTCGGCTCGTTTTTGGAGTCGATGAACATCCGGCAGGCAGCCTCATACCCCTCCCTCGATGGCGCGGAGAAGTCGATTTGTTCCAAAACGGCCAGATCTTCGCGGTATTTCGGGGAGAGGGCGCTGCGAACATCTTTAAGCTGGTCCACCACCGCCTTCCCGCCGTCAAGCGCATGGGCAAAAGCCGTCTCATGGCTGTCTTGCGGCGTCAGCCCAAGCGCCGTGCGCAGGTCATCAGTGCTGCAAGGGGAGAAGAAGAAATCTCGTTCTTTCGCCACCTGTTTCGCAAAGGAGATCAGATTCTTGTCGTGCAGATAGCGCACCACCGCATCAATTTCCGCAGCGCCCTTTCCGCTCGCCATCGCGTCGAGTGTATCCATCAGCGCATGCTGGGCGGAGATTTCATCCATCTCGCGGAACTGTGGGCTGATACCTGCCTCCAATGGGAAGCGCCGCAAGATCATTGCGCAAAAGGAATGGATTGTCTGAATTTTCAGCCCGCCGGGCGTCTCGATCGCGCGCGCAAACAAGCGCCGCGCTTCCCGCAGCGTATCACCGTCCGGCGCCGGGCCCGCGCCCATCTTCTCCAGATCGGCGCGCAGGGCGCCATCTTCCATCATCGCCCATTTACCCAACCGCGAGAAAAGCCTGTTCTGCATCTCCCCCGCCGCTGCGGTGGTATAGGTCAAGCAGAGGATGTTTTGCGGTTCTGTTCCTTCGAGCAAAAGCCGCGCCACGCGGTCCGTCAAAACCCGTGTCTTGCCCGAGCCTGCATTCGCGGAAAGCCATGTCGAGGCGCGAGGATCAGCAGCATCAACCTGCCTTTGCGTAGCATCGTCCCGTTGGATCATTTGAGATCCTCCCGCTTCGGCAGATCGGTCATCGACCATTCGCCAAACCGCGCAAGGTGGTCAAAATCGTGCTCCTCATCCGCCTTTTCGATTGCCATTCGCGCGGTATAGCCTCGCTTCGGGCTTTGCCACGCTTTCAGGAGTTTTTTGAAATCCGCCCACGTTTCGTCGCTGGTGATTTCGTCAAACGGTGCGGGAACAACCGCTTTACCTCTTCCCACGCCAATGAAAGCAGCATCAGAAACATGCCGCTTACCGACGTTCTCAAAAGCCCCGCGCTCGATCATAGCCGCCTGCAAGAGAAGCTGCTTATCAAAGGCAATCTGCATCTTTTTTGTCGGAACAGAGCCTGTTTTGTAGTCATAGAGCCGCGCCACGCCATCCGCCGTGATGTCTACCCGATCCGCTTTCGCTGTCAGCTCAAATAGCGGATCATCAATGGTGATCCTGCCCTTCGTCTCGAAGAATGTTTGTTCGGCGGCCGCCTGTCTGGTGATTTCGTCTTCCAAGAATGGCACAATCGCTTCAGCGAGATGAACCCCCCAAAGCCGCCTGATCGTGGGCCAAGGGCAATGTTCATCCAGATACCGTCGCGCTATTGTAAGAAATGCCTCAGCTGCGGCTGGGTCGGCAGGATCATGCCTTGCTTTGATGAACTCCTCCAAAGCGTCATGGATGATATTGCCGCGCGCCATCGCTGTCGGATCGGGTGACAGCGGCAAGAGCCGCCGCAGCCGCAGGGTTTTCTGCGCATAGATTGCATATGGGTCGCGGATCAGTGTGCGGATTTGCGTGACCGAAAGCTGTGTCGGCCGGCTCTGAACCGGCGGCGATGGGGCAGGGCGCGTTGCTGGGGGGTGCGCCGCCCGCTCCTCATCTGTCGGCATTGCCAAGGTAGCCGCCTCCGCACACCATTTCGCGCCTTCCGCTTTCATCTCCGCCAACCGTTGCGGCCCGTTTAGCCCCTCAAGCCCACCAAGCAGGTTTTCCAGTCGGTTGAGCCAGCGCGATGGCACCGTCTGCGCATCAGCCGAACGTATCGCACGGGTCAGCCAGACCTTTTTTCCGCAAACTGCCTGCTGAAAGTCATGCGCCGAAAGCCCGATTTGCCGTTCTGGGAGTAACAAGCCCGTTTCCGCCCGCATCGCACGGTTCAGCCACGGGTCGGGCGTGGGTGCGCTGGGCCAAACACCTTCATTAAGCCCACTGATAATGACCAGATCGGCGCCCTGAACCCGCGCTTCGAGGGTACCCCAAATCTTGATGCGCGGGTCGGGGATATCGGCGTTTCGCACCTCGCCACGCGCAAGAACTGAGCCAAAAAGGCTTATATAGTCTCTATTTTCTATTAATCCGCCCGCATCGGCGTGCTGGCGTAGTTCGGCCAGAATACCGTGAACAACCCGTCCGGCATCCTCTTCCCATAGCGCACCGCTGCCAGCGGCCTCCGGCCCAGCGCAAAGAGCCTCGCAGCGGGATATGTGCCGCTCTAGAAAGTCTGCGAGCGGCAGCGCTCTCTCGCTATGCAGATCTGCGGTTGCGGCACCGACCCACGCCGCCCAAGCGCTGCGCCCTTCATCGGTGTCTTCGCCCTTCGCGGCCCATTCCAGCAAGTCATGCAGAGTTGGGTAAGGCGGGCCATCGTTGCGCAGCCACAACTCTAATTCCCGCGTCCGTCGCAGGTGCGGGCCGCGTTCAGCGCCTGATGAGCTATTGGTCAGCGGGTGTTTCAGGATTGTCAGCAGCGCTTCTGCTGTCAGCGGTCCTGCGAACAGATCCGCCACATGGCGCAGCAAGCGTCCCGGTGGTGACAGCTGCGCGGGCTGGCCAGCACTGTCATCAGGGACAATCCCCCAGCGCCGCAACCCAGCAGCCACCTCCCGTGCGAGTGAACGGTCAGGCGTGATCAACGCGCTTGTATTGCCTTGCTCCAACGCGGCGCGCAGGCGCAGCGCGATTGTTTCGGCCTCAGCGCGCGGCGAAGGGGCTTCGAGTAGGGTTAATCCATCAGTTGCGGCGCTCAAATCCCCCAATTTTGGCCCTTCTGAGAGCCATTGGTCCGTCACCGGCGCTGGGCGCAGCGCCAGCGAAATCAGCCGGTTGCGCGCAGGATTTCGGTCCGCTGAATCCGCCCAGAGCGCTACATCCCGCGATGTTATTCCCAGCCGCGCCATCAACGCCTTGGCGCGGTATTGTGGATGGTCCTGATCCGCAGTGCCGCGAGATTTTCCAAGCGCCCCCCAGCCTCGCCCATTCATCGCATCGTCAAATCCGGGCAGGACGACTGCGCCTTGCGGCAAGCGGGCGACGGCCTCCATTAAGAGCGCAGTAGCACCGCGTGATCCGGTCGAGCCAGCAATGATAATCGGGTGGTTTGGTGGCGATTTTTCCCAGTTAGAGACTGTTCTCTCGATAACCATCCGCTGGCGCGTTTCCATATCGGGGCGCGTCGCACTGTCATCAAAGACGGATTGCACGATGTTGAAAAACGCAAGCGACCGCGCCCAGTGGCCTGAGCTGTCGCTCACGTCCAGCTGTCGTATCGCCTCGGGCGACACGCCTTCCCCATGCATTTCGTCCATCAGGTTGGCAAGGCTGTCAGACAGATCATAGATCGCGCTGCGTGGGGCGATATCGGGCGTTTTTTCGATCAGCCGCGCCACAAGCTGAGTCAGCTCCAATCTGCGGCGCAGCGGGGCGACAGGTGGCGGTATGTCGGAGGCAACGGGCCGCAGGGCCAGATCACCAAGCAATTGGACTCGCGGTAGTAATCTTGGTGGCCCTGCGTCGAACAAAGTGCGCAGGCGTTCCTGCATGCGCCGTGTATTGACGAAGATTTCTATCCGCGCCACCGCTTCCGGTGGCATATCCGTGCAGCGTGCCTCAAGTCCCTTGATGAAGTCCCGTCCGAAATCCGCGCCGAGCGGCAGTGCGAACAGGCGCGGCGTATCGCTCGGTTCAAACATGAGCGCCCGCCAGTTCGGCTACCATTTTCTGTAGACGCGGCTGCCAGCTTTCGTCACCCACTAGAATAGCCGTTCTGCCCCTATCCTTTGCAACCAGTGAAAGGGTTAGCGCGTTTTCTGGCCGGGCGTCGCCCATCCGGTCCGGCCATTCGATCAGACAGATGGCTTCTTCCATTGCCATATCGAGGCCCAGCTCGAACAATTCGTCAGGATCGGTGAGCCTGTAAAGGTCGCAATGCCAGATCTCCCCGTGTGCGGTGTTGTAGGTTTGCACCAAAGTAAAGGTCGGTGAAGGGATATCCTCAGGCTGGAGCAGACCTGCTTCAATCAATGCGCGCGCGAGGCTGGTCTTCCCCGCGCCAATGTCACCCTCCAGCAGCACCGTATCGCCAGCGCGCAGCAGTTCTTGCAGCGCACGGCCGAGCTGCCGTGTTGCGGCTTCGTCCGGAAGCGAAAGGGAGAGCGGATCACAGTGGGCAGCCATATCCCAAGACTAAATAGTCCCGCCATCGCCGCAAGTAGAAAGCGCGGATCTAGGCGCTGACCTTGTGTGTTTTCTCCGCATCCTGTGTGGTTGTCGAATTCTCCGCAGCGGTGAAGGAAATTACCGTCGCGCCGCCAGATATTTTCCGGATGGTCAGTAGGGTGGCCGACCCGTCCGGCGTGGTGAGCGCGAGGTTTTGCGGCGCTGTTGGCAGCCTAGCGGGAAGTGCGTCGATGGCCTTACGAGAAAGCGTTTTCTGCCCCCAGATCAACCTTTGCTCGACCAGCGTGCTGCCATCGAAGATGAACGTGATGCCCGCGTCAGGTCGCGCCGAAACCGCCTTGTCTTTGCGCCCATGCCGGAGGATTGCGCCGCCGATCAGCAGCACGATCACCAAATTGCTTGCAACAAGCGCCCAGTCATTCAGTTCAGGCATGGCAGACTCACGATGGATTCTGCCCTCACACTTGTGCCTTAAGGTTAACGCTCGGTGAATCGCGTTCAGGTGAACGGGATATTCTCGCCCAAGCCGCCGCTCGCAGGCGGGTCGATCTTATAGCGGTCCCATTCCACCACTACAAGCGCGCCTGCCTTTCCCTGCCCGGCAATCTTTCCGCCTCCGTTGGAGAAAGTCAGAACCGCGCCGGACCGCTCGAGAAGCGTTTTAGAGATAAACAAGCCCAAGCCCATGCCCTCATATTCTGGCCGCTTGGCGGAGTCGTCCTGGACATTTCGCCGCCGGACGAATGGTGTCCCGATCCGCCCGATAACGGATGCCGGATATCCCGGCCCGTCATCAGCAATCCTCAACCTGATTTTGTCGCTGTTCCACGCGGCCTCGATAATTACCTTAGTGTTGGCAAAATCGACTGCGTTCTGGATCAGGTTGCGCAATCCGTGGATCACTTCAGGCCGCCGCTCCACAATCGGCTGCCTTTGCGGCTGATCAGTGTCTTCAGATATGATGATTTCAACGTTTTTCCCGCGCTCGCTATGCGGCTCTGCCGCCTCACGCAGAACCGTCTCCAGCGGGGCGCGCCGCATGTGCAGATCGTCCTTCCCGCTGCGTCCCATAGAACGCAGGATATCTCGGCAGCGGTCGGCTTGTTCGTTGATCAGCGCGACATCTTCCTTCAGCTCCGGCCTGTCGTCCAATTCAGTCTTTAGTTCCGAGCTGACCAGTTTGATCGTGGCCAGTGGCGTTCCCAGCTCATGCGCTGCAGCGGCCACAACCCCGCCGAGGTCGGTCAGCTTTTGCTCACGGGCGAGCGCCATCTGGGTTGCGAGCAGCGCGTCTCCCATATTGTGCATCTCAACCGTGACTTGCCTTGCATAAAGCGACAGGAAAACGATGCCGATGGTCAAAGCGCTCCAAAAACCAAAGAGAAAGACCGGCCGCAGGCTCAAAACCTCCCCGCTCATGGTTTCCAGCGCGATGTGATTGTCCGCCAATAGCCCGACAATTCCAACAGCGACCAACCCCATCACTAAGGTGCTGCGCATTTGCAGAAAGGTCGCCGCAATTGTCACCGGCGCAAGGATCAGCAGCGCGAACGGGTTGTTCAATCCGCCTGTGAGGTAGAGCAGCAGCCCCAACTGCAATAGGTCGAAGAGCAGGATCAGCAGCGCTTCACGCTCGTTCAGCCGCCGGTTTTCCTCGAATAGAAACGTCGAGAATAAATTTGCCAGTACAGACGCCCCGATGGTCATCGAGACGAAGCCTGTCTCTAAGCGCAAGTCAAACCACCGCACTGCCACGATCACCGCGGCGATTTGTCCTGCAACGGCCACCCAACGCAGGATGACAAGTGTACGCAGCCTGACCCAATTGCTGCGGCCCGGGTCCTGAAACACTTCCATCTCGGATACTGCCATGGCCGTCTCCTCTTGCGACAAGCAGGATAATTGTTATGTCCCGCAGGTCAGGGGATCAATGCGTCCGAAAGGATCAAAGATGAGAAAGTTTGTTGCGATCTCAGCAGCGGCCATCGTAACGCTCGGCATCGGCGGTACCTATCTCTGGACTGTGATTAACGAACCTGCCCGCCAATTCGAGGCATGCTCCGGCAGTCAGGTGGCTGGCGGCGCTATAGGTGGTCCGTTCACTCTAGTTGATGAAACAGGCGCAACCGTGACGGATACAGATCTGATTTCCGGCCCGACCTTGATCTATTTTGGCTACACCTTCTGCCCTGACGTGTGCCCAACGGATGTGAGCCGCAACGCCATCGCGACAGAAATCCTTGAAGAACAAGGCCATATCGTTTCGCCCGTGTTCATCTCCGTTGACCCCAAGCGCGACACGCCCGAGCGGCTGGCCGAGTTCACTGATTTCATGCACCCCCGCATGGTCGGCCTCAGCGGTTCGCCTGAACAAGTCGCTGCCGCCGCAAAAGAGTACCGCACTGTCTATACGATTCACGATGACGAAGACCCCGAGTTCTACCTCGTCGATCACATGACCTTCACCTATTTGGCCCTACCCGAGTTTGGCGTCGTCGATTTCTTCCGGCGCGACGCAACGCCCGAAAATGTGGCCGCGCGGACATCCTGCTTCATCAACGCTTTGTGATTGAATTGACCAACCAACCCCCTGCCGCTACCTCTTACCTAGCAACAAGGGGAAAACTGGAATGGCAGACACGCTCGACCTTGGCGAAGACCCATCACTGTTGATCGTTGATGACGATGAGGCGTTCTTGCGCCGCTTGGCCAAAGCGATGGAAAAGCGCGGGTTCGAGGTCGAGACAGCAGGCTCTGTTGCGGCAGGAAAGGCCATTTCCACCGCCCGCCCGCCAGCTTATGCAGTCGTTGATCTTCGGCTGGAGGATGGCAACGGCCTTGATGTGGTCGAAGTGCTCCGTGAAAAACGCGAAGACAGCCGCATCGTCGTGCTCACTGGCTACGGCGCTATCGCCACGGCAGTTGCAGCCGTGAAAATCGGCGCAACGGATTACCTCTCCAAACCGGCAGATGCCAATGACATCGTTAATGCCCTGCTCGCAACGGGTGATGAACTTCCCCCACCCCCCGAAAACCCGATGAGCGCCGATCGCGTGCGGTGGGAGCATATTCAACGGGTATACGAGCTGTGTGATCGCAACGTCAGCGAAACCGCCCGCCGCCTCAACATGCACCGTCG
>Ga0181577_10001719_pt1 | contig 17466 bp, 27 predicted proteins | sample 101ome_21_FD_132468 | JGI IMG/M metagenome (GOLD analysis project Ga0181577, IMG submission 132468) | Coastal salt marsh microbial communities from the Groves Creek Marsh, Skidaway Island, Georgia - 101413BT metaG (megahit assembly) | ecosystem: Environmental > Aquatic > Marine > Intertidal...
AGGTTTGCGTTACACATCTCAGCAACAACATAAGTATTGTCAATGGCCTCTTGTGGTGCCCAAGGCAACGCAGACTTCCACTCCCACTCATTCATTATGTGCATCGGAGCTGTTCGGTCTGTCCTGTTGCGGCCAACCAGAACTTCATATGCTTTCCTGTCTTTCACTGATGGGAAATAGTTGTCACTGGTGGCTACAACTCGTAAACCTTTTTTATTGGCCATCTCCAGTGCTTTTGGTGAACTCATGGGATTGAGCTCAACAAACATCGTGTCTTTCTTTATCGATGGCAACAGACCCCAATCTGGGTTAGTCCCAGTCAGGATCAGAATATCATCGCTGATATCAAAAAGGTCAGAGTAGCCCAAACGATTGAAGTAGTAAAAGTTGTCATTGCTGGTGCTTTTTGACACGAGCTCGTAGAGCTCTTGCAATCCTGCGTTTGTTCTTGCGATGAATGACATGAAATTTGTAGCTTGCTTTGTTCGCTCTGTTGGCTCTGCGACAACTCCAATCTCGACACCGAGCAAGGGTTTCTTTCCTGCTTTGTTGCATGCGCTACTGAAGGCGACATGGCCCCAAGTGCCAGTATCACAAATCCCAATAGCATCACCCGAAGTCTGAATGACTTTTTGTACTGATCCATATGCCTTCCGGAAAGAGTATTCCGTCCTCACTTTTATATTGAGCATAACAACGTCACTATGATTCCCACGATTGTTCCTACGACTGTCGGATCCATTTTGATAGGTCTCCTTTTAGTATCATTTTGCAATCTTCGACTCTTCTTGTGAAGAGCTCGTCTGGTGTGCTGATCTCTTCCAAACGGTGGAAGGCCACTTCGTTTCGGTACTGGATTTCTTCTAGCATTGCCTTGCATGCTTTGTACTTCTCCTCAAACAAATGAGCTTTTGTCTTTTGCTTGTGTACTTCTTTTTCAAGCCTTAAGACATATGTCCGTTCATTTTGTACCACTTCACCACCTCTGCCATAGCCAAGACATCCTGAACTGCTCTGTGTGCGTTCTTGTGCTCTTGGCCTGTAACTTCTTGGTAAATCTCTCCAAGTTTTCGTTTCTTTCCCCATACCCTTTCTCCAACTTCAACTGTGCACACGTGCTCTGGTGGCCACGGGAACATAAGAAGTTTATCTATCCTCTCAAGATCAAACTTGAGAATCTTCCTGTCAAATGGCAGGTTATGAGCAACCAGTGTTTTCTCTCCAAGAAAGAACTCGCACAAATTGTTGTAGTGCGCTACAAATGGGTGCTCGCCAGCAAGCATCGAATCATTGATCCCTGTGATCTTCACAATCTGTGGGTCAAGGTCGTGCCCAGGATTGCAAAAGAACTCAATCCGATCAATCTCGTTCATTTCGTCATCATATTTGATCGCGCCAAATTCTATGATGCTTGGTTGAATGTCTAGGTCTGATCCCTCAGCCTTCGGCAACCCTGTTGTTTCAGTATCAAACAGAATCATGTGTGTCCAAAGCCTCCAACATGAATGCATAAACACCAAGGTCGTGGATTGAATCCTGATGTTTGTTTTCCCACTGATTCGCATAACGAACCAACTTATGAACAATCATGTTCAGCAACCCAAGACGATTGAAGTCTTCAGCATCATAGGTTTTGATGCCGTTTGGGAACAGTGCCATCATGACTTGCCCATACTTCAAATATGAGTCGCCATATTGCTTGCGCTTTTCCTTGAGTGTCTCAAGAGCCTGAGCCATGCACTCGTCTGGCGATTTCTTTCTCTGCATCTGCGTATCCTTTTTCGTAGGCTTGCTCTTTGACACGTTCATAGCCTTGTCCATAGCCGTCAACAAATTCTCCAACCTCTGCCCGTAGTCCGGCTGGTAGGTCGAAAAGTCGTCCGATTTTTTGTTCTTTGAACTCGATGTCATAACCAACAATCCTCAACATATCAAAAATCTCCTGGAGCAACTTGAAGGCAAGTCAGCCCAAGACCACGCCACATGTCAACACAAATGTCGCGATCCTCGAGAACAAACCAGACCTTGTCCTCATCAATCCATTTTTCAAAAAGCTCTTGCTTGATTTTGGCATCACTTCTCATGTCGCCATCCTCTCGCATCAACAAGACATCAAACCTAACATCATTGTCCATGAGCCACTTGATAGTCATCTCTCGATTGTCATCGCTGCGAGCAGTCAGAACTACAACAGCTGTATCTCTCGGCAAACACGACAATATATCAACGATTGGCTGAATTGGCTTGTCGTCTTTTCCTGCACGATTGAACTCGTGATATTTGCGCTCTTTCCAGAGCTTTACCCTGTGGCCGTAATCTCCAAGCGTACCATCTAGGTCAGCAATGACTATGCGGCTATAAGATTTGAGAACCATGACGGCACACCTCCATTTTTCCATTTCGCGAACCTAGCTTTCTCGCCACAGTAGTATTGTCTGTATGCGGTAACAGGATCCTCGTGTTTATACTCATCTGGCATGCATTGAGCAGGTGGTGTAAAGAACAAGCCCTCAGTGTTAACAGGAGTGTAAGACAAAGAGTCCACAAACTTGTCACAAGCATGAATCTTGCCGTAGCGGAGCTTGTACTCTGTCAGCAACGCGACAAAAAGCTCGTAAGCATACATGTAGTTGCTCTTTGATTCCCTGACCCAGACAGCACAAGGGTGATTCTTGAATGCAGCTTTGTACAAGCCTTCAAGGTCTGCATAATCGTCGCCATCGAGAACACGATGTGCAGTGCAGAGGAGCTGTGCTGTTTCCAGTATCATCTTGACAACGTGCTTGTCGCAATGATAACGTGCAGCAGTCACTGGGTCTTCAGATAAATAAAATATGTTCATACTATGATCCTTTCTCAAGCCTTTATTTTACCCTTTCCTAACTCAATAGGAAAGGGATAAATTTCAACCAAACAAACATTTCTTCAGCCTTTGCAGGAAAGAAAGAACATGAAGGTTCTTCGGCTCTTTCTCTCGGTCAATGGCCTCAAGATCAAATTTCTTATCAGGCTCTTTGGCCTTCAAATCCCGTTTTAACTGATAAAGAATGTATTGAACCTGATTTCTGGTCAATCTCTTGATTTCTGTTATCTCAGTTACTGTGAAGCCTGAATTTTTCAGCTCTATGACTTCTGATACTAACTTATCACTGTACTTTGACATATTCATCTCCTATGGGTTCAGTGCTTTAGCCATTGATGGTGCAGCCCACTCTGTTGGTGTCAAGAATGGTTCTGCCCAAGGATGGACTGCAACCACTTCATCAACCATGAGTTTGAACACCTCTTGGTATTCTCCCTGTGCTCTTGGTGACAGGCGAGACTTCGCCATCTCACTCAATGTGCGCAGATTGAATTTTGCTACAATGTTCGTGTGAATGTTCGTTGGTAGAACTCCACGAGCATCTTCTGCTGGGACGTGTTGCCTCAGCTCTTGATAAAAACTATTGATCGCTGTCATGCATTGATCGTACAGAGCCTTTGCCTCTGGATTGTCATCAATCCTTGGCGGTGTGTAGTAATCAAATCCAGACATGTCAACAGTCCGCTGAGACTGTTGGGCATATGATCCTGCACGAGTCCTAACGAACTGGTGAGTGAATGCACGAGTCACATCACGTATGTTGAATGTGTAATCAATGAACTCCCAAGAGGATCTGATTGTGTTCAACATGTAATTCAACTCGTCTTGTTTTTTGTCCCAAGGCCAATCAGCAATCTTGCTGTAGGCATCGTCATCGTCCATGAGACGAGTGTTCTTGGTAAACAACAACAGATTGACAGCGTCATCTGTAAACGATATTAGCTCAACTTTCATTATCTGCTCCTTTCTGAACATGTAGCATCCGAGAGTAGTTTGATCTTGTCCGGATGAATTTTTCAACGTGCTGGATATCTTCAACAACGTCATCTAGCAACAACTGCCTCCATGTAGCAAACCTGCCGACAGAGTAGATGTTGTATTTCGATGTGGCCTCGAAGATGAACTCTTTGCGGAGCTCTTCATCGATTGGCCGAATCTTGCCATAGTATTGATGCGACTCTTTCAGATCGACGAGCTTCCTAGGCTTAATGCCAAAGTGCTCTCGCAGAGCTTCAGAGATGTGCGGACCAATGTTGGCTTGAGGCTTCCTGATAAACTCAGATATCACCACATTCCCAATGATTGATATACGATAGACATCAGACGTTGGGTCTGGGTAATAAATCGTCTGATACACATCACAATCTGGCTCGGCAATCGTAGCTTTCAAAGTCCATATCTGTTGAGACGGGAACTCTGGTATGTCTTGCCAACCCAATATCTTCATCAACACAGGCATCGGTATGGTGCTGACGATCGCAGGCACAGTGTCTTTCCAAGTTGTGTTCAGTTGCTCTATTTTATCCATATCAAGAGCAGAGCCATAAGTTATGTCACAGTTGCCTGCCATCTGGCTGATCACATCAAGTGGTGCGATGTATCGCTCAACAGGATCAAGGTTATTGATTGATCTGTTCAAGATTGCATCTGTCACCTTTTGAGAATATAGATTGCTAAGCATCAGATTAGGCTGTGTATGTAATTTGCCGTCATACCATATTGCTTTCTGGACACGAACTTTCTTGAATGGGATCGCACATGCCGTCCCAACCTTGTCTGTTCGGAACCGAAGCAGTGCACTATGATTGTTCGGCAACTCTCCTTGTGCTTCCCAGACATGAGGTCTGAGGGAACGTAGCATGTTCCCTGCTAGCAGACCTGCAAGTCCGGCTCCATATATTGCTATCATTCTACCACCACATGACCTTTGTCAAGATCCCAAGACAGGTCTTGACGACGACCACCAGCCTTAACGTAGGCACCATAGGTGATTGTCTTGTCCTGAGACTCCATAATGATCTGCATGGACTTGTAGCCATGAGTGCCTTTGCGACGAGGATTCTCTGCAACGATCGCAGTGATCTTGGCATTGTCAGACCACTTGGCCTTGCGACCACGAGTCTCCTCACGATCTGTTGACTCCAAGAATGCAACATCCTCTTCTGTTAGTGGCTGAATGCCAAGAGGTGTCATTCCATCCAATGGCGGAACTTGAGGTGTCTTCACAGGCTTTTCTCCTTCAACCTCGATAGTCTGCATTGCTTTCCACAGACGAGTGACAGCAGTGTCAGTGTCGGCCATGCGCTTCACAGTTTTACGAGTGATGTTGTTGTACATGTTGACGATGCGTTTGCTTGTCAACTTCTTTGGATGTAACAGAGGGATCAGATCCTCCTGTCGCTTGATGACAAAGACCATGTTGTCCTTGTCAAGATGCTTTGCTGCGTCATCCCACTTGTGGAATGCTCCCTTGATTGCTTCATTAGGGATGTCGATTACGAAATGTGTCATTACTGTGCTCCTTTCTTACCAGTCAGAAAACGATATGTGTTCACCAATTGAACAGCATCGTCTATCATCTTTTGCTTTGCTGCCTCTTTCTCCTTGCGGATCTCGTCCATTGCAAGGATGAGGCTGACCCCATGCTTCACGAAAGCCTTGTTGGGGACAAATGTGTCAACCCAAGTACGTTGGTTCCAAGGCATTCTTGGGTCGTTCTCTAAATTTGTCATTTCACTCTCCTTTCTCAATACAGTTATTATCGTTGTTTCTGGTACAAAAAGCAACACTTTTTTGACAATTTTTTCATCTTTTTTCAACAATGAAATCAAACACTTACAAGTTGTAATATCGTAAACCACGAGGTCTGACCAAAAACAAGTTTTTTCTTGCACGTGTCAGAGCCACATACCAGACCCTGTTTTCTTCGTCGGAATGACTGTTCTCCCAACTCAACCTGCCCATGTCTGTCAGCAGGACGACATTGTCTGCCTCGCCACCCTTGGACTGGTGGATTGTACTTATGTTGATTCTTGGCTTGTCGCTGAACTTCTCCCCATTGCGCATGCAGGCTCTCAGATATTCACGCTCATCAGCAGGGATTCCACGCAACATCTGCATCCAGTCAAATGATCTGGCCTCATCTGGCAACCCCAAGTCTGTGACGTAGTATTGATCTTTCACAGGTAGCTTGATGCTCGCATTCAGATAGCCAATCATGTTCTTGGCCTCGTGTTTGCTGATTGGGTTTCCCTTGCGCAACTTTTCCCATGCCATGATCGCTCTTGTTTCTTCAGTTTCCAAAGAGCTAGAGCCATACATGCTGTAAGCATAGCCTTGTTGTCGGACTGCCTTTTTGAATCTGTTGAGCAAATACTTGCTACGGCTCAAGAGCATCCAAGAACCATCACGACTGAAATCAATCTCTTGCTCATCTGCGACATAATCAACCATCCCCTTGTCAGTCCTTGGTCGCCATGGCTTCATGTAGCGATGCTTGATCCTGCTGACAACTTCTCCGGCAATCTTGTGCACTGAGCTCGGTATCCGATAGCTCTGAGGGAGAACCATACGGTCGCCTTTCAGGTTCAGAAACTTTGTCACATCAGCACCAGCCCACCCAAAGATTGCTTGATCGTCGTCTCCAGCTATGTAGACCTCTTTAGCATCTTGTGACAACTCAATCGCCATCTTGAACTGAAGCGAACTCAAATCTTGAGCCTCGTCAAAGATGCAGATGTCAACAGGAAGTGCTCCTGAGTAATCAGCTAGCATGTCAGTGAAGTCTAGCAGACCATTGTCTCTTTTGTAGAGCATGAGTGCGCTACTATATTGTCTAGCTGCATGGAGTGTAAGATCTGGGACATTAACAAGATCGTACTGCTGTTCAATTGTGCGCAGTCCGACTCTGGCCAGAGAATCCATCCGGCTGCATTTGTCCCCAAGGCCATCGCCAGTGTGAACACCAAGATCTTCATCATAGATTCCTTTGAACTCAACTCCGAGTGCTTTTCCTAGTTTGCGGTAGTGACTGTTAGTCATCACCTCATTGCGTTGCAATCCTAGCTCTTTGAATGCCAGAGAGTGAAGTGTGCGGAAGTAAGGAAAGCGACTGCTGTCGAAACCGAACTGTGCCATGGCTCTTTCTTGAGCTTCATTTGCAGCTTTGCGAGTGAATGCAAGATACGCGATGCGCTCTGGTGGCACACCACGATTCAATGCATCCTCAACGATCCGCAAAAGGGTAGTCGTCTTCCCTGTCCCTGGAGGACCAAGAATGATTTGAACTCTGCGTAACATTTTCTTTCCTTTCTAACAACACACCACCACAACTGTCGCATTTGACCACGAACAGCTTTTCTGGTTTGCTATCTGCATCACGGATCATCAAGCGCAAGACCTGACCCTTTGTTGCTTGACCGCACAACTCGCAGTCAATGTAATCTTCATAATGATTTTCCATCAAAAATTTTCCACAACATTGCTAGGAACTTCGAGATCATCATCTTCGTAAAACTGAGGAGCAGGAACCGACCAGACCTTGACTGGCTTTCCTTTGATCCGGATTGAATGACGATCACCACCAGCTTCACGCAACCAAGACCAGATCTGATGTTGGCTGTGGTAGCGATAACGTCTTGCCTCCAAAAAGATAAACAGATCCTCTGAGCGGAAGTATACCCTGCCTTCATCTTTATCGTGCCATGGTTTTGCGTTCATGATCTCATCACGATGGCGAGCTTGCACCTTGCCTGTCAAGAAGCTGTCAAGAATCTTCTCAAACTGGCCTTGTGGCGAGGCATCATCTGGGTCAATGATTATCTCTACTGTGTTCAGCAATTCATTGATGCGTTGCTCCCACCGCTGTGCTGGCATCTTGGTTGGGCACTTGTTCAGCTTTTCAATACAAATCTTTTGCAGTGCACTCTGATCCAGGAGTTGCTGAGTTGTCACCTCAATGCGCTCACCTTGAATCTCGATGTACCAACGCACACTGCTTCTGTTCTCTGTTTCGTACTTTGTGATAGCGTCGATCTCAATAGCTTGTCCGCCACCAACACCTCCGACTCCAAACTCACGCTTGGTGCATTTGCTTTTCTCACAGTAGTTGCAAATGGGTGCTTGCTTGCAGGTGTAGGCATAGTCTTTCTTGCTCACTGACTTGATCAAGCCTTGCACCTCGCCTGATGGCAATGGCTCTGGTAGGTGCTCATAGTTGAATCGCATCAGATCCTCTTGCCAGTCGTCAGGATTCTTCTTGCGGTAGTACACCCCAACATTAAACAGAGAGATGTTCCTGCCACCTTCTGGGAAGCCCATTGTCATGATGTGCTGAAGGCATGGTGGGCCATCCTCAAACATATCTGTCAGCTCTGGCTCAAACTCTTCTAGCTCATCGTAGCTGACTCTCTTCTTTTCAGCCAGATCCAGGAACTGCTCTAATGTCAGCTTTTTGCCGTTATGAATGGCATAGCGTTCTGTGTTCTCTGCATTCCAGTAGGCAAGATTGATCCAGTTGCCTCTGTCTAGTTCATTGGCTCGGCTGATTTGTTTGGGGAAGATCTCAACTCCGCCATAGCCAAGTGTCGCTGCAAACTCGTTCAGCTTGGCGACCATATCAACTGCGGCAATGGCAGGTTTACAAAATAGGTACAGGTGAGCACCACCAGACTTACTGCGGCACATGACCAGTGGTGTCTTTCGTATTTTCTTTTCTAGCGAATCTAGCGACTCATTGAGTTTAACATCACCTCGGATGTCAATGTCAATGACGCCAAAGTTGCAGCTGTTGTCATCACGCAACATGATGATGCCAAGGATGTACTCGCCACCATCTAAGTGTTCTTGGTAGTGTTGTTTTGTTGCACCCTCGCTGACTGTCAGGGCGCGACCAGACATCTTTCCGTCTGCTTCTCTTTGTTGTACTCTGTATTCACCGTGAGCTTTTGAGTATCCCCTAAACAGCTCCATGAATCTTTCTGTTGTTGTCATAATTTCTCACCAAAAAAAGAGGGGGAGGCGAACCTCCCCCAAGCACTCACATTACATCATCCTGACTGTCAGGTTGTACCTTAACTTCTCCTGCTGATACTTGCTGTCGGAAGTCACGAGCAGACAAGTAAATAGCTTGGCCGTTAGGCAGGTTGCCCATGATGCCGCCAGAAGCTCCGTCGAACTCCATAGTGACATTCCAACCGAACCAAGATCCTGCATCATTCTCTTCTGGCACAGTGGTGAGTCTGTACGCTGTGTAGAACATAGCAGGGTTGATGGTTGTGTCTTCAGTCGGGTGCTGAATCTGAAGGCTGTTGATCATTGAGTTCCAACGACGTGCCTTCTTCATTTGTGATTTGCTCATGCTCAAGATAGCTGGGGCATAACTGCCGTCTGCCTCAATCACATAAACAAAGTACTCCGCTGTTGGTACGATCTCATTGCCGTTTTCAGTGAAGTATTCCCCACGATCTCCTCGTGTGCATGACGCCAAACAAGTGGTGTCTGCTCCATGGTCGCCAGCAAGGCCACCACGATTAGGTTTCCACTCAATGTGCGCACGTCTGTAGCTGACAGGGACGACCAATATTCCGTCTTCACCATCATACACTTTGTTGGTCACTGTGTTCAGGATCATCCCTACTTCAGCTCCCTCGACATATGCACCGTCACGCTTGTTGACTTGTGGACTCATAGACTGCAGGATCTGCAATCGTGGAATCATCAAGTCATCTTGCGTCATTTGCTCTTGTCCTGCACCGACATCGGCTAACAGGATGCTTGGGTCAATTGCCACTACGTTAGTGGACTTTTTTTCTGCGACATTAGTTGCCATGGTTACTTTCCTCTTTTGATGATTGCTTTGCGACCAGAGAAAACTCTGAACAGTTCATGTGGGATGTTCTTGCCCATAGACAATTGCTCCTTAATGAAACTGGTTAGTGTTCCTGGATGGACGCCAACGGCTCGTTTGTAAACAAGCCCACGTTCAACGATAGACTTACAAAATTCGTTAGCCCTTTCGTCTTCGTCTTTTCCAAACCGAACTTCAACATTACTCTTGATGATGTCGCCTGCACCGTTCTCACGGAGCCAAGCCAAACATTGCTCCTGCCGGAGCTTCATCTCGAGTTTATCTTCCTCAGTCTTGCAGCGATCAATCGCTGTCTGACTTGGGACGCTAGCTGAAATCACATCCTGCACTTCGACTTTGTTTCCATTGTCGAGAGTGAAATCTCGGATGTTCAGTTCTTGCATCAAATCAGGCAAGCCCTGTTCTGCCAACCGTGTCAGTTCCTGCTTCATTTGCTTCAACGACTCTTCAGTCGAGGCTATTGCCTCTTCTAATGCTTGCATAGCAAGAGCCATATCTGCGATAGCACCTAGGTCTTTGGATGCAGGTGCCACATCCTCAAGCAGATTGATACTCATCAGTTGTTACCTTTCTAAGTTCGAGAGCTACGGGCATGTACCAGCCTTTACGCCTATCCCTTTCACCCTCTTCCATATTGCGCTCCCAACGTAGGACGCGCACCACTGGTGACGATTCTCCGGCAATCATGCAAGCAATCATGACGGCAATGGGGTCACCACCTCCAGGCCAGAGCAAATAATCGTCTGGTCCAAAGTCTTTCATAATCCGACGTGCTTTCGCTATCGATGGTCCAGGAAGAAACTGTGGCCTATCGTTTTGCTCAAACACTACTTCCAGAGCACCGTAACGAGCAGCATCAGTTAGGTCAGGAACCCAACCAAACTTATTCTTTACAGGTCTCTGCACTACATAAACTTTCGGCATCGCTATGCTCCCTTGAAATCCCAGTTCTTTTCAGTAGCAATAGCTCTTGCAGTCGCATGGTCTGGGAACAGCACCAACTGGTTACCTGTGCCCCAGTGATGACTATAAACCACACCACCTTTGACGTTCTTTTCGAATATCAGCATATTTTTCATACATTCTCCTTTCTCAGCGTTTTGTTAGTATCCCTCGTCTCGATTCTGAAGGCAACAAAAATTTTGCGAAACCAGTCTTTCCCAAGTAAATCAACAACGAACCCAGAGATCCAGCGAAACCAGTGTCGAGTTGTTTTCATACCCGTCCTTGGGATTTTGAAGTTTATCTTATAAGGAGGATTTTGGAAAATTTTTTACAAAAATAAAAATGTGTATTGGCGGTTTCGTGGTTTCGTTTGGCCGATTTTGATAATCAGATCATGGACTTACGGACGTTTCCAAGGTATTTTTTGACTGGAGTGCGAAACCAAAGACTGGGAACTTCTGACTAAAAAGTGAAAAAGTTGTTGCTTTTTATAATCAGATCAACGATACTAAGTGGACTGAGAAAGGAGATGCATATGAACACAGTAACCCGCTATAAAGTGATCCGCAAAGGTTGTTATGATCGCTATGATCGCAAAAGCGACTTTGTTGAAGAAAAGTACTTTGACTCTGTTGAACGTGCTTGTGCTGAATCTGACTTCATGCGAGGTCTTGCTTACACAGTGTCGGTTGACATTGTTGAGGAAGAAGTTGAGGCCAACTACTTTACTGAGCATGGCTACAGCGATGCCTATGCTTATGAAGTGATTCGCATTGTTTCGGATCAGACCATCGAAGTTCGCGCAATGAATGCTGAGTTTGACTTCAGCGATTGCGAGTTCATTCCTGGAGGCTTTTCTGCTCACTGCCCAAACCCATCAGCACAAAAGGTGACTATCACCTCTAATGAGAATGCACCGATTGAGCGCATCCGTCGCACCAAGCGTGGTTGGATGAGTGGCCATCGTCGCTTCAGCATTACTGAAAAGCCATATGCATACCACGATGTTAATTTTTAAGGAGTGGGGCTCATGCCCCTCTCTATTTTAGAAAGGAGAGTGAAATGTTTGAAGTAAAAGTGTACAACACTCCGAATCTTCAGCGAGAGGCTTATGTGACCAAAGATGGTGAGCGCATCAGCCCAATCTTGCCGAACAAAGGTGTTGCTGAGAAGTGGTTGGAGAACTACAAGTCTGATAACATGGAGGGTGCAGTCCCTCCTGTTTCTGAATACGAAGACAGGCTGTGATACTTCAACTTGCTAAACAGGCAGGAATGGTCAAAGATGAGGATTTTGTCCTCAAGATGGAGTCCATTGGTGGCAGAGGCATAACCTGTAATCTTGAGGAGCTGGGTCGCTTTGCTCAGCTCGTTGGGAAAATTGCTCGTGAAGATGAACGAAAAAAGATGTCAAAAAAGTAAAAATAATTGTTGCTTTTTTTAGTCAGTTCAACGATAATAACTGTATTGAGAAAGGAGAACACCATGAAAGTAAGAGTTGAGTTTAACAAAGTCTTCACTGACGGTATACTGAAAGGTATCACGGTTCGTGACAAGTTGACCTGTGTTAACATGGATGAAGCCTTGGATTGGGTTTTGCGTGTTGAGCAGAACATTGCTCTGGGTCTGTTGAATTATGACATCAATCAGGTTCAATATGTTGCTTTGTTGGAGGACAAATGATGGAAAACAAAGTCAAAGTCTTTTATGCTCAGCCAAAGAAAGCATGGGGTGTCACCGAGTACTGCGACGGTGACTCCTGGACTGAGTGGTTTGTTCGGGAAGACAATGCGAAGCAGGTTGCTGCCGAACGTGCAAAACAAATTGATGGGAAGCTTGAAATCGTAGATTAATGGCGTAAGCTCAAAGTCGAGTATTCCCTCACTCATCGGTTTAAAGCCTGTCCCCCTATGCAGGCTTTCTTTTTGAGAATTTTTCAGCGATAATCGTTTCAGTAAATTTGACAGTTAACCACTGAAATCAAGGTTTTAATTATGGCAGATGATGCTCCAAAGAAGAACAAAGGTGGGCGGCCACGCAAACCAAGGCCAGAAACTGTGCAGGTGAAGCGTCCTGTTAATCTCGGCCAACCTATCAAGCCAGAGTCTTGGGATGGTCGTTTTCAATCCGTTGAGCCAATGGCAACCCAGAAACAGAAACGAATCAATCACAGATACAAATGGAATCACCACACGACGATCAATTGGATCATGGGCCAAGCAGATCCCCTTGGTTTTTTGACCAAAGTCATGCAAGGTGAGGAGATTTTCCCTGTCTACTCAAAAGACGCAGAGGGAAATGCTCAGAAGATGGGTGCGATCGCAGCAGATCCAGAGTTGCGCATCATGGCAGCAAAGACACTTCTCGGCAAATGTTTGCCGGATCTCAAGGCAGTTGAGATTACAGCAGAAGTTGAAACAACCAAAGTTCTGGACATTACAAGGCTGAGTGACAATGACCTCAATGCAATTGAACGAGTTCTTGAGCACGCTTTCATTGAAGGAAGTGAGAGCGGAGAAGATGAAGAGATCATTGAAGGAGTTTACGGAGAACTCTTGGAGCACGATAGAGCCAGGACGTGAGTTCCACGACAACTGGCATATTGATGCGATCTCTGAACACCTACAAGCTGTCGTTGAAGGTGACATCAAGCGACTGATCATCAATGTTCCGCCACGTCACATGAAATCTATCTCGGTTGCTGTGGCATTGCCTGCATGGACTTGGACCATCCAGCCTCAGAAAAGATTCCTGTTTGCATCTTACGCATCATCACTTTCCATTAGAGACTCGGTAAAGTGTCGTCGGCTGATCGACAGCCCATGGTACAAAGAATACTTTGGAGACTCGTTTGTTCTAACTGGCGACCAGAATCAGAAACAACGATTTGAGAACGACAAGACTGGTCATAGGATTGCTACTTCGGTTGATGGTGCATTGACAGGTGAAGGTGGTGATATCATCGTGATTGACGATCCACACAACGTTCGTGAGGCAGAATCCTCCGCTGTTCGGGAATCAGTTCTTGATTGGTGGGATCAAGCTATGCAGACTCGTCTCAATGATCCGAAGACTGGTGCATTTGTCATCATCATGCAGCGAGTTCACGAGAATGATCTGACAGGCCACATATTGGCCAATGATCTGGGTAATGACTGGGATCACCTTTGCTTGCCAGCCAGATATGAGATTGGGCATCCGACACCAACAAGGTCAAAGCTCGGTTTTACGGATCCGAGAACCAAGGAAGGTGAACTACTTTGGCCAGAACGCATTGACGAAAAGACACTTGACACACTTGAGCAATCCCTTGGCAGTTATGCTTCTGCCGGACAACTTCAACAGCGACCAATGCCAAAAGGTGGTGGAATCCTCAAAGCTGAGTGGTGGGTTCCATGGGAACACGACTATTTACCAGACATTGAATACGTCATTCAATCTTGGGATACTGCCTTCAGCACAAAAGAAAAGACATCTTACTCTGCTCGCACGACATGGGGTGTTTTCCGCAAGAATGGTCAAATCAATGCGATTGTCCTTGATATGTGGTATGATCGTGTCACTTACCCTGAGTTGAGACGCATTGCTCAAGAGTCATACATGGACTTTGAACCAGACGCAGTGTTGATTGAAAAGAAAGCCTCTGGTCAGTCGTTGATTCAAGATTTGCGCATTGCAGGTGTGCCAGTGCTTGAGTATTCACCAGATCGCGACAAAGAAGCACGTGCCCACGCAAGCTCTGCATTGTTAGAAGATGGCAGAATTTACTTTCCATCTGACAAGAAATGGGCTAAAAATTTAATAGACATTTGTGCAGCCTTTCCAGCTGGTGACAATGACGATATAGTTGATACTTGTACACAGGCTTGGTTAAGATTAAGAAAAGGCTGGTTTTTGTCTCATTCTACTGATTACGAAGACGACGATGATCTTCCGAAACAAAAGGTAGCACTATATGGCTGATCCTATCCCTCTGCAGCAACCCAAGATCCCATTTGCCGAGGGAGCTCCGCCAGATGATCTGATGGTAGAGCAGTTCGGTGACGACGAAGTGTTGATTGGTGACCCTGCTCTTGACGAGCTAGACAATCCCACAGAGATGACGTTTGATGCCAATCTGGCAGAGGTCATTGATCAGCGCACACTTGACCGTAAAGCCAATACATTGGTCAGATACTACGAAACTGACAAGAATGCTCGCTCTGAGTGGGAGATGCGCTACAAAGATGGTTTGAAGACGCTTGACCCAGATGGTGGCCTTGAGGAAGGCGAAGATGAACGTGCGTCAAGAGGATTGAGCACAGTTGTTCATCCTATGATGGCAGAAGCTGCTACGCAGTTCAATGCCAGAGCTATTGCTGAATTGTATCCGTCTGGTGGCCCAGTCAAAACGACAATTGTCGGTGAGCCAAACGAAGAAACAGAAGAGCAAGCTCGTCGTGTTCGTGATTTTATGAATTATCAGATCACACAGCAGATGGAGGAGTATTTCCCTGACCTTGATCAGATGCTTTTCCAGTTGCCTCTGGTTGGTCATGCATTCAAGAAGGTCTGGTGGGATGCAAGTCTTGATCGTCAGTGCTCAGAGTTCATACGCGCAGAAGACTTCATTGTCTCAGCAGAAAGCACAAACATCAGCACATCAAACAGATACACCCACATTATCCGAATACCTAAAAACGAATACAACAAGTATGTTGAAGCTGGCTGGTATCTGCCAATTGAGTTTGACGGCAGTTCATACGATCCGTCTGGTGACGTTGTGTCTACGGTCGAAGGTGTTGACCAAGATGGCGATGATGAGAATGATGAGGTCGTGACTCTGCTCGAAATGCACGTTTACGATATGTTTGACGGCATTGATGGGTTCACAGAAGAGGATGAAGACAGTGAAACTGTTGTTATGCTCCCTTATATCATTACTGTTGATTATGACAATGAAAAAATTGTCAGCATCAGACGCAACTGGGAAGAAGACGATGCAAAGAAAAAGAGACGCGACTGGTTCGTCAGTTACAAGTTTCTTCCTGGCATAGGTTTTTATGGCTTTGGCCTTTACCACATGATTGGTGGTCTTGGCAAAGCTGCAACAGGTGCATTGAGAGCTCTGCTCGATTCTGCTGCATTTGCGAACATGCAAGGTGGCTTCAAGCTGAAAGGTCGTGTCAGTGGCGGTGAGATTGATGTCAATCCTGGAGAGTTCGTTGATCTGGACGCAACTGTCGATGATGTCAACAAAGCTGTCATGCCATTGCCGTTCAAAGAGCCATCAAGCACTCTTATGCAGTTGCTTGGTTTTATCACAGAGGCTGGTCAAAGATTCGCGAGTACAGCTGATCTCAATGTCGGTGATGTCAATCCCAATGCCCCAGTTGGCTCGACTGTCGCTCTGATTGAGCAAGGCAGCAAGGCATTCTCAGCAATTCACAAACGTCTGCATCACTCACAAGGGCAAGAGTTCAAGTTATTGGCCAAACTCAATGCTATGTACTTGCCAGAGTCAATGCCATTTGCAGTTAGCGGTGCTTCCGAAACTATTTATGCAGCAGATTTCAATGATCGTATTGACATCGTGCCTGTTAGTGATCCAAACATCTTCAGCACTGCACAACGTATTGCTCAAGCTCAAGCCATTCTTGAGATGGCCAGATCAGCTCCTCAGCTTCATGATATGTATGAGGCATACAAGCGAATGTATGAAGCGATTCGCATCCCAGGAATTGACGAGGTTCTGAAGAAGCCAGATGAAGCACCAAGAACAGACCCAATTGACGAGAATCTCTCGGTTATGTATGGAAAACCGATCCGTGCATTCCCAGAGCAAGACCACGAGTCACACATCGCGGTGCATTTGCAGTTCCTGCAAGATCCATCGTTGGGCGGCAACCCTGCGGCCAAAGCACTGCAACCAATCCTCATTGCGCATGTGGCTGAGCATATAGCTCTATTGTACCGTCAGCGGATGGAAGCAAGCATTGCGATGCCATTGCCGAATCTGCCAGACATCCGTGATCCTAAGTTCAAAATGCAGGACATTGACCCACAACTCGACATGCTCATCAGTCAGCGTGCCGCACAGGTGGTTCAAAGCGCACCACAGATGCAACCGATTCGTGCACTTCAAGCCATGGGCAAAGGTCAAGGTCAAAACCCACTGCAATATGCTCAACAGCTCGCTCAACTCGAAGCTCAGGCATTGCAAGCACGAACTCAGGCTGAGATTCAGGCTGATCAAGCCAAGGCACAATCAGACATTCAGATTGATCAGGCCAAGGCAAGACAAGACCTTGAAGTTCAGAAGATGAAAACTCAGGTTGAACTTGAAGCAAAAATCGCTAAACTTGAAGCAGACCTCGCTATTGAGCATGAAAAGAATGCTATGAAGATGCAGGAGAAAATGATTGATGGATCTGGACCAAGCAATATCTAACATGTATATGCAGGCGATGATGCCACAACAACAGTTGCCTCCTGTCAATCCTGCTGCGTTCGGTGGGCTTCCTCAAGCACCACAAGGACAAATGCCTCAAGGACAACCAGCGATGCCTCAAGATCAAGGCATGGCACAATAGCTCGCAAACAAAGTTGCTGAGATCCGCAGTCGAATGACAGGTGAACCGAGTCAGATGGGTGCACTAAGCCAGATGATGATGCAGCAGCAGCAACCAATGCCGACACAACAGCAACCAATGAGGGCTATGTGATGGCTTTAGGTGCTTTTGGTAACTTGACTCCTCAAGATTACGAGCCTATTTCAAAAGGTTTTCAATCAACAAACCCAGAGCTATCTC